>MDSW01130737.1_pt1 | contig 10490 bp, 11 predicted proteins | sample 811171 | NCBI WGS metagenome assembly MDSW01 (sample SAMN05326641, study PRJNA326480) | marine metagenome | isolation source: seawater | place: Atlantic Ocean: North West | collected 2012 | reverse complement strand
TCTCAACAAAATCAATGCTCATTTACTTGCATATTTGTCAATTTTTCCAATTCAATTTGAAGAAGAATTGGTATAAACACTAAGCGGATTGAAGATTTGTTCGATAGGTTCAAATCCTGCCACTCCGACCATTTTATGAAAAAAGCTAAAATTTATAAACCTTCAAAAACTGCTACTCAGTCTGGATTAAAAAAGTTTGATAAATGGATTTTGGAATTCATTACAAATGACCCAACTATAAATCCATTAATGGGCTGGGAAAGCTCAGACGATACTCTTTCAGAATTAAAAATGGAATTTTCATCAAAAGAGATAGCAGTAGATTATGCTACTAAAAATAATATCGATTATGAAGTAATTGAGCCAAAGGAAAGAAAAACTGTTATAAAATCCTATTCTGATAATTTTACTAAATAAATATGTTTAGATTTTTTACTTTAAAGCACTGGTTCATATGGTCTTGGATTGGATCTTTCATAATTCTTTCATCTCTTTGGATACAAGTAAAAATTGATGTAAAAATTAATGAATGGTTTGGAGAATTTTATGATATGATCCAAAAAGCATTATCCGCACCGAATGCAATCACAATCGAAGAATATTGGTCAAGTTTACTATCATTTATTATTCTTGCAGCTTTGTACGTTGGTGTTGCAGTACTTATAAGCTTTTTTACATCGCACTACCTATTTAGATGGCGTACAGCTATGGTTGAGTGGTACCATAGTGTCTATGATAGAGCTAGAAAAATTGAAGGTGCATCTCAAAGAGTTCAAGAAGATACAATAAAATTTTCAAGAATAATGGAGTCTTTAGGAACAAGCTTTATAGAGGCATTAATGATTTTAATAGAGTTTATGCCAATTCTTTTTGGTTTAAGTGTTTCAATACCAATTTTTTTCTTTGGTGATTGGGATTATGGTTTAATTGTAGGTGCTTTAATTTGGTCAGTAGGAGGCACTGTTTTTTTAATTATTCTTGGACTTATTTTAAGATTAGTAGGAGTTGAATACGACCTTCAAAAAAAAGAGGCTGCTTATAGAAAAATACTAGTAATCGCTGAAGATGATGGATCTGTTAGGCCAAAAACTCTTGAGGAATTATTTGATGGAGTAAGAGGAATACATTTTTTAAGCTATTTAAGATATTTGTATTTTAATATTGGTAGAATTGCATATTTGCAGGCAAATGTATTATCTGCATATGTATTTTTAGCTCCTGCAATTGTTGCAGGTGCAGTTACACTAGGAGTTATGCAACAGATAATTAGAGCATTTGGAAGAGTAGAAGGTTCAATGCAATATTTATTAAAAGCTTGGCCTACAATAATAGAATTAGCAAGTGTTTATAAGAGATTAAGAGAATTTGAAGCTAAACTTAAATTTGTAGATAAGAAAGAACATGCTATAGATTAATAAATGTCATTAGATAAAAATCTTTTAGAAAATTTAATTGATATAACATCAAAGGCTGCAATTTCTTGTTACCCTTATTTAGGAAAAGAAAATAAAACTCAAGCAGATAAGGCGGCTACAGACATAATGAGATTTAATCTCAACAATTTAAATATAGATGGTGAAGTAGTGATTGGAGAAGGTGAATTAGATGAAGCTCCAATGCTTTATATAGGTGAAAAATTAGGCAAACAAAATGGGTTAATGATAGACATAGCAGTAGATCCAGTTGAAGGCACTAATTTTGTTGCTAAGAATTTACCAGGAGCAATTTCAGTAATTGCAGTTTCAAAAAAAGGAAATTTGTTTAAAGCCCCCGAAACATATATGAATAAAATAGCTTTTGGAAAGGATATTCCTAAAGATGTTATTGACTTAGATAATTCTATTGAAAAAAATATAAAAAATCTCTCTGATTTTAAAAATAAAAATATTGAAGATATTTCTGTATGTTTATTAAAAAGAAAAAGACATGAAAAAATAATTGATAGTTTAAAAAAACTAGGTGTAAAAATTAAATTGATTAATGATGGAGATGTTGCGGGCGCTTTATTAGTATCAGATGAAAAATATGATGTTGATATTTTTTTAGGTATCGGAGGTGGACCTGAAGGAGTGATAGCCGCCTCAGCACTAGATGCAATGAAATGTAATTTTCAAGGAAGATTTATTTTCGAAAATGATCTGGACAAATCTAGAGCAAAAAAAATGGGTATCATCGATTTTAATAAAAAGTATGAAATTAACGAGATAATCAAAGGTGATTCAATATTTTGTGCTACGGGTATAACAAATGGTGATTTAATTAACGGAATTAAAAAAGTGGGTAAATATTTTCACACTGAAACTTTTGTAACGCATAAAAGTCAAAATTTGGTTCAAAAGATAAATAAAAAGTACATACTTGAATGAAATCTGTTAATGGAATTAATTGGGAGTTAAAAACTATTCCAGAACGATTAATACTCAAAAATAAGCAAAGATACGATATTTCTTATTTACTTTCCAAAATTTATATAGAGAAAAATTATTCTGATGAGGAAATTTTTAATAACTTAAATAAGTCTCAAACTAAGAAATTATTTTATATAAACGATGATTTTAAACATGCTGGTAAGCTATTAACTGAATGCTTTAAGGATAAAAAGAAAATACTTATATTCGGTGACTATGATGTGGATGGCTATTCATCTATGTATATGTTATATGACTTTTTTTCTAATCTAAATATAGAATTTGATTATTATATTCCTAATCGACATCTTGACGGTTACGGACCAAATATCAAGTTGTTAAAAAAATTATTATATAATAATAATTATAGCTTGGTTATTTTTGTAGATTGTGGTTCAAATTCACTTGATGAAATTAATTATTTAGAAAATATGGGTTTAAAAACCATTATAATTGATCATCACCAAATTCAACACCATAAACTTTTTAAAAATACAATCATTATTAATCCACTTAAAGATTCAAAAAAAATTAACTATCATTTTTTATGTGCTGGTTCATTGGTTTATTATTTTATAAAATTTTTAACTATCGAATTTAAATTTAAAAATATTAATTTGAAAGAATATTCATTTTTTGCAGCGATTGCTACTATATGTGATCAAATGCCGATACGAGGATATAATAAAGTTATAGTTATGGAAGGATTTGAAAATTTAAATCTAATTAAATCGCACAGTATTAAAAAACTATTAAATCTTAAATCTAAAGTTACCTCAACTAAAATTGGTTTTGAATTAGGTCCCTTATTGAATTCAGCTAGTAGATTAGGATATTCAAATCTACCTTTTGATTTATTAATTGAAAAAAGAAAAATTAATATAGATAAAATAGTTAACAAACTGATAATTATAAATGAAAAAAGAAAAAAAATTCAAAAAGAAACTTTTTTTATATTAAATAATAAATCTAATATATTCAAAAGTGAGGTTATATTTTTATTTAAAGAGAATATTAATGAAGGATTATTGGGTATTATCGCTTCAAAGTATGTTGAAATGTATAACAAACCTTGTTTTATGCTTACAAATTCAAAAAGTATAATTAAATGTTCGTCAAGATCTATAAATGGTTTTGATATTGGTAATTTAATATATTTAGCTATTCAGGAAAGAATTATATTAAGTGGTGGAGGCCACTCTATGGCAGGTGGCTGCAGTTTAAAAAAAAATAAACTGAACGATTTTAAAAAATTTATAAATATCCACTATAATAAAATTTTTAAAAACTCAAAAAATATTAAATATTACTCTAGTGAACAAAACTTTATATCTCTTTTAAAATTTGCAAAAAAGGAATTTAAATTTTTAGAACCATTGGGAAATAACAACTCAAATCCATTATTCTTGATAAAGAAAAATAAAGTTATTAAAATGAAAATTATTAATGAAACACATTTACAATTAATAATTAAAAATAAACATAATTTGTCATGTAGGTGCTTTGCTTTCAATGCAATTGGTACAAAATTGGGTTATAAATTAATGAATCTAAAAAGTGAGATAGATTTAATTGTTCAAATTAACAATAATTTTATCCAAAAAAACAGTGATTTTAATTTAATAATAAAAGACGCAATAGTCTGATTACTCTTGATTAAATTATTATTTTACAATAGAAGATCGTCATCTGGTCCCTTCGTCTATCGGTTAGGACACATGGTTTTCATCCATGAAAGAGGGGTTCGATTCCCCTAGGGACCGCCAAAATGTCATATTTTGTATATTTAATAGTATCAAATCTTAAAAATAACAAAATATTCTCTTATGTAGGTTACACAATTAACCTAAAAAAAAGGATTAAATTACATAATTCAGGCAAAGGTGCAAAGTTTACAAGAGGAAAAAAATGGAAGTTAGTCTATTATAAAAAATATGATTCAAAATCTGCCGCTATGAAGAGTGAATATAAATTAAAAAAAAATTATAAATTAAGAAAAAAGATAATTAATAAGAATATATGAATATATCAGTACTACTTCCATTTAAAGAGAACTACTCACCTGAATATGCTGGAGCAGTCTCTTTATTCATAAATGATACACTTAAATTAAGTAATTTCAAAAAATCAACTGTGGTTTATGGTTATACAGAATATAAATCAAGATTTAAAAGTAAGTATGTTAATATAGAAACTAAAAAAAAATTGTTTTCGAGCTCCAATAAAGAATATGTTAAAAAATTTATATCCATCGAAAAAAAAAATAATTCAGATTTAATTGAAATACATAATAGACCAAGTTACCTAGAATTACTGGTAAAAAATCTTAATAAAAAAAAATATATTCTATATTTTCATAATGACCCATTATCAATGAGTGGTTCAATATCCGTGAAAGATCGTATATTTCTACTGAATAATTGCTATCGAATTATTTTTAATAGCAATTGGTCAAAAAAAAGATTTCTTGAAAAAATGAATTCTGACGCAATTAACAGTGAAAAATTAATTGTTATACATCAATCTGCAGCAAAAAATAAAATTAATATTCAAAATAAAAAAAAAATAATCACTTTTGTTGGAAAACTAAATAAATCAAAAGGGTATGATTTATTTGGAAAAGCAGTACTCAAAATCCTGAATAAGCATAAAGATTGGAAAGCTTACGTTGCAGGTGACGAATTGCGTGACAAAATAGATTTTAATCACAAAAGATTAATTAAGTTGGGTTTTAAAAGACATAATGAAATTATTAATCTTTATAAAGTTTCAAGTATTGCAGTAGTATGTTCTCGTTGGGATGAACCTTTTGGTAGAACCAGCCTTGAAGCTAGTGCAAATGGATGTGCTGTTATTATTAGCGATAGAGGTGGATTACCAGAAACATTAACTAATGGTATTATTTTGAAGAAACTTAACGTTAATGAAATATATAAGAAAATTAATCAATTAATTATAAATAAAAAGAATAGGCATTTACTACAAAAATTATCATATAGAAATTTTTATTTAACTCATAAATATGTTTCACAACAAATTGATGATGTTCGTAAAACACTATTAAAGATTAAAAAACCATTCTATTTTAACACATATAAAAAATTGAGAATTTTGCATATCACTAATTTTAACGAAAGACATAATGGTAGACTTTTTTTTAACACAGGGCGAAGGTTGAACAATGGTTTTATACGCTTGGGCCATAGTGTGTTAGAATTTAGCGATAGAGACATAATAAGTAGAAATAAATCTTATAAAGATATTAGCGGTGCGAAAACTTTAAATGATAAACTTATTAAAACTTGCTATCATTTTAAGCCAGACCTACTAGTTCTCGGTCATGCTGATCTTATTTCTTTAGATATTATAGATAATTTAAAAAAAGAGTATTCTAATCTTAAAGTCGCCCAGTGGTTTTTAGATCCGCTTAATATTAAAGGTCCTGATTTCGAAAAAAATAAAAATAGAATTTTAGATAAAATTGATGTGATAGATGGTAATTTTTTAACAACTTCTCCTAAGGTTTTAAATTTTTTAAATAAAACTAATAGTTTTTTTATTCCAAATCCATGCGACGATTCTATTGAAACTCTCTCTAATTATAACAATAATTGTTCTAACGATGTATTTTTTGCATTAAGTCACGGGGTTCATCGAGGAAAATTAAAATCAAGAACTTCAGATGACCGTGAAAAATTTATTAATAAATTAATAGATAGATGCAAAAATGTAAGATTTGATATTTATGGAATGAAAGGAGTTCAACCAATATGGGCAGATCAATATTTTAAAATTATCTCTAATTCTAAAATGGGTCTTAATCTTAGTAGGGGAGATCCAATTAAATATTATAGTAGTGACAGAATAACTCAATTAATAGGAAATGGTTTAGTTACTCTTATAGATGAAAGAACCTATTATAGAGATTTTTTTAATAATGATGAAATGGTTTTTTATTCAAATATTGATAACTTGGCAGAAAAGATACAAAAGATAAGCAAGGATGAAAAATTAAGAAAATTAATTGCTAAAAAAGGAAAAGATAAATATCTCAAATATTTTAATTCAACATTAGTAGCTGAATTTATTATCAATAAAACATTTCAAAATAAAACTCCTAAAAATAAATATTTATGGGATAAATAGTATTAATGTTTTCAATAATCATACCAACTTTTAATAATATTGAGTATCTGAAAATTTGTTTAAACAGTATAAAAAAGAATTCGATTTGTAATTATGAAATTCTTATTCATATAAACGATGGTTCAGATGGAACTCTAGATTATATTAAAGCAGAAAAATTAAAATATACGCATTCAAAAAATAATATTGGATTATGCTCTTCTATAAATCTAATAGCAAAGCAAACTAAATATAAATATATTTTATATAGTCACGATGATATGTATTTTTGTCCTGAATGGGATAAAATTTTAATAGATGAAATTAAAAATATAAATTCAGAAAATTTTTATTTAAGTGGTGTAATGATACAGAAAAAAAATGGGCATATTAATTTCGATTGTGGAGAAGACTATAATAGTTTTGATGAGAACAAACTTTTAAAAAATTATAAAAATTTAAATTGTTTTGATCAACAAGGATCTCATTTTGCTCCACATGTGATTAATAAAGATCTATGGAACAAAGTTAACGGTTTCAGCGAAGAGTTTAATCCAGGCATTGCTTCAGATCCAGACTTTAACATGAAACTATGGAACGAGGGTGTTAGAATTTTTAAAGGAATAAGCAAATTTAAGATATATCATTTTGGTTCTATTACAACTAGAAAGAAAAACAACATAACTAAAAACAAAGGTGAAAAAATTTTTTTAAAAAAATGGAAAATTTCAATTTCATTCTTCAAAAAACATTATCTTAAAACAAATACAAGATATAACGGACCTTTAATTGCACCAAAAAAGAATTTATCTTACTATTTAGATTTATTAATTTGTAAAATAAAACTTTTATTAACTTAGTGTTATGAAAATTTTTTTTTTAGAAAGTTCAATTAGTTTTAATTCAAATGATTTAAACTCAAAAACTATTGGTGGAACTGAGAAAGTTTTGATTAATATAGTTAATGAATTAGCAAAGAATAAGTCTTTAAATATAAAAGTTTTTAATAAAATTAAGAATAAAATCATAATTAAAAATGTTGAGTGGAACAATATAAATAACTATGACAGTAGGATTATACCTGATGTTATTATTGCGTTTTCAGATGTTAACTTGTTTAAAAACTATAATGCAAAAAAAAAATTCTTATGGTCACATAGTGTACAAAATATTGAAAAATTTTTAAGAAAGAGACAATTATTTGCCTATTTAAAGCATAAACCAATCTTAATATTAGAAGGAGAATATCATTACAACAATAGACCTTTATTAAACTCTTTTTTTGGTAAAAAAATTTTAAAACTTGCTCCAGATTATGAGTTTATTAACGAGGTAGTTGATATCAATATTTTACCTGAAAAAAATTGTATTTTTACTACTAAATCTGATAGAAACTTAAATTTGTTACTTGATTGCTGGACGAAGATAAATGAAAAAAACAATGATGCCAGATTATTTATTAACCCTCCATTTAATCTAAAGCCTGAACATGTTGCTAAAAATATTTTTTTAAGAAAAAAAGGTAACAAAAAAGACCTTATTAATGATTTAAAAGCATCTAAAATAATGCTTAATCCAGGCCATAAAGGAGAAGTCTTTTGTTTAGCTGCAGAGGAGGCTAGAGAACTATGTTTACCAATAGTTACACTAGGCTATGGATCCTTATATGAGAGAGTAATACATAATAAAACAGGCTATATAGCAAAAAATTTAGATGAATTTGTCATATATACTAATGAATTACTCAGCAATAATGATAAATATTTTGAATTTAGAAAGAATCTTTTATTATTAAGGAATTCAAGAAATTATAGTCACGTAGCGAATGAATTGTTAGATATTATTAAAAATTAAAAATTTTTTTAAATTTATATTTAATAAATTCTATTTTTTGCAATTTTCTTCTATTTAAAAATTTATTTGAATTATGTTCGATTTGATGGAGGGCATCAATATCTTTATTTATGCTTTGTTTATAAGATATACTATTTCCTGTTTGTTTTTTAAAATCTTGAATTACATTTTTTATAGACGATTTCTTTTCACAATATAAGTAAATTGCAAACCATAAATCATCATCTAAAAACATATTTTTTGAATTTTTTACATAGTTTATGTAAAATTCGTCTATATTATTTAATAATTCTACGTTTATTAAAAATCCATCAGAACATTGACCATTTTTAATATTAAAAATCTTATTTAAATAATAAGAATAATTAATTTTATTTCTTTTAAAATTACTTACCAATATTTCTAATGTTTTATTGTGATATATATGGTCATCATCAACTAATATTACACAATCGTAATTATTTTTAATTTTATCAATAGATCCCATTAATTTTGTAGCGGGACCGTAATCTTCACATCTTGAAATCTCAATATTATATTTTTTTAAATTTATTATTTGCTCATTAGTAAATTGATAATTTGGAAACCTTTTAAATTTATATGGTAAATTTAAATAAATTTTGTTAGGTTTTAATGTTTGATCTTCAATTGATTTTATTGTTTCTTTAATATTATCTATTCTTGACGGTAAACTTGTAAGTGATACACAAAAATTTATCATATTTTAATTTTATTTAGTGCATTATTTTTAAATATATTTGCTTCTCTTATATATCTTCTAACCATTTGTGTTGTTTTATGACCTGTCATAGCCATAATACTTCTCTCATCTGCACCAGACTCAGCTGCAACGGTCGCAAAACCTGATCTTAGACTATGTCCAGCGTAATTTTTATTTTCTATACCTGCTAAATTCAAGTATTCTTTCATTAGCAAGACTACGGATTGATCAGTTAATCTTTTTTGTGACAGTTTAGGACCTTTAGAAAATCTTCTAAAAATAGGTCCAGATTTTATTTTAGAAATTTCCAACCATTTTTTTAGATGAATTACTGGACAGTAATGTTCATTTGTGAAGTAGGGTAGACCCTTAATCATTCCCTCACCGAATTGATCTGTTTTCGACCTTTTGATTATAATTTTTACACCTTCTGTAACAAACTCTAAATCCTCATAATCTATCGAAATGAGTTCAGAACGTCTAAAACCACCTCCAAAACCAATTAACATAATCGTTTTATCTCTTAACTTTTTGATATCATTGAGTTTATATTCATTTATTACATTAATTATTGCCTTTAAATCATTGATTAACATTGGTTTTTTTCCTTTTTGGATACTCCCCTTAACTCTTTTTATACCCATTAAATTCTCAACAATGATTGGATGTTTTGTATCTAAATAATGACCTTTAAGTTTATGGACCATACTTATTGATACTAATCGTCTTCTTAAAGTGCTGATTTTTGAATTTTTTGAAAGGTGGGTGAGGTACAAAGAAACAATTCTAGGCTCTGTTGGCAATGAATTTAAACCATGCTTAGTACAAAAAATTCCAAAATCCTTAAAATCTGATTTATATGCTCTTAAAGTATTATTTGCTTTCGAGCTTTTTAAATTATTTAATGTAGCTTCGTGAAGCAGTTTTAGATTTGTTGTTAGATCATTCATACATATATTACTATCGATAACAATTAATTATCATTATTAATATATTAAGTGATTTTTGATGTCAATAGTTTAAATTAAAATTATGGGCTCAATTGATGGAGAAATTCCAAATATATTATTTTTATTAAGCGCTATTGGTTTTTGGATTTTAGCATATATACATAACAAAAAGCATGGAAAATCCATAGAAACATATTTTTTATCAATTTTAGCCATATTATTCTCCTTAAGTTATTTTGGTTTAACTTTTATGAGTTAAATTTTAAGTTATCCCCAATATTCACCCATGTTAAAAACTCAATAAATTCAACAATTAAGTGATAACAATAATAAAAGATTTCTGATATGTTTTATTTAACTTAAGAGGCAACTCTTAACTGGCCAATTGAGGAAAAACCGAGAGGTTCAAGCTCAGGGGGCAGAAAACTCTGC
>MDSW01194490.1_pt1 | contig 10491 bp, 10 predicted proteins | sample 811171 | NCBI WGS metagenome assembly MDSW01 (sample SAMN05326641, study PRJNA326480) | marine metagenome | isolation source: seawater | place: Atlantic Ocean: North West | collected 2012 | reverse complement strand
GTCCCTTGGTGAGGTCGATGGCTTGCGGATGGCCGAGCCCGGAGAGTTCACGCGCCGTGCGCTTGAAAACGGGCGGCTGGACCTGACGCAGGTCGAAGGTTTGGCAGATCTGATCGAATCCGAAACCGAGGCCCAGCGGATACAGGCGCAACGGCTTCTGGATGGAGCGATTGGCCAAAAAGCCGAAATATGGCGGCGTGATCTGATACGTGCTGCGGCATTACTGGAAGCAACGATTGATTTTGCGGATGAGGAAATCCCAGAGGACGTATCCGTTGAGGTGATCGCGTTGACGGAAAAAACCCGTCAGAGCGTTGCCGAGCAATTAAAGGGAATTGATGCGGCAGAACGGGTGCGATCGGGTTTTGAAGTTGCGATCGTCGGAGCGCCGAATGTTGGCAAATCTACGTTGTTGAATGCCCTGGCAGGTCGTGAGGCGGCGATAACGTCGGAATATGCCGGTACGACACGGGATGTAATCGAAGTTCGTATGGACCTGGGAGGATTGCCGGTAACGGTTCTGGATACCGCCGGCATCCGAGAAACCGAAGATCACGTCGAGGGAATTGGAATTGCACGCGCGCGGGAAAGAGCAATGCGTTCGGACTTGCGGGTGTTTCTTGTAGACGGGCAGCCGCCCGAGCTGACACCGAAGGATGGCGACATCGTGATCCAGGCCAAAGCCGACCTGCGTGGGACAGGCGTTTCGGGTTTGACGGGGCATGGCGTTGGCGAGCTTGTGACAGAGATCACGAACCGATTGAAGGGTCAGGCGGCGCAGGCCGGGCTGGCAACGAGAGAGCGCCACCGCCTTGCATTGGCTCAGGCAATTTCTGGCCTAGAGGCGGCAGTTGATCATGTCAGAATCGGTACCGAACAGTATGATCTGGCCGCAGAGGAATTGAGGAATGTCGTTCGGGCCCTTGAATCCTTGCTTGGTCGCATAGATGTCGAGAACTTGCTGGACGAAATCTTCGCCAGCTTTTGTCTTGGGAAGTAAGGAGTGTTTCACGTGAAACATTTTGACTTCGATGTTCTGGTGGTTGGCGGCGGTCACGCTGGCGCCGATGCTGCTCATGCAGCTGCACGGATGGGCGCGCGGACTGCGCTTGTGACGCTGACGCGGGATGGAATTGGCGTCATGTCCTGTAACCCGGCCATCGGCGGACTTGGCAAAGGCCATCTGGTGCGCGAGATCGACGCGCTGGATGGTGTGATGGGGCGCGTTGCGGATAAGGCGGGCATTCAGTTCCGGCTGCTTAACCGCAGAAAAGGTCCGGCAGTGCAGGGGCCCCGCGCCCAGTCCGATCGTAAAATCTATCGGAAAGAGATGCTTGCCGAGATGGAAGGGCAGGAAGACTTGTCCATTATCGAGGGCGAGGCCGTTGATTTCCTGATGAGCGGGGAACGCGTGTCGGGTCTTGTCTTGGGTGACGGTAGTGAGGTTCGGGCAAAGGCAGTCGTTCTTACGACGGGCACCTTCTTGCGCGGCGTCATTCATATCGGGGACGTTTCGCGCCCCGGTGGGCGTATGGGCGATAAGCCCTCTGTGAAGCTTGCGGAAAGAATAGACAGCTTCGCGTTGCCGCTCGGCCGGCTAAAGACGGGAACCCCGCCGCGGCTGGATGGGCGCACGATTGCCTGGGACAAGCTGGAAGAGCAGCCTGGCGACGACGATCCGGTCATGTTTTCCTTCCTCTCTCACGGCCCATTCGTTCGCCAGGTTTCGTGTGGCATCACACATACGAACGAAAAAACGCATGAAATCATTCAGAAGAACCTTTCGCGTTCAGCCATGTACGGCGGACATATCGAGGGCGTAGGCCCGCGCTATTGCCCGTCCATCGAAGACAAGATCGTCCGGTTTTCGGACAAGCCGTCGCATCAGATATTTCTTGAGCCTGAAGGGCTGGACGATCACACGGTATACCCCAACGGAATTTCGACATCCCTGCCGGAGGATGTGCAGCACGCCTATGTCCGTTCGATTTTCGGACTTGAGGAAGCGGTTATCCTGCAGCCGGGGTATGCGATCGAGTATGATTATGTCGATCCGCGCGCTTTGGATCTCCGGCTGGCTGTTCGAGATGTGCCGGGCTTGTATCTGGCTGGACAGATCAACGGAACGACAGGATACGAAGAGGCGGCCGCCCAGGGACTGGTGGCCGGACTGAACGCGGCGGCCGAGGCGCTCGGGAAGGATCCCTTGGTGTTCAGCCGGTCCGACAGCTACATAGGCGTGATGATCGATGATCTGACGAGCCGAGGCGTTAGCGAGCCTTATCGCATGTTCACGTCCCGGGCAGAGTTCAGATTGTCGCTGCGCGCCGACAACGCAGACCAGCGCTTGACGCCGGTTGGATTGGCTGCAGGCTGCGTGGGCGAGCCTCGGAAGCAGGCGTTCGAAGAGAAAATGCAGCGACTGGAGTCGGGCAGAAATCTTCTGGAGCGTCAGGCCTTTACACCACGCGAGGTGGCTGCGTTGGGTGTTTCGGTAAATCAGGATGGCGCGCGCCGGAGCGGATTCCAGCTTCTGGCCTTTCCCGACGTCGGGTTTGAGGAGGTGGCGCGCCTTGATCCTGCACTACAGGATGTCGACGAAGAAACGCGCCGCCAGCTTGAAAAGGACGCGCTGTATGCGAATTACATTGAGCGGCAAAAGCGCGATGTGGAGGCGATGAAGCGGGATGAACAGCAGGCTATTCCCGCAAGCTTTGATTTTACGCTTATTGACGGCCTGTCCAACGAACTCAAAACGAAGCTTGAAGCATCGCGCCCTGGAAACCTTGCCCAGGCGGCGCGGATTGATGGGATGACGCCGGCTGCTCTGACGCTCATTCTGGCCCGGCTGCGCCGCGAAAAGCGCGAGAAAACCGCGTGATGCGTTTCGCGCCCAAGGTTGATGTTTCACGTGAAACAACAGAGCGGCTTCAAGCTTACGTCGCTTTGCTGGAGAAGTGGAACCCAAGGATCAACCTTGTAAGTAAGTCCACGCTCGCAGATGCGTGGGGGCGCCACATCCGGGATTCATTGCAGATTGTCTCGCTGGCCCCGCCGAATTGGAAAAAATGGGCGGATCTGGGCAGCGGCGGAGGTTTTCCCGGCCTTGTTGTTGCGATTGCCGCCAATGAGATCAACCCGCGGGGCCGCGTCGTTCTGGTCGAAAGCGACCAGAGAAAATGCGCGTTCCTTAGAACGGTTATTCGCGAAACCGGCGTGGATGCGGATGTGGTGAGCGGGCGCATTGAGAGCGTCGAGCCCCTGGGGGCAGATGTTATCTCGGCCCGCGCGCTAGCAGACTTGTCGACGCTGCTGGGCTACGCGGAAAGGCATGGGGCCAAGGGGTTTACCGGGCTGCTTCCCAAGGGAGCGACTTGGGAAAAAGAGCTTTTCCAGGCAAGGCAGGCGTGGGAATTCTCTTGCGAGCCGTATAGAAGTGAAACAGAAGAAAAATCCGTCATCCTGAGGATCGAAGGAGTCGCCCGTGTCTGACCCAACACGCCCTCCCGGGCCGCGCATCATCGCTGTTGCAAACCAGAAGGGTGGGGTGGGAAAAACCACGACGGCGATAAACTTGGCCGCGGCCATGTCGGCGCAGGGCCAGCGCGTTTTGATAATCGATCTTGATCCCCAGGGAAACGCATCCACGGGGCTTGGCGTCGAGGTCGATGACCGCGAATACACGACCTATGAGCTGCTTCTGGAAGATATTGCCCTGAAAGACGTCATTCAGCAGACCGAAACCGAGAACCTCTTTATCGTTCCGGCGACGATTGACCTGAGCTCGGCCGATATCGAGCTCATTTCGAATGAAAAGCGAAGCTTTCTTTTGCACGACGCTTTGCGTCAGCACGCGATGGATGATTTTCGCTTCGATTACATACTGATCGACTGCCCGCCGTCACTTAATCTTTTGACCGTCAATGCAATGGTTGCGGCGCATTCGGTGCTCGTTCCTCTGCAGTCGGAGTTCTTTGCGCTGGAGGGCTTGTCGCAACTGATGTTGACCATCAGAGAGGTCCGCCAGACAGCCAACCCGAACCTGAGAATCGAAGGTGTTGTGTTGACCATGTATGACAAACGCAACAGGTTGAGTCAGCAGGTTGAGCAGGACGCCAGGGACAATCTTGGGGAGTTGGTGTTCAAAACAGTGATTCCGCGCAATGTCCGTGTGTCCGAGGCCCCATCCTATGCTGTCCCGGTGCTGGACTACGACCCGACGTCCAAGGGCGCGCTGGCATATATGGCTTTGGCACGGGAAATCCTGCAGAATCACGCAAAACTCGCGGCATAGGTTGGAGGCGGAAAATGGACAAGAAAAGCAAATCTCGTGGATTGGGTCGCGGGCTGTCCGCGCTTATGGCCGATGTAAACCCGGAAGAGCAGGGGGCCGAGCCTTCAACGCGCCGACCGGATATGGCGGTGCCGATAGAGCGCATTCACCCGAACCCGGATCAGCCGCGCCGGAGCTTTACCCCCGAACAGCTTGAAGAGCTGTCAGCCTCGATCAAGGAAAAGGGTATTATCCAGCCGCTGATCGTGCGGCCCCGTCCTGGCCACGAAAACGAGTTTGAGATCGTCGCGGGCGAACGGCGCTGGCGTGCGGCGCAGATGGCGCGGCTGCATGAGATCCCAGTCCTCGTTCGCGATTTCGATGATACCGAAGTTCTGGAAGTTGCGATCATCGAAAACATTCAGCGCGCTGACCTGAACCCGATAGAAGAGGCGGCTGGCTATCGGCAATTGATGGATAAATTCGGGCACACGCAGGAAAAGCTGTCAGAGGTTCTGGGTAAGAGCCGCAGCTATATCGCCAACCTTGTGCGCCTTTTGGGATTGCCGGAAGAGGTTCAGTCCTGCCTGCGTGAAGGGAAGCTGTCGGCCGGCCATGCGCGCGCGTTGATCACGTCAGAAGATCCTGTTTCCCTTGCCCGGAAGGTCATAAAAAACGGGCTTTCTGTTCGCGAAACCGAAAAGCTTGCCAAGAAAGCCGTCGGGAACATCTTTGCGGATGATGAAAAGCCGACCAAAAAACACACCCCGGACAAGGACGCCGATACCAAGGCGCTGGAGGGCGACCTGTCGGCGAGCCTGGGTATGAAGGTCGAGATAGATCACGACAAAGGGCAGGAATCGGGTCGATTGGTCATTCGCTATGGATCGCTCGACGATCTGGACGATCTGTGCATGCGCCTGTCGGCTATGCGCTAGGGCGCGACCAGATAAACACAAGCACACAGGCAAGCACCAAGGCTTGAAGTGCCAGGATCTTCCAGCTCAGACCTAGTATGAGCGAGATACAGAAAACCGCCGCGATCGAAGCGGTAGACAGGCGTTTTGCGCGCGGATTGATGGCTCCGCGCTCCTGCCAGTCAACGATGGATGGGGCAAATGTCGGATGCGCCAGTATCCAGTTATGTAGCCGTTCCGAGGAACGAGCGAATAGGAACGCCGCAAGGATCATGAACGGGACAGTCGGCAGGAGCGGCAGGAAAATTCCGATAAGTCCCAGGCCGACCGAAACAAGCCCAAGGCTGGCCCAGAGAAATCGCATGCATCAGTCCACCATCAGATGTTGCAAGACGGCATTCAGGACAAGGCGACCCCCGCGCGTGACGCGCAGACGTTCAGGCGTCCAGTCGATCATGCCGATATCCTGAAGATAGCGCAGTTTTTCGTCCGGCAAAGGGGTGCCGGCTATGCGGGTATACCTGCGTGGGTCAACGCCTTCGGTCAGTCGAAGGCCCATCATAAGGAATTCCGCTGCCTGATCGTCGGGTCCAATCGGTTCCTTGACCGAGTCGGCATTGCCCTGCTCTGCTTCGAGGAGCCACTTTCCAGGCGCCCGCCATTGCTCCGTGGCGTGACGGACGCCGTTCAACGTCAATCTTCCATGCGCGCCGGGCCCGATGCCGATGTAATCGCCATAGCGCCAATAGACCCTGTTGTGGCGGGATTCCGCCCCTGGCCTTGCGTGGTTCGACACTTCGTACGACAAAAAGCCCGCCTCGCCGCATATGTCTTGCGTCGCTTCGTACATGTCGGCGGCGGTGTCGTCCTGCGGCAGCCCGCGCAGCTTTCCAGCATTGTAACGGTCACCAAATGCGGTGCCCTGCTCGATGGTCAGCTGATATAGCGACAAGTGATCGACGACCATGGAAAGCGCTTGGTTGAGTTCGTGCCTCCAATCGTCGAGAGTCTGATCCTGTCGGGCGTAAATCAGGTCGAAACTTACGCGGTCGAAGTTTTCTCTTGCAATATCAAAGGCTTGAACGGCCTCTGCCACCGTATGAATACGGCCAAGCCGGACAAGATCGCGGTCATTCAACGCCTGTATGCCCATTGAGATGCGGTTGACGCCTGCGTTGGCATAGCCGGCAAAGCGGCCAGCCTCGACCGAGCCGGGATTTGCCTCCAGGGTCACCTCGGGATCGTTGGCCATTGGCCATTTCGCGCGGATACGATCGAGAATGCCTGCGACGATTTCGGGCTGCATCAAGCTTGGCGTTCCGCCGCCAAAGAAAACGGACGTAAGAACACGGCCGGGAACAATCTCGGACAGTCGGTCGATCTCGGACAAATACGCCCTTAACCACCGCGATTGATCGATCTCTCGCGCGACATGGCTGTTGAAGTCGCAATACGGGCATTTGGCCTGACAAAAGGGCCAGTGAAGGTAAAGGCCAAAGCCTCCTTCTTGCCAGTCGTCAGCCAAAGCAGCCTGCAACAAACTTGCGGAAGGCATCTGCACGATGGCTAATCCGGTTCTTTTCCCACCGATCCATCTCGCCGAATGTCACGTCGTAACCTTCGGGCACGAAGATCGGATCATACCCGTGACCCTGGTTCCCGCGCATGGGCCAGACGACCTTGCCCGGCATGACACCCGGGAAAACCTCGTCATGGCCATCGGGCCACGCCAGGACCAAGGTGCAGCAAAACCGGGCTGCCCATGGTTGCGGTGCGCCCGATTTCACCAGCTCATCATGTGCCTTCGTCATCGCCATGACAAAGTCACGGCCAGTCTCTGTTTCAGCCCAATCGGCGGTGTAAACACCGGGTGCGCCGTCCAGCGCGTCGATTTCTATGCCAGAATCGTCCGACAGCGCCGGAAGGCCGGTCGCCTGGGCGGCGGCGTGTGCCTTGATCCGTGCATTTTCCACAAAGGTTTTGCCGTCTTCCACCGGTTCGGGCAGGTCCATATCGGCCGCGCCGACAACGCTGACGCCGAAAGGCTCAAGAAGGGCAGAAATCTCTTCCAGCTTTCCCTTGTTGTGCGTTGCGACAAGCAGTTGCTTGCCTTCGAACTTGCGGGTCATGACACGGCAGCCAACTGTGCAGTGACGAGTTCGTTGACACCTTTTTCGGCAAGATCGAGCAGTTGATTCATCTGGTCGCGGGAATAGGTCGCACCCTCGGCGCTCATCTGAACCTCAATCAGGCGACCGTCCGCCAGCATGATGAAGTTGCCATCAACGCCCGCCTCGGAATCTTCGGGATAGTCGAGGTCCAGAACGGGCTGACCGGCATAAATCCCGCAAGATACGGCCGCGACAGGCGAAATCAGCGGATCGCTGATGACATCGCCTGCTTTGATCAATTTGTTCACCGCCAGCTTCAACGCGACCCAGCCGCCGGTGATGGATGCGCAACGCGTGCCGCCGTCTGCCTGAATGACGTCGCAATCAACTGTGATTTGCCTTTCACCCAAGGCAACGCGATCGACGCCCGCGCGCAGGGACCGCCCGATAAGCCGTTGGATTTCCACGGTACGTCCGCCCTGCTTGCCGGCCGAAGCCTCGCGGCGCATCCGCGATGTCGTCGAACGCGGGAGCATGCCGTATTCCGCCGTTACCCAGCCCAGGCCAGAGCCCTTGATAAAGGGTGGAACGCGATCTTCTATCGTCGCCGTGCACAGCACATGCGTATCGCCCATGCGGATCATGCAAGACCCTTCAGCATGTTTCGTAACACCTGTTTCGATTGAAACCGGGCGCATTTCGCTTAAATCTCGTCCAGACGGGCGCATAGCATCTCCTCGCTTTGTTATTTGGGGATACAGGCGTGCGGGGCATATGCGCAACCCCGATTGACCTTTGTGATTCATCCCCTTTAATGGCCTCTTGTTTGAGGTTCCGACGATGCAGGACGACACGAACATTCTGGCAGAGTTGAACGACCGCTCGCGCGAGGTGTTTCGCCGTGTGGTCGAGGGGTATCTCGATAGTGGCGATCCGGTCGGAAGCCGCACCCTGACCCGCACGATGAACGAAAAGGTCAGTGCCGCCACCATCCGCAACGTCATGCAGGATCTGGAGTTTCTTGGCCTTTTGGGCAGCCCCCATGTCAGCGCCGGGCGCGTACCGACGCAATTGGGCCTGCGCTTGTTCGTTGACGGTCTGCTCGAGGTGCGTGATCTCGATGAAACCGACAGGCAAAAGATTGACGAAACCGCAGGCAGCAACAGCCAGGATGTCGGGGGCTTGCTGGACCGGGTCAGCACCGCACTGTCCGGCGTGACCCAAGGCGCATCGCTTGTCCTTGCACCAAAGCATGAAGCGCCGATCAAACATGTCGATTTCGTAAGCCTGGGCAACGACAGGGCATTGGTTGTCCTGGTCTTTTCGGACGGTCATGTGGAAAACCGTCTTTTCACTCCGCCTGTCGGCCAAACGCCGTCGGCAATGCGCGAGGCGGCGAATTTCCTGAACGCCCTGGCCGAGGGGCGCACGCTTAGCGAACTGCAGGCAGTCATCAGGCAAGAGATTTCTCAGCGCAGGCAAGAGATCGACAGCCTTGCCCGCGAGTTGGTCGAAAGCGGCCTTGCCGTTTGGGAAAACGAAGGCGAGCGGGGCGAACGCCTGATCGTGCGCGGAAGGTCGAATCTTTTGTCGGAAGAGGCATCAGAGGCCGATCTTGAAGTCATCCGGTCTCTGTTTGACGATCTAGAGCGCAAACGAGATATCGCAGAGTTCCTTCAACTGGCCGAACAGGGCGAGGGTGTACGAATTTTTATTGGGTCAGAGAACAAACTTTTCTCACTTTCGGGTTCATCTTTGGTTGTCTCTCCATATATGAACGCTGACCGAAAGATCGTGGGCGCAGTTGGAGTGATCGGCCCAACCCGCCTGAACTATGGACGCATCGTGCCGATTGTGAACTACACGGCGCAGCTGGTCGGAAAACTGATTTCGGACCGCAGTTAGAGGTGAAAGATGGCAGAGCCAAAGGAAGAAGATTTCCTCGACGACATTGAACAGGCCGAGGCCGAGGCAAACGCCGCCGAAGAAGAAGAAATCACAGACGAAGCTGCAGAGCTGGACGCCCTGCGCGCGGAGCGTGACGAGTATCGCGACAAGTTCATGCGCGCGCTCGCCGATGCGGAAAATTCACGAAAACGCGCCGACAAGGATCGCCGCGAGGCCGAGCAGTATGGCGGGTCCAAGCTGGCCCGCGATATGCTGCCGGTTTACGACAACCTCAAGCGTGCGCTCGAGGCCGCAACTGACGAACAGCGCGCCGCGTTCGGACCGCTGCTGGAAGGTGTCGAGCTTACGATGCGCGAGCTGCTGAACGTTTTCGGCAAGCACGGGATCGAGCTGATCAGCCCGGCCGAAGGCGATACGTTCGATCCGCAATTGCACCAGGCGATGTTCGAGGCACCGGTTCCCGGCACGAAGGCCGGGCAGATCATCCAGGTCTCGGCCGAAGGGTTCATGCTGTATGACCGCCTTCTGCGTCCGGCGCAGGTCGGGGTTTCGTCCAACACGGCCGGATAATTCGAAAGGACGGCTGATGTCAGCCGTCCTTTTGCAACATTTCCCTTAGTTCATACAGCGCCTGCAGCGCGTCCCGCGGCGTAAGGTCATCGGGGTGAATATCCCGAAGCCGCTCTTCTACTTCCGACGCTTTTGGCGGCGCGTTTGTGGCCGGGGCCGGCGCGGCCGCAAATAGCGGAAGATCGTCGATCAGCGCCTTGGGTTTCGCACTGCCTTCGCGCTCACCCTTTTCCAGCGCATCCAGCACGACCCGCGCGCGCGCCACGACCGAGTCCGGCAAGCCTGCAAGCTTTGCGACCTGAACCCCATAAGATCTGTCAGCGGCACCTTTGCGCACTTCGTGCAGGAAAATAACGTCGCCCTCGTATTCCCGAACGGCGACCGTGGCATTGTCCACGCGCGGCAGTTTTCCGGCCAGCTGGGTCAGTTCGTGGTAATGGGTCGCGAACAACGCACGGCAGCGATTGACCTCGTGCAGATGTTCGAGCGTGGCCCAGGCGATGGATAGGCCATCATAGGTGGCCGTTCCGCGCCCGATTTCATCCAGAATCACCAGCGCCCTGTCATCTGCCTGATTCAGAATTGCGGCGGTTTCCACCATTTCGACCATGAAGGTGGACCGACCCCGAGCAAGGTCGTCGGATGCGCCGACACGACTGAACAGTTGGCTTACCATCCCGATATGCGCGCTGTTCGCCGGAACAAAGCTTCC
>MDSW01081765.1_pt1 | contig 10491 bp, 1 predicted proteins | sample 811171 | NCBI WGS metagenome assembly MDSW01 (sample SAMN05326641, study PRJNA326480) | marine metagenome | isolation source: seawater | place: Atlantic Ocean: North West | collected 2012 | reverse complement strand
TGATCCTTCCCTCATGCCGGATCCGGTTGAGATCCAACCGCTACTGCCGTTGATGCAGATGCTGAACACCCTGCGGAGCATCCCTCAGGCGTCCAGTTTCATGGCGGTGCTGTGTCTGTTCACGTTCAGCATGTTTCTCAATGATGCGGTGCTTGAGCCCTACGGGGCAGCGATCTTTGGCATGAATATCTGCGCAACCACCGCTCTCAATGCCTTTTTTGCACTGGGATTCCTCGTTGGTCTGCTGAGCAGCGGATTTCAGCTGGTCCCCAGGTATGGCATGGTGCGTACCTCTCAGCTCGGTGCCTTGCTGGCTTCCACGGCCCTGGTGTTGATGCTGGTGGCAGCTCCATGGCAGCAGCAGGACCTGCTTCATGTGGCCGTTGTCGGGTTCGGCCTTGCCTTGGGGATCTGCATCCATGGATGTCTGAGCCTGATGTTCCAATTCGTCCAGCCGGGGATGAATGCGGTGTTGCTGGGTCTCTGGGGTGTGGGTTACGCCTACTCCCGTGGAGTGGCGACCGTCAGTGGCGGCAGTTTGCTGACGCTGTTGAAGACTCTGAACGGTGGTGATGTATTTGCTGCTTATAGCGGTGTCTTCGCTCTTCAGATCACTTGTTTTCTCCTGGCTGCTCTGCTGATGAATCGGTTGGATGTCAGGCGCTTCCGAGCGCGAATGAAGAGCAGCCTGGCTGAAGTGATGACCCTGGCGGGGGATTAGTCGTCGCCCGACTGTTCGATCCTCTAGAAGGTCGGGGTTCTGCCATGGCTGATGGTGGCTCTCCAGATCGTCTGGTTCAAGAGAGATCTGCGCGTGGTCGATCATCGGCCGCTCTCCCAGGCCGCAGGCAGAGGGCCGGTGCTTCCGCTGTACGTCATTGAGCCGGAGCTGTGGCGGCAGACGGATGCCTCCGAGCGGCAGTGGTCGTTCTGCCGTGAAGCGCTGATGGAGTTGCGGGACTCGCTGGGGGAACTGGGCCAACCGCTGGTGATCCGCTGCGGTGATGTGGTGGAGGTGTTGGAGCGCGCCCGGCGTCAGTTCGGGATTGATGCGTTGTGGAGTCATGAGGAGACCGGCAACGGATGGACTTATCAGCGCGACCGACGTGTCGCGGTGTGGTGCCGGCAGCACGGCATTCCCTGGAAGGAAAGCCGCCAGTTCGGTGTGATCCGTCGGTTGGATTCACGTAATGGATGGGCTCAACGCTGGGAAGCGCAGATGGCGGAGCCGATCGCATCAGCGCCCGAGGCTCTTCCCTGGCTCAGGGAGGTCGAACCCGGTTCCTGTCCGGAACGGCCCTGTGCTGAGCTGCCGTTTGATGATTGCCCGCACCGTCAAGCCGGTGGACGCTCCAGGGCTCTTCGGGAGCTGAGAGATTTCCTGGAGCATCGGGCTCTGCGTTATTCCCGTTCGATCTCCAGCCCCAACACCGCCTTCACCGGCTGCTCACGTCTCTCGGCTTATCTGACCTGGGGTTGCCTCTCGATGCGGGAGGTGATCCAACGCAGCCGTGAGCAGGGCGGACGCGGTGTTCGCAGCTTTGAATCGCGTCTGCACTGGCATTGTCATTTCATTCAGAAGCTGGAGAGTGAGCCAGCCATTGAATGGCAGGACTTCCATCCATTCATGCGCGGGATCCGTGCCTCGGATGCTGAGCGTCTGACCGCATGGGCGGAGGGACAGACCGGCGTTCCGTTCGTGGACGCCTGCATGCGGGCGCTGCGGGCCCATGGCTGGATCAACTTCCGCATGCGGGCCATGCTGATGTCTTTCGCCAGCTACCACCTCTGGCTCCCCTGGCAGGAGAGCGGCATGCATCTGGCCCGTCAGTTCGTCGACTACGAACCCGGCATTCACTGGAGTCAGTGCCAGATGCAATCAGGAAGCACCTCGATCAATACGATCCGCATTTACAACCCGATCAAGCAGGGGCGGGACCATGACGCTGATGGTGTGTTCATCAGGCGGTGGTGCCCGGAACTCGCGGATGTCCCGAGCGACCACATCCATGAGCCATGGACATTCCTGGCAGGCCATCCTGCGCCAATCGTGGATTGCACGGCGGCAGCTCGTGAGGCGAAAGAGCGGATCTGGGCGATCCGTCGTTCTGCCGGCTTCGATCGGCACGCCGATGACATCCAAAGCAGACACGGATCCCGTAAGGCAGGCCTGAAACCGACGATGAGCGCCCAGAGAGCTCACCGCCGGCGACGGCGCCTCCCTGATGATGCGTCGATGCAGCAGCTGACTCTTGAGCTCTAAATCGATTCCAAGGTCGAGAGTTCTGATGTGATGGACTGGCCAGGGAAAGTTCCTGCCGTGAAACGCATGAACAGCTCGACATCCGTTATGTCCAGGCTGCCGGGATGGGTGTTGGTCACGCTGACGTTGTAAACGTCGGTCATGTCGTAATCGCCGTTGTCCACACTTGCATCGATGTGGTCGATCATGTCGCTGGATGTGGTGCGGCTGCCGACATAGGAGGCAAGTTCACTCATGATTGGATCCTGGGAGACCCGACCGGTGATGAATCGGCGTGCCAGAGCCAGGCCATCGGTGAGCGTCGTCAGCTGATCATCAGCGTCGATATCTTTCGGTCCCAGCGATACGAGGCTGTCATCCGATAGATCGGAATCGTCCGTCTGCTGGTCATCTGTTGTGCTTCCAGACTCGCTCCCGGAGGACTCGCCAACGACCGCATCAAAGTCGACATCTCGACTGACGAGAGCCAGGCCACCAGGGCTGGTGATCTCACCGTTCACCAGGCCGTCATCATCACCACGGGCACCATCACGGACATACAGGGCCAGAACATCCGCACCGCGCTGGCTTGGATCGGTGTCCTCCAGCAATGCTCCGGTTCCCGTCACCTCGTCGTAGGTGTAGATGAAGGGATCAGCATTGGCTGGTCTGCGGTACCAGACCAGACTCTGAGAACCCTCCTCCAGTTGGGCACGGATTTCATCACTGAGATCAATTTCGATGCGCTGCAAGCCCAGATCAAGAATGTCTTCATCATCAAGATCGCTTTCCACGGCAATCGACTGGTCAGACTCCTGCATCACCAGTGATTGACGTTTAGCCAGGAAGCCCGAGAGGGTACCCCGCCCTCGACCAACCCGAAGATCAACAGGTTTGGAAATTGGCTTGAGATCATCAACCTCATCAGCGGTTGCATCAGCAAGAGAGGCAATATCCTTGGCAGTGAATTCACGGCTTGAATTCACTTGACGCAATTCTCCAGACTGATTGGCGGCAAGTTCCGCTTTGTTGGTTTCATTCACTTTGCCTGAAATGTTTTCAGGCGTCTGCTTCTTCATCAAGATCGGTGTCGATCCAGTTTCTCCACTACCTGTTTTCAACGTTGATTTGATGATCAGAGGATTGCCGGAGAGTTCCTCGCCTTTTTCACCAAGATCTTTCTCAAGTTTTGCCTTTGTTGATTTCAATTCGTCGTCGGTTGCTTCCGGCAAGGCTGCCAGATCGGCGAGATCATCTTTCGTGATCTTGACAAGATCCTTCAGGTTTGAGGCATCGCCAAAATAGGATTCGAAGATGTCGGAGTGGGAAGCGATATTCTTTGTGGCCTCCAGAAGGGCGTTCTCCAACGTGTCATGAGACTTGATCAGGAGTGAATAGGAGGTGGGTTGATGGTTGTGGCTATGGAGATTGGCAATGAAGTTGTAAACCTTGTTCTGTTCGAATCTGTCATCACTCGAAAGGTCGATCACAACTGTTTCGTCAGATGGAGTGAAGACCCCGGTCTCCGCATCCTCTGTTCCCCAGTTCCAGCTTCCTTCATGCCATCCAGGTTCTTGATGGTCCACAAGAAGACTGACATCGCTGAGCTGGCTGAAGTCAGTTGCCCGGACAGTGTAAATCTCCCCACCAGTCAATTTCATTGACCAATAATCTTCTGTGTCTAAGGAATTGAGCTTCCCTTGTGAGGCCATTCCATTGATCGCCAATGACCCACTTGGGTCGTTGGAGGTGTCTTGGTCGGTTTCCAGCGTTGTGGTTGTATCGAGTATGTATTCAACGTCAATATCTCCTGAATTGCCTGAAGAGAAGTATTCGATTGTGTAGAGGCCCTTGGGAAGATATTGCTCACTTTTACCGTCGTAACTGTTTCCCCACCACTGACCGTTGAGGTCAAATATTTCAAACCAAACTTCACTTGAAACATTGTCATAATCAAGAATTGCAAGAGTGAATATTCCATCAGAGTTAATCGCAATTGTCTCGTCGGCATATTGATCGCTCAGGTTCAGAGTGTTGTTCCTGATGGAGAAGGATTCTTCATCATTGCCACCGATTTGAATGGCATCAAGAGCCTCGGAATCAAAGGCTGTTGTTTCGATTGTGAGTTGATACGGTTGCTGGATCTCTTCGTCGAGACTTGCATGTTCAATGATCAAGCGGTAATCACCTTCGGGAAGAGTGAAAACAACGTTTCGTTCATCATTGCTTGGAGAATCTTTCCATGAATCCAGTGCAGAATTATGTGATCCACCGATGTAGTTGGTGAAGCGAGGTGTAATGTTCTCGACAAAGAAATCCAGGTTGGCGTCGCCTTCATCATCCAGAGTCCGTCCGCCTTGATCAGTCAAGCTGAAACTAACGTTGGAGATCTCGTCGAGATGGAAGTTGTAATGGTCAGCGATCTGGAAGTCAGAGTGCTTTGACGAAAGGGAACCATTATCATTCATATAACTATTGCTGCTCGAGAGGTTGTTGCCAGTTTGTTTGAAGACAACATTGACACTGTCAATGTTGTTAAACCAAGTGTCTGGATTGTTGATGTCAAATTCGACAGAAAAATTGTTAATGGCAAGATTTCTGATCGAGGTTGCATTGCCTAATCCATCGGTTAAGGCTGTGCCGAGGTAGCTGAGAGAAACCTCATCATTTGCTTGAACAGAGGATTCCAGTTGTAATTCAAGATCTCCCCACTCGTTCATCCGAATGCTGTTGGCACTGATGGATCGTCGGTCGTCGTTGACGCCGGCTGTGATCAGGAAATTGATGGGGTTGGGAAGGTTGGTTGTCGTGAGACTTTTCCCATTGACATGAACTTCTGCAGGGTCATCCAGACCCATGTAGAGACGATTGCCGTGAACATCGGCCCAGCTCACAGAAGGCCCCTCTTCGTCAGGCGAAATATTCTCGATGGGATGCCAATGAAAACTATGGCTTGTCGCACCATTGACATTTGTGAATGGCTCGCTGTTTGAAGAGCCATCGGCAAGTGTTGAAATGATGGGGTCATATGTAACATCAATATTCACACCCGACGGAACCTTATTCGACAGGTCAAAGATCAATTTTTTTCCTTTGACCTCGATCGTGCTTTCAGCAAATTGAAGCTGAGTCTGCTCTCCACTTTGAGGATTCCAGGACCAGAATTGGAAGTCGCTTATTTCTGGAATAACTGCTTTTGTAGAGTCGTCAGTGAGATCAGCCTTGGAGTGAAAAGATAAGGTTGCTTTCTTGCCTTCAACAAAACTTTCGTCTGGATTCAGGGAAATCCACTCGTCAAGATCGTAACCAAACTGCTCATAGCGGGCCCAGTTATCGATTTTGAGTGGTTCCTTGAGAACAATGGATTCTCCCTCCACATCGCGTAATCCATGACCTTCTTGTAATGCAAAAGTGATCGTCGATTTTGGCTTGATCGTCAGACCACTGTCATCTTTCAAGCGAAGCTTGAGACGATGTCCCCACTGGATTTCTGTGGAATAAGCTGAGGGATCGACGAGCTTGTCGTCAATTCTCAGGATGATGTCTCCCTCTTTATAATTAGACTTGCTATCATCATTTGTGATTTCAGCAATTCTGTAAAGACCTTGGTATTCAATATAAATTGATTTGTTGCTGTCATAATCTTCCCCTGACGGATCAGTGTAGCCCCATTCAAAAGTAGGTTTGATGGAACCTACATTCATGACCCACTCTTCTTCATATGTTTGCCATGCTTTGTGGTAGCGGTCTTCTGCTTCTCGGAATCGCTCTTCGTTGCTTGGATCGTGAAGAGTCCAAGCCCATAGATCAATCTGTGGCTTGCTTCCTCCTTGTGGCGCAGTGAAATCTAGATTGGCAGAGACAAGATTACGATGATCATTTCTGACTTGATTTCTGTTCGTTATTTCGAAGATATCATCTGAGAAGATGGTTTCATTGCTATTGGCCGAGGTCCCAACATTACGAAGCACCTCCAGGATCAGGTCCAGGAAGTCGTTGGCTTCGAGAAATTCATCGTCGCTATCAATTTCGATGCCAGCATAGACTTTGGGCTGATAGTTAAGCTCGTCGATGATTCCATCGCGAACTTGATAAAGTTCATCGAAGAAAATATCTTCTCGCTGTTGCTGACTGAGTTGTCCCTCGCCTGATTGATAGTGAAGATCAAAAATAATGGCATAGTCCCGCCACTCACTCCAGTCATGTGGACCATCAGAATGCGGGACTTCCAGGTTGAAGCGCAGGACAACATCATCGCCAATATCAAAATAATCACCTTCTAAATTAATTAGTCTTGGACTGATTCTTTGTTGATCCCAAGCGACAAAGGGATTTCCTTCAATCCAAATCTGTGGATGATAGTCTGACCAAAAAGCTTGAACAGGTTCTTCGCTGACTGACAGCCGATTCAGATTGTCACCATAACGGTCAACTTTCAGAACGCTAATCTGATCATTTTCCCAAGAGTCCCATTCTCGAAGGCTCACACTGAAGCCATCAGGATCAGAGTCAATAAATTGCCCAAAGTTGTAACTGTCTTCTTCTCCAAACCAGATGGCGTTATAAATCTGCTCAGTATCTCCGTCCGGTGTTGTGAGCTTCAGGTCAACTATGAATTCATTCAGGCCGCCTCCTGAGTCATCAGCGGGATGCAAGCGTAAGCCAGGGTTTTCAATCTGGTCGGTTGTCGAAGCGTTGTCATTCATGATGTGGGCCTCAAAGAAACTCCAGTCATCATCCATTTGTCCAGGGTTCAGGAAGGCATCTGCAGGTAGAACCAACCACTCCGAATCCTCCTCATTGTGTCCCCGTGCTGAATCCCAGTTGTCATTACCACTGACAACCCATTCTTTTCTCACCAGGGTGCTGTGTTCGGTGGCGTCAACTGTTCCTGCCACATCCCATGGTCCTCGATCGTCAAAATTGCCAAGCCAGTCAATGACCGTGTACGACGCCTGATCCCCACGAACCAGTGCAAAGCTGTCGTCACCATCTCCTAGATATTCGAACAAGTGATCAGCTTGATCAAGAATTGCAGGTTCTGCACCGGGGTCTGCAATCAAGTAAACATCTCCAGACTCAATCGTTGCACCTTCGGGAAATTCGTTCCAGAATTCATAGACCCCCCATGTGGTTGTGTTGTTAGATATAGTTGGGAATGCATAATTGTCGAGCTCCACCCTGGATGAAGTGGGGTTGAAAATTTCGATATATTTGTTGGATCCATAGCCTGTTGTGTATTCTGAGAAGAACAGGCTGGATGCTGTTTCCGAGTTGTCGTCTTGGGGGAATAAGTCATCAAATCTGATCTTGTATGTGGCTCCTTCTTGAGAGGATCCATTGTCACTCGTGAAGATGAACTCATTGGCGGAGAACGTCATGCCCTCCATGTTTTTGAAGTCTCCACTGATGAAACCCGAATTGATACTCTCTCCAGATTCAAGATCAAGAAGTTGAATATATGCCAATCCCTGATTATTTTTCTCTCCATTAATGACGGCAGATTTCCCATGTAATGCTGCAAGATATTGAATATCAGACCCATCCCGCGTCACTATTGCCAGATCTCTTAAATCATTGATGCCGGTCTCGATGATCCGCAGCTCAGAGCCAAGAACCCCGTCTCTGAAATCATATTCATAGATATCTCCTGATTTTTGCTCGCCGACAAGAATAGAATCAGATTCTGAGAGGAATACCAGTGACTCATGTTGATTGTCAGACTCTTCAGATGTGTCAGGAATCGTTTCGATTCGGACTATGTCTGATACCCCATTGGTTTCGATGATGTCGCCATTTTCATTGAGACTGAAACTAAAAATCTTGGATTGTCTGTTGTTGTCAAGATCACCCTCATCCAGAATGTAAAGCGTTGATGAGTTGATGTCATAGGTGATGGCTTCGCCATCGATTGAAACAGACTCTCCCTTAAAACTATTTGGTAGGGTGAAATAGGCGGGTGAATGCTTGCCATCTCGATTGATTCTTAATAGCTGCGATGGACTCTCTGAATTGAATTCAGCATTGTCATCTCCGTCTTGATTTGCCGAGATGGAGTCATCTGAAATGATGTATAAGAAAGAATTACTGTCTTCGGTAATCACGGATGTGATTCCACTGGCTTCAAAGCCGTAAGGCAAATTAAAATCTGGTTCAATATACAAAGCATCTGCAAGCAATTTGTTTCTATATTGCTGTCCTGAGTGATACCCGGGTCCAGCCTCAATTGACATGGGTGCTGTGAAAGAAGATTCAAAATTATTGGCTGTAGTCGTCGTCGTCAGGTAGGTGGCAGAACTTTCAGACAACCACTGCTTCTCTTCTGCCAGTAGGGATTGGAGTAGCTCTTCGATTGAATTCAAATTTTCGATCTGATCCAGTTTGATTGTTTCTGACGGAACTTGATTTGGCCCGATCTGTAGAGAAACGCTAAGGCCATTGTCGGTATTGAATATTGATTCAAAAAGCTCTTTGTCGAAGAAAAGGTGAAGAGATGATTCTCCCTCAAGCTTTTCGATAGGGATATCTTCACTGATCAGATCATCATAAGAAATTCGTAAATCCCAGTTAGAGGGTATCTCTTCGAGGCCAAGATCTTGGGACGTGGATGGATTCAATTCCAGCCTCAGCTGGTTGTAGCTGGCTTTTGCTGTTGCCAGGTCGAGGGCGGTCCAATGATAAAAATGATCGTTAGCCTGAGCCTCAGGATTTCGGGCTTCAAATTTGAGATCTTCTGCAACTGCTTCACTCAGGCTGATCAATTCTGTTGTTGATGCATCCCAATCAATCGTGAGATAGTTCTCAACCTCTGCTTCGGCAAGCCGCAGACCATCTGGGTTGGAAAAACTGAAATTATCGGAGCGATTTTCAAGATCTGTATCATCAATGGTAATGCTCTCACCAGTTCTCGTGTCGATGAGCCCAAAAGATGTTGTCTTATTCTTCGTGTTGATGGTGAGCTCTGAAACCTGATAGGGTCTCCACTCATCGATTGAGTATGGCAGTGCATCATGCCAATTAAAATCAATCAACATGCCTTCTGAGATTTCAAGCGTCGTACCATTGAGGACGACCTTATTCATATCGACATCGAGATATCCTTCTGAATCTTCTCTTCCCGGGAGAGTGTATTCGTTGCCGTTCACTCTGACATCGAGCTGAAAGGCATCGTCGTTCCAATGATCTGACAGAGCGCGAGTTTCGTATACAAGCGGACCGATTTCCAGTGTTTCCGTACTTGATTCTTCAAATTCAAACAGAATCTTCGATCCTTCCGGGATATCGCTACTAAAAAAGCTCAGCGCCACTTCATGCTCTCTCTGCCAATCGCCCTCTGCTTCGTTGAAGTAGGCATTGGCATCTCTCATTGTAGTTACATTATCCTCCAATACCAAATCATTAGCGTCGACAAGTGAAACATTGCCCTTGAAATTACCATTATCATCAAAGTGTTCACTCATATCCTCTGACTTGAAGACGATTTCTACAGCTGCCAACTCCGTTGTGTCACGATCAGCTTCTCGTTGACGTTTGAGTTTTTCGTACTCATTCCAATTCAGCTCCATCCTCTCATTAACGACTGACTCTGCAATCTTCAGGCCAATGCCTCCTTGATTGACGCCATTGTTCCAACTCCATCGCTCAAAAATATTGGCGTCAAACATTTGTACATTCCGGTTGTCCTCGGAATCGATTAATTTGAAAGTTGTAATACTGCTGGAGTTGTCGATTGTCAGATCATCTACACGGTATGGGTGATATGAGCGAATATATTGAGGCAATACTTCGTGCCAGTTGAAATCCATAAGGCTTCCATTGACAATATCGTGATCCACGCCAATAAGAACGACTTGGTTGTTGTCAAGATCCAGCCAACCTTCCTGTTCTTCATTGCCGGGAACATTCAATCGCCACTCTTCAGCGGCGCTGCGAATTCCTAATTGAAACGCGTTCTCAGAACCATGATCTGTCTCCGTAAAGGAATTCAGATGCAAAGGTAGTTCAAGTGGGTTGTCCCAGTGTTGATTGGCATCGAGGATGAGCTTGTCTCCATCAGAGATCTCTGACCCCAGAAAAATCTCAAGGCGCTCATGGGTATTTTCCCATGAATCATCTGAGTAATCTTCATCATTGCGGTAGAAAAAGTCTGATTGGATTAATCCAGCAATCTCATCGTCGATCAGTTGTTCAGATGAATTCACAAGACTGATTGTGCCATCAAATACGCCAAACTCGTCGATGATGTTAGA
>MDSW01066034.1_pt1 | contig 10491 bp, 3 predicted proteins | sample 811171 | NCBI WGS metagenome assembly MDSW01 (sample SAMN05326641, study PRJNA326480) | marine metagenome | isolation source: seawater | place: Atlantic Ocean: North West | collected 2012 | reverse complement strand
TAGCTTCTTTAGTTAATTCATATCTAACATATACTTCATTTTCTAAAAACTTTAATGGCTTTGTATCTAAAAATTCTTTATGCTCTGCTTCTGTATTAAAATATTTTCGTGTAATATCAGTAAATTCTTTCTTTACATTGTTAGTAAAATCAAAATATGCATATACTGCTGCAAGCTCAGGATTGTCAGTATCTAGCTTTGGACGTTCTTTAAATCTTGTTTTATGATTATACTTTGTATTCATCACATGCTTGCCATCTTTGACAACAATAGCATCTGATTTATATATTTTTTTAAATAATTTTTTTTGAGAGCTAGTTAACTTGTTGAGGTCTAGTGTTTCCAATAAAGCTTGTTTGTCTAAGACGGTACCAATGTCATTGCCAAATTTTTTCTCCCAGTTACTTCCCAATAATTTTGCTACTTTTCCTTCAAATTTTTCTACAAAAGTAGCAACGTGTTGAAATTCTTTCATTGCATGTTGTAATAATTTGTTCTCTAATGATTTAAATCCCAAAGCACCTACGTAACCATGACCGCTAAATATGCCTCTTAGCATCCAATTCTTAAAAGAGCTTGGCTTTTCAAATTCAGCAATTGCGCTATTAGATAAAGTATTATCTGATTGAACGATTCGCTCTAGTAAATGAGCCCCTGCTTTATTTGTGTTGGGAAATCTAGTTTCTTTTAAAAAATCTTTATATTTATTAGCTGCCTTAACATCGTTTGCTAGTTGATATAAATTGTCCGCTTTAATTTTAAAAAAGCTTAACATTTTATTTCGCATTTTTTTATCTATAAAACCTTTTTCAATAGCTCTAATGTCATTTACAGTCTGAAATACACCTTCCATCTTAGCAACTCTAGCAATATCTTCAAATGGAACTTCATTTAAACGCTGACTAAATTTAATAATATCTATCTCAGATAAATCTTTACCTGTAAGTTTAAATCCATCAAAATCTTCTATACCTGCATCTTTAGCTATCTGTTTAAATACTTCGTTACGAGTGCTACGACTCATACCTCCAGCTTGTTTTACAGCAAAGTCAAAATCTTTTTTAACAGAAGCAGCTCTTTCTTGCACACTTGCAAACTGATATTGTGGCATTCCCTCAGAATTACGAACTGCCTTTCTATACTCAGGAATATCCTCAAATCCTTTAAGTACACGCTCTCCAAGCAACCTTCTAACATCTAACTTTGTCAAATAATCTTTTCCAAAAAATACTTTGGTAACCGTACTCCACAATTGTTCTGCCCAGGTCTTCATTTTTGACGCTAATGTAGGAGTTCTTGACTGGTCATCAGCCCATCTCATTATTTCATCAGGAATAAACTCGCTAAGAGGTTGCTTTGCTTTCTTAGCATCTTTAGCAAATATTTTCTCGCCACGTTTCCAAATCTTTTTAAGTTCTTTATTGTTTGTTTTGTCAATTAAATCTTTTAATCTGTGAGCGTTCTCATGATACCATGTTTTTTTATTAGCTTTTTTAAGATTAATATAGATTACTCCATCTGCAAACATACCTACAGCATCCATGTCTTGATTAGTTCTTACTTTGACATTAGGATTCTTTGCAATCTCTTCTCTTAAAATTCTTTTCATTTCTTTAACACCAGCAGGTGCGCCTATAGTTTGTTTTTGAAACTGAACTTCTTCTGTAGGAAGTATATCCTTAAATTTATTTCTTAACGATTTAGTAATACCTTCTCCCTTGCCAAGAACTTTTTGAAATACAGCCTCTTGGAATGCTCTCGCCATCTCAGGATTACTAAGATTTTCATATATATCTGCAACTCTAGTTCTATCTGATGAGTTACTTTTTAACTTATGACCAGTCAATCTTTCCCATACAGCGGCTTCAAATTCAGTTAAATCTGCATTGGTCGCCTTTGTTTGAGATATTTTTCTAAGATTTTTTGAAGAAGCCTTTGGGTTATTAGCTTCTAACTGCAATGCTTTTGTTATTTTTAATGCACCCTCTGCTCCAAAAATTTTTTGATTAGGGTTCTTTTTTAATGAAATTAATTTATTGACAGTAGCTTTATCTAAATACATAAAACGAGATAATCCTGACCCCTTACCTGCTTCATCTGCCCTTAAATCAAGAGTACCAGTTTTTTCATTAAAATGTTTCCACTTTAATGCGTTAATCTCTAAATCTCTTACTTGAAGTTCATTCATTAATTTAAGAGTTAGTTTCTCCGTATCATTGAATGTTGTTTTTTCACTTTTCCCAGAAGCAAGTCTATTAACAGCTTCATTTAACTTTACTACTGTTTGCCCTCCAGCTGTGCCCGCGCCTTTTGCTGCAATATTTTGTTTTTTAACAAGGTCTCTGTTAATATCAACACTAGAAAATAATTTAGGAATTACACCATCTTCTTTTAATACCCTAGAAATAATATTTAAATCAGAAGTTCTATTAGAACTAATAATTAATTTTTTTTTGTCTTTTTTTAATCTATTAAGTTCTGCATCAAAATATCTTTGTGTATCAAACTTATTTAAATCACCTAAACTTTTTTTCCCAGAAAATTCCATTAACTTATTAAGCTCATTCAGAGCTCGTTGTGCGTCTTTTAGAGCATTTTTTTGGCCAGACACACGTGTACGAATAGCATTAATTAAACCAATTTTATTGTTTTCATCTAAAATTTTTAATGAACCATAATTTTCAATCATTTCCTTGTATGGCCTTGACTCTATACTAGAAGCAGACTCTATTTCGGCCTCTAAAGGTGTATATTTAAACCTACCTTCTGAAATATCTCTCCCTTGAGCTGATTCATATACAACTGTAGTTTCACCAATAGTGGGAGTTTCAAATGTTGACGCGTCTGTAGCTTCAGTAGTTTTTAATATTGATTTTGGAGCATCTACGTCTGCCTCTGCGTCCATATTTTTAAAGCCTGTAGCTAATTGTGTAAAGTCCTCTTTAGACTTACGAAGTATTTCTAATGTATCTTTAAATTCTGTTTTTAATGCAGCAACCTCAATAGGCGTAGCATCTCCAGTCAATCCTTTGTTTTGCTTTACAATATTAGCAACTTCTTGCAATCGTGCTGGGTTGTTAACTAAATCTTTAAGTATTCCTCTATGAAAATTAATAGCCTCTTGACCATCTAACCCCACAATAAATTCTTTATCACCCTGTCTTATGTTGTTAGGATTTCCTCCTGATTCTTCGTAGATTCGTTGTAATCTATCGATATTTTCTGTATATCGTTTTACTTCTTTTCTTGAAGCAGCAGCGACAGCAGCGTGTTGTGATACTTCCGCTGCAAAGTTGTCACCTAAATTAAATCCATTAGCCTCTAAGTTGTCATATGAAGTAGTTATTGCCTCTATATCAGCTTTTTCAAATTCTATTTGAGAGTCGACAGCTAACTTAGCATTTTTGCTAAATATTTTCTTAATAGCAGGAGGCCCAAAGAATAAAGGCGCAGACATTGTTGCATCCATAGCCAGCATTTTATTCCACTCATCAGAAAAAATCATTGGATAATCTTTATAAGACTCAAGCCCTACCGACTTGTATAAGCTTGGCAACGCTGCAAATGTTGCAATCTCTGTTGCGTATTGCCCTGGAAGACCTGTTGCTATTCGTGGAATATTAGATAAAGGTTTTTCTGCCATTTTTTTAGTTGCATAAAAACTACCTAGCGCACCCCTACCAATCATTCCTGCAGGAGCACCTAACATAAATGATTCTATAAAAGCGTCACTAGCATCTTCTGCAACTTTATTACCATCTATCGAGCCTGTCTTCATCTTCTGGTCTGATGCTGATGCCAATGCTGCATGAGCCGACCCATACGTACCTAAACCAAATCCACCTTCAACTCCATGTGTAATTAATGACGTTGCTAATTTAGATTTACCTTTAATAGTTTCTGATACAAACGCTTTTTTAGCTTTTTGACTTAAAAATCCTAATCCTGCCCTAGTCGCACCTCCAGCTAACACAGAAGTACCCATACTACCTGCAAAAATAGCTGCATCTATAGGGTTTATCATGCCAAGCAAGTAACTACCTGCTTCTTGTAAAAAACCGTCTAATTTGTAGTCTTTATCGTCTAATTCATATTTAGGTCTTCCATACATAGCTTGATAGGCTAACCCTGCAAATGATTGATTAAATGAATTTTTGTAAAAATCTGCAGATATGCCCATAAAACCTTCTTCTACGCCTACTTCTGATAAGCCTGTAGTAAGCATAGAATCGCCCATTTTTTGTAATTCTTCAAAATCTTTAGGGCTACCTGTTTTTTTAGGAGTTGTGTTAAATCCTGTAGTATTTATATTGATTGATGATATAGATGGTGCTACATAGTCAGGAACTTCACGTCCTGCTTTTCTGCTTTCATCGGCCCATAAATTGTAAATTTGTTCGTCTGAACGCCTATACGCCCAATCAGGGTATTCTTTTCTAAAAGCCTGAATTAATTCTTCTTGATTTTTAACTGTTGGCATTAATTATATAAATATTTTTTATTATTTTTCGTCAACATATCCTCGGTCAAAACCAGGTAACGCTCTTTTAAAACCTAATTCTAAATCATTGATTGTTTTAGCGTCTGAATGTCTGGTCATCATACTTGCTAATTTTTGATTTGAAGTTAAATTATAATCTAAACCTAATAATTCTTTTAATATTGGTATTTGACCTTTAAGTGCCTGGTAAGAGCTATAATCTTGCTTTCTATTTTCTCCTACAGAATAATATTTTTTTAATTGTTTTATTGCGTTAAAAATACTTGATTTCCCACCACTAGGAAATCCTTTTTCTCCACGAAATGAACCAGGAAATTTTTCGCTAATTAAATAGTTTCTTAATAAACTTTTACCTAATTTTCTATTTTCTGGAGTATCTGATTCTTTTGCAATCCTATTAATTAAAGCTCTTTCTTTTTCTGAAAATTCTGATTTTGTTAAATCAAAATTAGACAAGAAATCATTTAAATTATTAAATGTTAATGTACCTTCTTTATCCATTGTCTGCTCAATGTATTTTTTTGGCTCAACTCTTCTTATTTGTCCAGTCCAAGAGTATGTATTGTTTTCATCAAACATACCTGCCTTCACACGCCCATTAGAATCTACTTCATGCTTTCTTCCTTCATACACAACAATGTCTCTTTTAACATCTTTAACAGGGTCTTTAGCTTGTAATACCTCAGAATCTTTCATGTCAAAAGCTGGAAGAGTAGAATCGTCAACTTCTTCTCTTACATTTTTAATTGTATTTTGCATAACCTGCTGCATATTTTCTACTTCAGAAGATAAGTCTTGTGTGCTTAATTTAGGAGTGCCTTCAGTCTGATTGTTGTTTTCATCAAGAGATATGTCATATTTAAGAATGTCACTGCTTCCAACAGGGCCTTCATCTAAACCAAAATACTGCTCTCTTCCTCCAAACGCATTCCATAGTTTATTGGCATCTTCTATTAACCTATTGCCTCTGTTTAAAATAGATGAAAAGTATGTACTTAATGTACCTGCATCAACTTGCCCTCCTGAAACTCTCTCCGCAAAAGCTTGTATTCTTTCTGTTTCGCTCATTGCATTTGTAATTTGTGGAAACAATATAACATTACCATTTTCATTAGTAGTTTGCACAGCTTCTAAATTTGGAACTGCAGACGCAGCAATACTTGATACTTTTTCATCACTAGCAAGATTGCCTAGTACTGCATTAATATCTATATTCTCAATAACACTATCTCCGCTGCTTAACATTTTAGCAACAAGTTTTAAACTGTCATTGTAAATTAAATTTTGGCCTTCTTCATATTTTTCATTTGCCAATGTTCTTTTCTTGTCCATTAAAGCGTTAAATTGTGCAGCACCAACTTTTTGAGATGGGCTAATCATCATTAAGTCTTTTGCTTCTTGTGGCGTTAAAACATCATCGTCTAAAGCTTTCATAGTCAATGCATCAATAGTCTCAGAATATCTAGTTAAATCTAAATTCATTTGCCTTAGACTTCTCATTTGACCATTAACATTAATTTGAAAATTAGGGTTTTTATTTCCATATAAGTCAAACATGTTTGAAGAATATAAAGAAATTTTTTCTCTTTCTGATATTGCTGTTTTAATCCATCCTGATACTTCATCTTTATTCATTTCTTTAAACAAAGTTTCTAGTTGAGTAGCATCCATATTTAAAATATTTGTTTTAAAAACATTATCAGTAGAATATAAATTGTTTGCAAATTCTTGAGATGAAGTTTCCATTTCATTGATTCGCGTTGATTTGTTTTCTAATTGTAGGTTAAATATATCAACAGCTGCATTGTACTGTGGATTAGAAGACACATAATTAGTATCAATTGTATTTTTATAAATATTTTGTATGTTTTCAATATCACTACTGTTAACAGCATTTGCAGTCAAATTATTTAATAAGCTTAATCCTGCAATATTATTGTTTTCTTTTTCCTTTTTTGCTGCTGTGTATGTCTGACCAAATCTATCTAAATATTCTAATAACTTAAAATACCCATCTGTTTCTGTATATTGATTAATATCAGCATATCCTTGAGGTACAATTTTAGCCATTACACATTCCTAATATTTTGATATTGTTCAAGAGTTGACATAATATCTCCATAAGATTTTGCTACTTCATCAGATACATCAGAATAAATATTTTCTACACCTGACAAAAATTGTTGTTGAGCAATGTCTTGAGAAGATTGTCTTTCTCCATATCCTACAAAGTTACCTCCACGCGCTGCAGCCATTTTATTCCTTTCTATAAGAGAGTCTAGTAAAGGGGCTTTAGCTGTATCTATTTCGTCCTGATAGTACGAAGTAGATAGCCTTTTAAACATATCAGGTGTAAATGCTGTAAACGCAGATGCAGGTGCTCTTTTGTCCATATCTGTTCCTTCAGTAGAATATAAAAAATCAACTAAACTATCTCTGTCAAATATATTTGGAACGTAATCTTCTCCATATAAGCTAGAGTACCTGTCTCCACCTTCAAATAAAGCTAAAAATGCATCTTGTAAAAAATCTGGCATAAAATCACTGGAAAATGCGTTAGATTTTTTTCCTCTATTTAATCTAACCCTACCTCCATCTCTATATTGTGGCCTATTATAATTCATTATCTAAATCTCCCCGCAGTTGAAAATCCTGTTGCCATAGGTGGCCTAGGAAAAGTTGCTTCTCTGTCTTGCCTTAAAAGTTGTTGTAATATTGGTGTGCCAGACACAAATAAAGAACTTAACGCTGGATTAACTTCTTGTAAACCAGTCGCAAGATTTAATCCTGGAACTGTTTGCTGTAAAGTTTCTAGTAAAGGTGTATCTTTATACATTTCAAAAAAAGATGTTTTAGGAAGTTTTTTAGTTGCATTAATCCCCATTTCTGTCAACCCATCTGCTCCATAATCTCCTAAAAGAGTTCCAGATTTAGCTGCATCTACAGCTGATTTATCTGGAATTATATTAGCTGAACCAAGTTGCACTCCTATATTCAATAAATTGTTTAAAATATTTGCTTGATTCCTAGATTTTAAAGTTTGCTTTACTTGGTCGTTAAGAGAAGAAATATTATCTTTTATAATGTTTTCATATGAAGTGCCTTTAAAATCATCTGCCCCACTAACTTTGCCTGCATTGGCCGCTCTGCTACTTGAAACCGCCATGTCAGCTACACTTAAAAGCCCGCTAAGTAATGGCCCTGCTCCTGGTACAAAACCAGCTGCAATCTTTGAAATATCGAGCACATTATCAAGAAATCGTCCTTTATTTGCTTTTTCTTTAGCCTCGTCAGTAGCTTTTCTTAGAGCATCTTCAGCTTGTTTTCGTAATTTTTTAAGATAGTTTTGATACCTAATATTACCAGACATATTTGCGATTCTTGCTCTTTCTGATAAATTTCTTTTAAAAGTTGACATTTCTTCTCCTATCTTAACTTGTAATTTATGTATTTTTTTTGTTTATTCATAGTACAATTATTCCCCTGTAGTTATTGTTGCTGGCAATGCAACAGCTTTTACAATTATAGGCGGATAATGTTGTCCTCCAGTCCTAAATCTACCATGCGCTATTGATGAAGTAGAGCCGCCTACTTCTTGCCCTGCAATAAAATAAGTATATTGCACTCCTGGCGTCAATCCAGTCACAGCCCAATTTATATTAATAGTGTTAACGTCAGTTTCATCCATTCTGTAAGCACCAGCGTCATACGTGTGAGTTTCATCTACTTCACTAAATAAACCAGCGCTTGATAAAGCAAAAGCAACAGTAGTAGAACTTGTATACAATCTACAAGAAAATTGTATTTCAACATTTCCTGAAGGAGGGGCTTTAAATACTACACTAACTCTTGTATTCTGACTTGTTTCTAAAACAGTCATTGAACTTGTAAGAGTAATTAAATTATCAACAGATGCTGTTGAATCATTTGCTATTCTTGTGTATCCCAATATCATTCCAGCGTAAGCACTATTAGCTGCACTAAATTCTGTACCAGCTCTTTTAGCTATAAAATTACCAGTGTTTGAATCTAATGTAATATCGCCATCTGCATCTAATGTAAAATGAGCAACGCTTCTTGCTACATTTCCATCAATTGTTTCTAAAGTTGTTGCTCCATACAAGCCAGTAGAAATAGCTGAATAATCACTATTATCAGCAGAACTTACTAATTTAATATCTTTGCCACCGTTTTCATTGTCTATATAAATTCCAGTTGATGCAGCTGCATCTCCACCTTCTACATTAATATTAATACCATATTGAGCTGTTAGGTTGGCGCTAGTATTAGCCTTTAAATGTATATCTGCTCCATAATTTATAATATTTGTAAGCGAACCACTATGTGTATTAACAGCACTATCAACCTCTATTTGAGCTCCATAATTTTGAGTAGTTTGCCCAGAAGTTAAAGTCAAATCAAGTAAAAATTTTGCAGATAAGGCAGAAGTTGTATTCGTGTCTGTAATATCATCATATTGATTAAATGCGTATATACTTCCTGGAGAGTTGCCTGCACTTACACTAGGATTTTTGTTAGATACAATAAGATTTCCTTCCATTATATCATCTGCATCATTTGTAACATAATTAGTAATAGCAGAGCCTGTATTAGCAATAGTAATTGTGCCATCAGCTGTAGCTGTTGTACTTATTCCTGCACCTGCCGCAATAGTTAAGGTTTCCCCTTCAGTTATTGTAGAGGGATTAGTGTTTGTTGTAGCTGCAACTGTAAATCCAGAACCCATTGTATTTGTATAGTTTCCTGAATCTATATTTGTACTGCCTTGGTCTGTAGTCCAATCTATATGCTCATTTGCTACAAATCCTGCTAAACTATCATGATTAACAGCAGTTGCTCCTGTCCCATCATAATTTAAACTACCATCTGCATTTGTAGTTATTCTGCTGTTTAGCCAGTCATTACTATTAGAAGCTCCAGTTCCTCCATGCTCAATACCAATATCAGTTCCCTCCCAAACTCCTGTTCCAATTGTGCCAACAGTAGTAAGATTAGCGCATGTTGTAATACTTGTTTGGCTAGCTGCAGTAACTGTACCTGCTGAAGTTGCAGTTGTAGCATTGCCTAAAAGCGCTCCACTAAAAATAGTAGAAGTTAATGTGCCTGACCCTGGATTGTAAGTTAAATCTCCATCAGATTCTAATCCTAAATTTCCACCTTCAACAGCACCGTTTGAAGTAAATACAATTGCATTAATTTCATTAGTGTTTTCATTGTCTGTAATAGTTACAGTTGATGCTAAAGTTGCAGTTGCAGCATTACCTGATGTGTTTTGGTTCCCAGTAGTATTTACCCCTGGTAAATTAATATTTCCAGTACCGTCAAATGATACTCCACCTATATTTCTTGCAGTTTCAAGAGCTGTTGCGGTAGCAGCATTCCCAGAAGTATTTTGATTGCCACTTGTATTCACTCCAGGTAGATTAATATTAGCAGTGCCATCAAATGATACACCTCCAATGTTTCTTGCTGTTTCTAATGCTGTAGCTGTGGCTGCATTTCCAGTGCAAGAACCAGATGACCCAGATACATTACCTGTAACATCACCTGTAACATTGCCTGTTAAACCTCCATTAAATTGAGTAGCTGTTACACCTGCTGTAAATGTAGCACTTTTATCATCAAATATTGTTAAAGCAGTTGCTAAAGAATTAACTCCATCACCAGAACCGCCTCCTCCATCTGCAACTTTAAATATAATATCTCCACCATCCCCTGTACCAGTACCTTGACCTGCAGATATAGTTAAATTACCTCCTGCTGTATCTGTTCCAGATGAAGCTTGAATTTTTAGAGCTGCATCGCTAGCAGCTGCCATTATTATATCATTGCCGCCAACATACAAATCTCCAGAAGTCGTAACAACTCCTGCAGTAGTTATTACTAATTTTGATACCCAATTACCACTTTCGTATGAATAAAAATGTAATTTATTATCAGATGTAGCTGATTCTATTTGCCATTTATCT
>MDSW01177526.1_pt1 | contig 10492 bp, 11 predicted proteins | sample 811171 | NCBI WGS metagenome assembly MDSW01 (sample SAMN05326641, study PRJNA326480) | marine metagenome | isolation source: seawater | place: Atlantic Ocean: North West | collected 2012 | reverse complement strand
TTTATGATCTATTATTCTTCTAAAATTATCTTTTTTATCAATTACTTTAATTGGTAAAAATTTTTTCTTATAAATATATTTGATAGGATAATTTTTACCTGGACCATACCTGACATATACTTTATCTTTTTTTAAAGAAACGAAATAATCATTCTCTTCTGAGATAACATTAGAAGGGTTGATTAATAAAAAAAATAGTATTATTAAAAACTTTTGCATATACATTTTCTATCTTTCTTAAACTCTGCTTTTCTAAAATTTAAATTAAGTAAATCTAAAATTAAGATTTTTTTGTTTGATTCTTTATTTAAATTTAAAATTTTCTTTAAAACTTCTATTCCTTGAATATTACCAACTATACCAGCTACTGGACCCAAAATACCTTCAAACTCACAATTTAATATTTCATCTGAAGGTTCGGTTTGATAAAAGCATTTAAGACATGGATCATTTTTATTTTTAAAGTTAAAAGTAAAAATATGGCCATCCATTTTACTAATTGCGCCGACAATCAAAATTTTTTTATATTTTATGGAGTATTTATTTAATAGAAATTTAGTTTTAAAATTATCAGAACCATCAATAATAAAATCAAAATTTTTAAATATTTTTTTAATATTTTTTTCTTCAATTCTTATTTTAAAAGTTTTTATTTTAACTTGTGGGTTAATCAGTTTAACCTTTTGTTTTACTGCATTAACTTTAAACTTTCCTATATCTTTGGTGTCATATAGTGATTGTCTATGAATATTAGAAATGTTTACTTTATCATTATCAACAATCCCAATATTGCCAACACCTGCTCTACTTAAATAATCAATTACCGGACAACCCAATCCTCCTGCTCCAACTACTAAAACTCTTGATTTTATTATTTTTTTTTGACCTATTGGCCCAACATTTTTTAAAACTATTTGTCTCGAATATCTCTCAATTAAATTTTTATTAAGAATATTTTTCATTTACCAGTTGATCCAAAGCCACCTGATCCTCTTATCGAGTCAGGTAACTGGTCCACTTCTTCAAGTTCCATTTTAAGAATTGGGGTTAATACCATTTGGGCTATTCGATCTTGATGGTTAATAATAAAATCTTTATCTCCATGATTAAAAAGTATTACTTTAATTTCACCCCTATAGTCACTATCAATTGTTCCAGGAGTATTTAAAACTGATATATTATTTTTTGCTGCTAGACCTGATCGAGGTCTTATTTGAATTTCATAATCTTCTGAAAATGCAACTGAGATTCCTGTAGGTATCAGGCAAGAACTTTGAGACTTTACTGTAATAGGCTTATTTATAAAAGCCATTAAATCCATTCCAGACGCTCCTTCGGTTTTATATGAAGGTATTTTAGCTTGAGGATGTAATTTTTTAATTAATACCTTTACCATTAAATTTTAATTTAATTGGGCAATTATTCTATCTGTTATTTCATCTGAAATTGCAGATTTTTCTTTCTTATAAAGTTTTTCAGTATCTTTTTTTTTATCTTTATAAAAAATACTAACTTCATTAAAATTAGAATTAAATCCAATTGATTTATCTGAAACATCATTTGCAATTATCCAGTCACAATTTTTTTCTATTAATTTTTTTTCAGAATTTTTTTTAATATCATTGGTCTCAGCTGCAAATCCAATTACAAGTTTTGGCCTTAAAGAATTGTGATTTGAAACATAATTTAAAATATCAACATTTTTTTCAAGATTTAGATTGAAATAATCTTTTTTTTTAATTTTTTCTTTTTTTTGTTCTTTAATTTTAAAATCTGATACGGCCGCTGAAAAAATAGCAACATCTGTTGGTAAATTATTTTGAGTTGCTTTAAACATCTCATGAGCTGTTTCAACTTTTATAAGCTTAATATCATTAGATATTTTTAAATTTGTTGGTCCAGATATTAAAGTTGTTTCAAATCCTTTTTTTGATAAAGATTTTGCTAATTCAAAACCTTGTTTGCCACTAGATTTATTTGATATATATCTTACGGGATCAATATATTCGTAAGTTGGACCTGCTGTTACTAATGCTTTAAATTTTTTATTTATATTTAAATTAATAAAATAATTTTCGAGTTGGTTAACAATTTGCTGCGGTTCAGTCATTTTGCCTTCTCCATATTCTCCACACGCCATATCTCCAATTTCAGGACCAATTATTTTATAGCCATAACTTTTTAGTTTATTAATATTTTCTTTAGTTGAAGGATGTTCCCACATTCTTACATTCATTGCTGGACTTAAAAAAATATTTTTATCTGAAGCTAACATTACAGTTGAAGCTAAATCATCTGATGATCCAAAGCTTAACTTTGATATTGTATTTGCTGTTGCTGGAGCAACAAGTATAAGATCAGACCATCTTGAAAGAGATATATGATCCATTTCAATTTCATTTTCAGTGCTAAATAAATCTTCATAAACTTTGCCTTGAGAAAGTGATGTAACAGATAATGGTGTTACAAATTCTTTAGCACTTTTAGTTAAAATTGTTTTAATACTTGCACCTTTTTTTTTTAATAATCTGATTATTTCTAAACTTTTATAAGCAGAAATTCCTCCACAAATAATTAAAAGTATTTTCTTTTCTAATAAATTTTTCATTGGCCAAATTAAAATACTAATAGTCCAAAAATTACAAGCAGTAATAAACTAATAACTGTCTGATTTCTGAAGCTAATTATTTCTGATTTTTTTTCATTTAGAGATGTATATGAGGTTGAATTTTGAGGTATTTGTCCACTTGCTAAATGTGTTAGTGCTTGATTTGCCTTGTCCATGATTTCTGGAAGTTCAGGCAATTTCTTTATAACTTCAGTTGTATTTTTTAAAGTTTCGTTAATTGAATTAATTGGATCTTTCGTTTCTTTTAACCAACTTTCTAGCACAGGTTTTGATGTTTCCCATATATTAGTATTAGGATTTAGTTTTCTAGCAACGCCTTCAACAACTACCATAGTTTTTTGAAGCATTAATAATTGTGGCTGAGTTTGCATATTAAACTTTTCAGTAACATCAAATAATTGCTTAAGCAGTTTACCACCAGAAATATCTTTTACAGATTGTCCAAAGATTGGTTCACCTATAGATCTTAATGCTTGTGCCAAATCACTTATCGGAATATTTTTAGGAACTAGACCAGCAATTAAGTGCACTTCTGCAACTTTCTTATAATCTCTTTGTATAAATCCAAATAAAATTTCTGCAAGAAATCTTTTATTTAAATTATCTAATCTTCCCATAATTCCAAAATCTATAGGAACAATTTGACCATTATTATCAATAAAAATATTTCCCTGGTGCATGTCTGCATGAAAAAAACCATCTCTTACTGCGTGCCTTAAAAAATTTTGAATTATATCATTTGCAATTTTATTAGTATCAATATTTTTCTTTTGTAAAATTTCAGTTTCACGAATTGAAATACCTTCTATCCAATCTAAAGTCATTACATTTTCACTCGTAAAATTCCAATATATTTTAGGAACTCTAAATCCAACATCATTTTTGGTATTTTCAGCATATTCGTTTGCAGCTGCAGCTTCGAATCTTAAGTCCATTTCAAGGTTAGTAATTTCTTTAAGTAAAAACACTACTTCGAATAATTTTAATCTTTTCGTTTTTTTTATTAAAGACTCAACTATAAAAGCAAACAACAAAAGGGCATCAATTTCTTCATTGAATATTTTTTTAATATCAGGTCTTAGAATTTTAATCGCTACATCTTTTAATGTTCCATTATCATTAATTTGAGCTTTATGAACTTGTGCTATTGAAGCGGCAGCGACAGGTTCACTCAAATTAATTATAGTATTGTAAGTTTTCTCTCCTAAATCTTTTTTAATAATTTCTTTTGCTTCCATCAAAGAAAACGCTGGTAGTTTATCTTGCAAAGTTTCTAGTTGTTTTGATAAATCTTCTCCAATTATATCTGGCCTAGTTGCTAAAAATTGTCCGAGTTTAATAAAAGTAGTACCCATAGATTGCAATGAGTTAGAAAGTCTTTTTTCTTCATCAATGTTAAAATTAATTTCTTTTTTACTTGAAAAAGAAAATGATAAAATTTGAAAAAAAATATTAATTATAGCGGGTATTTTGATAAATTTTGAAGAAATTTTTAACGCATCAGATTTTGCCAGTTTCCTTCCTAACTTAAATAAAGTGAATATTTTTTTAATCATTATATTTTCCAACCTGAATGAATAGCTACTATTCCACCTGTCAAATTTCTATAGCTACAATTTTGAAATTTATTTTTTTTCATTAATTCTATTAGTTCATTCTGGTTAATAAATTCTTCTATGCTTTTAATAAGATATTTATATGGCTCTTGTTCTCCAACGATAACTTTGCCTACAAGTGGTATTAATTTTGAATAATTTTTATAAATTAGATCTAAATTAGTATTCTGTATTTTTGAAAATTCTAAACACAAATAACGTCCGCCTGGTTTTAAAACACGATAAGCTTCTGAGAGTGCTTTATTTAAATTTTTTGTATTTCTTAAACCAAAACTAATGGTGTAATAATCGCATGAATTTTCTTCTAGAGGTAAATCTTCAGCAGAAGCTTGGATCCATTTAATATTTTTGTAAAAATTTAATTTTATTTTTCCTTGTTTAAGCATACTACTGTTTGGATCTATACAAAATATTTGATTACTTTTATCTGTTAAATCTAAAAATAATTTACCAAGATCACCCGTTCCACATGCAACATCGACTAATTTTTTATTTTTGGATGGATTCATCCAATCTATTAAATTTTTTTTCCAAACTCTATGAATGCCTAATGACATTATATCATTCATTAGATCATATTTATCGTAAACTTTGTTAAAGACATTCTGTACTAAGCCTTTTTTATTTTGTAAATATTGCTGCATAATTATTTATTTATTAATAATATAGTGTGAAATGCCAGAATTACCAGAAGTAGAAATAGTTAAACAATCATTAGATAAAAACATAAAATTAAAAAAAATAAAAAAAATAATAATTAGAAATAGGAATTTGCGGTATAGGATTCCATCAGAATTTGAAAAATTTCTTAAAAATAAGATAATTATAAAAATAGACAGATTTTCAAAATATATAATATTACATTTTGACTCTAATTTGTTTTGTATTGTGCATTTAGGAATGTCAGGCACAATTCACCTTATAAAGAAAAATAAAAAAAATAAAATTTCAAATACTAGTTTTTATAGTTCACCAAACTTACCAAGCAAACATAACCATATAGAATTTAGTTTTGATAATTTAAAAATGGTTTATAATGATCCAAGAAGATTTGGATTTTTTATATTAGTAAAAAGTAAAAAAGATTTAAATAGAAAATTTAGTCACTTAGGGCCAGAGCCTTTCAGTCAATCTTTTAACATTAATTATGTTTATAATTACTTTAAAAATAAAAAAAAAAATATAAAAAATTTTTTGTTAGATCAAAGTTTTGTATGCGGCATAGGTAATATTTATGCAAGTGAAATATTATTTTTTTGTAAAATTAATCCTTTAAAAAAAGTTAAAATGTTAAAAATTAAAGAATGTAAAAAAATTATTTATTATTCAAGATTAGTTTTAAAAAAAGCTATAAACAAAGGTGGTTCGAGCATTAGAGATTTTAAAGATATAACAGGAAAACAAGGATCATTTCAAAAAGATTTTAAAGTTTATCAAAGAGAACATCTAAAATGTTTAAAATACAAATGTCATGGTATTGTTAATAAAAAAATTATATCTAATAGATCTACTTTTTTTTGTAATATTTGCCAAAAATAAATAAATATTCTGTTGACCGCTATAAATTCTCAAGCTATACCACTGCGCTTATGGCAAATACTAAATCAGCAATAAAAAGAATTAGAAGAATATCCAAACAAACTGCGGTTAATAAAGTTAGAAAGAGTAAGTTCAGAAATGCAATAAAAAAAATGAATTTGTTGTTAGAATCTAAAAAAAAGAAGGAAGCTTTATCGTTTTTACCCAAGTTAAATTCTGAATTAATGAAAATTGCCAAAACTGGAATTATTAAAAAGAAAAATGCATCTAGAAATATTTCTAGAATAACAAGAAAAATTAGCGCACTTTAGAGACGACATCTACTTAGAGTTGATTCAAAAAAATTTATTTTACAACTTAAGATACTTATACCAAATGTAAAATTATTTTTTTTTTTAACACAAGATATAGATTTAAATAAAAAATTTTTTTTAATTTCTAATTTTAATAAATTGAAGCATTAAGTTTTATTAAAAATTTCATTTTTTTTCACTCATAGATTTCATTTTTTTTTCACTCATAGATTTTATTTTTTTTTCACTCATAGATTTTATTTTTTTTTCACTCATAGATTTTATTTTTTTTATAAAATCAAAAATATTTTATTGCATAATATTTTTTTTAGTAATAATTACTTTTTATCCCAAATGAAAAATATTACGTTAAATCCAAAAAAAAATAATTTTACTGATAAAAAATTAGAATGGATAGCTGTTCAGTCTGATCTAAAAGATAAACTTGGAAAAGATATATACGAAAGTTGGATTAAAAAGATACAATTAGTTAGTGAATATAGTGATTATATTTTAATTTCTGTTTCAACAAGATTTATAAGAGACTGGATTACTTCAAGATATTTAGATCAAATTTTGCAAATAGTAAAACAATATAAAAAAAACGTTAATAGAATTGAGTTTATTGTTAAAGAACTAGAGAATAATAAAAATTATATTTCACAAAATCAAAATGACCAGTCCCTAGAGACTAATGCAAAAGTATCTTTTATAAAAGATTCTTATCTTCAATATAATAGAATAGATCCAAATAAAAAATTTGATAATTTTATTTTAGGTTTAAGTAATAAACTTGCTTACGAAGCTTCAAAGAAAGTATCAGAAGATGTTTCACATTATAATCCATTATATATTTATGGAGGAGTTGGAATGGGTAAGACGCACCTATTAAATGCAATTGGATTAAATTTAAAAGAAAAAAGTAAGGTAATGTTTATTTCGGCGGAGAGGTTTATGTATCAATTTGTTAGATCAATTAAATTAAATGAAATGGTAAAATTTAAAGAATATTTTAGAAATACAGATGTTTTACTTATTGATGATATTCAATTTATGAATGGGAAGGAAGCTATGCAAGAAGAGTTTTTTCATACTTTTAATGCTCTTTTAGATAAAGGTTCCCAAATAATAATTTCAGCTGACAGGCCTCCAAATAAACTTTTAAGAATTCAAGAGAGAATCAAATCTAGATTTTCTGGAGGATTAGTTGTTGATATTCAGAAGCCAGATTACGAATTAAGATATAAAATAGTTAAAGCTAAGGCGGAAGAATTAAGAATTTTTTATTCCGATCAGATTAAAATAACTAAAGAAATACAAAAATTTATTAGTACTGAGATTAAGTCAAATATAAGAGAATTAACTGGAGCAATAAATAGAATTGTTTCATATTCTAGAATTTACAATAAAACTCCAAACTTAATCGAAGTAAAAATTATTTCAAAAGATCTATTAAATCTCTCAGAAAATAAAGTAACAATTGATTTAATCCAATCAATTGTCTGTAAATTTTTTAAAATTAGTAAAAATGAGATGCTTTCTTCAAGAAGATCTAGATATCTTGTTAGACCCAGACAAACAGCAATTTATTTAGCAAAAATTTTAACTTCTAAATCATTACCTGAAATTGGAAGAGAATTTTCAAATAGAGATCATACTACTATTATTCATTCTGTAAAAACTATAGAAAAATTAAAACAAGGAGATAATGAGTTAAATAATAATATTGATATGCTAAAAAATAAAATTTTACATAATAATCAAAATGAAATTTAGTGTAAATCAGCAGGACCTTCAAAAATCTTTAAATTATTGTCAAGGTGTTATTGAAAAAAGAGGTACGTTGCCTATTCTTTCAAATATTTTATTAAATGTTAGTGCTTCAAAATTAACAATTACTGCCACAGATTTAGATTTAATATTTATTAATGAGATTAAAGATATTGAAATTCAAGAAGAAGGAAAAACGACAACAACATCCTCAATACTTTACGATATTATAAGAAAATTTTCTTCAGGCAAAAAAATTAATTTTTCTTTTAGTGGAGAAAATAAAATTCAATTAGAGTCAGAAAAATCAATTTTTCATTTAAATTGTATCAGTTCATCAGAATTTCCAGTTACAGATGAAGACTTTAATGAAAATAAATTTTCTATTAAGTCAAAAACTTTATTAAAACTTCTAAACAAGTGTAAATTTTCAATCTCAAGTGATGAAACTAGACATTATTTAAGTGGAATTTTTTTTCATCAAACTCAAATAGAGGATAAGTATTTTCTTACAGCTGCTTCTACTGATAGTCATAGAATGTCAATTTCTAAAGTTAAATTAGACGAAAAAATAAATTTTGACCCAATTATTTTACCTAAAAAAACAATATTTCAGCTATGTTCCTTGTTAGAAGATTTTAATGGTGATGTAAATATTTCAAATATTAAATCTAAAATAAAATTTGAATTAAATAATAGTGTATTGATTTCAAAATTAATTGATGGAAAATTTCCAAACTATGTTCAGGTTATACCTAAAAATAACCAAAAAAAATTAGAAATAGATCTTAAATTATTTTTAAATTCTGTGGATAGAGTTGCCTCTGTTTCTTTAGATAAAAAAGATGGAGTAAAATTTAATTTAACAAAAGATAAATTAAATTTATCAGTGAATAATGCTAATAGTGGAGATGGAAAAGAAAGTTTAAATGTTAAATTTGATCATGAATTAGATATAAGTTTTAATTCAAGATATCTTATTGATGTGGCTGCACAACTAGATGGAGACAAAATTGAAATGTATCTTAATGATACAGGTTCTCCAGCATTAATTAAAGATCCTTCAGATTTTGATAGTATATTTGTTGTAATGCCAATGAAGGGCTAGTTAATTTTATCGAGCTCAGAATAGATAGTATTTTCTAATAATCTTAAAAACTCATTTTTATCTATTCCTGAATTTATAGGTTTTAAAATTGATATTATTAGCTGTTCTTTACATTTTAAGGGCCCCTCTTTTGGCCAAGTTTTACCAGAATTGATAGCAACCGGTTGGCATTTAATTTTTAGTTCATCGTAAATTCTACTTGCTCCCTTCTTAAAAGGAGTTCTTTGCTCAGTTTTTAATCTTGATCCTTGAGGAAAAATTATTAAAGGTCTATCTGTTTTTTTTATTTTTTCAGATATTTGATCAAAAAAATTTAAATTATCTTTTGTAGTTTTATTTCTTTTAATAGATATTGAGCCAATTTTTTTTAGATACCATCCAAATATTGGAATTTTAAGTAATTCTTTCTTTAAAATAAATATTGGAGAATTAAAAATTGTTTGTAAATAAAAAGTTTCAAACATCGATTGATGAGATGAAGCAATAAAAAATTTTTCTTCTGTAACAATATTTTCTTTTCCTTTAAGAATTATTTCTGTTAATAAAATTTTTTTTAAGCAAAAAGCTGACCAATATCCCATCATTTTTCCACCGATAATAACAATTTTTTGAGGTAAAAATAAAGCAGGAATAAAAATAATAGAAATTAAAATAATTCCTGAAAAAAACACAACTGAAAATAATAAATTTCTAATCATTTGAGTCAAAAGCTAAATTAAGTCTGTAAGCTTTTGTCTTTTTTTAATAATAGTTATTTTAGACTTATTTATTAATAATTCAATTGGCTTTGCCCTTACGTTATAATTTGAACTCAAAGACATACCGTATGCTCCTACATCACATAGTAAAACTAAATCTTTTTCATTTAAATTTTGATAATTTTTTAAAGTTAAAAATTTATCAGTAGTTTCGCAAATTGGGCCTACAAATTCGTATTTTTTAAAAGATTTTTTTTTATTTTTGTTTACCGGAATTATTCGATGCTTTGCTCCATATAATGCTGGTCTGATGAAATCATTCATAGCAGCATCTAATATTATAAAGTTTTTATTTTTTGTTTTTTTAATATAGATTATTTTTGACATTAAAACTGCAGTATTACCTATTATTGATCTGCCTGGTTCAAATATTATTTTACATTTTTTATTTTCAAGGAATTTTTTTATTATTGTGTTGTATTTTTTATAATTAAATTTTTTTGATTTATTTTCGTAAGGAATTCCTATGCCCCCACCTAAATCAATAAAATCAAATTCATGATTTGATTTTTTTATAATTCTATCAATAGTTTTTAACATTTTCTCATAAGGTTTATAATTAAGAATTTGACTACCAATATGAACACTTAAACATTTAAGATTAATATATTTTGAATTGTTTATATAATTTTTTAATTCTAAAAAAGTTTTTTCACTAACGCCGAATTTATTTTCTTTTTTACCAGTTGAAATTTGACTTAATGTTTTTGCATCAGTGTTTGGATTAAGTCTTATTCCAATATTAATAATTTTTTTCTTAGATTTTGCAATTTTTTCAA
>MDSW01143100.1_pt1 | contig 10494 bp, 9 predicted proteins | sample 811171 | NCBI WGS metagenome assembly MDSW01 (sample SAMN05326641, study PRJNA326480) | marine metagenome | isolation source: seawater | place: Atlantic Ocean: North West | collected 2012 | reverse complement strand
CGAAGTTAGACGCGGATGGTTGGGATTTAGCATAGATCGTCAAGACCTTATGCGACAAGGTAAATTAAGTATTTCTAGTGTGGTAAAAGGTGGACCTGCTGATAAAGGAGGTCTAAAAAAAGACGATGTCTTAATATCGATCAACAATAATGATCCTACTTATGACAATCTCTATAAAACTTTTGCTAGATCTAAGCCAGGAGATCAAATAGAACTATCCATTCAAAGGGAGGGCAATTTTTTAAACCTTATATTTACAGCCGAGAAAACAAATTAACTTTTAATTCTTTTCTCTGCAGCGATTGCGTGAGCCGTAAGTCCCTCTGCTCTGGCAATTCTGGAAGTGTGGTGAACATATTGACTATACAATTCAGGATTTCGCTCCTTATCAAGCGATATAAAACTATAACTAACTAAAAAATCTTCAACAGACAAAGGTGAGCTAAATCTAGAGGATGAATTTGTAGGTAAGATATGACTTGGTCCAAGAACATAGTCCGAAAGTGAGTTTGCAGAGTCTTCGCCCTTCATTACCAGCCCTGCGACTAAATCGTTCTCTCCATCATAGTTGCTATGATTAAAAGCAAGATGAAGGTGCTCTGGTGCCAGCATATTAATGATACTTGTTGCCTCATTTAAATCTTGTATTAGGATAAATAATCCATTTGATTCTAAAGATTCCTTGATAATTGAAGACCGTTGTAAGGAATCTATTTCTTCATCTATTACGTCTTGAACTTTATTGATAAAGTTAGTTGAATTAGAGATTAAGACTGAAGAAGCATCTGGGTCATGTTCAGATTGAGCCATTAAATCCCATGCGACAGTCTCAGGGTTACAAGTTTCATCAGCAAGAATGACGATTTCTGATGGTCCTGCTATGGAATCAATTCCAACTTCCCCGAATAATTGCTTTTTAGCCTCAGCAACATACACATTTCCGGGCCCTACTATTTTGTCTACTTTAGATACTTGATTTGTACCAATTGCTAGTGCGGCTACGGCTTGTGCTCCTCCAATTTTGTATACTTTTTCTATACCAGCTACGCGTGCAGCAGCTAAAGTAAGTTCATTCGGAATACCATTTAGACACGGAGTTGTGAGACAAATATTCTTGATTCCACAAGCTAGTGCAGGCGCTGCACCCATCAAAACAGTTGATGGATAAGAGGCCTTTCCTCCTGGTACATACATCCCAACAGAAGCAATTGCTCTAAATTTTCTTGTTATGGGTTCTTTAGAAGATTCTAAAGTTAAATCCTCGTAACACTTAGACTGGAAATCCATGATGCCCTTAAAAGCATATTCAAGAGAATTTATAAGTTCATTATCAATATCATCCAAGGCCTTATCAAATTCCTGTTCTGAAACCAAAAATTCTTCACACTCAAATTTATCCAATTCTCTTGTGTAGGTTTTTATAGCTTCATCTCCTTTAGTTCTTACACTTGCAATAATCTCTGCTACAACAGAAGATATTTCATTTGGGCCAATGTTTCTTGCACTTAAGAAGGATTCAAAGCTTTTCTGAAAAGAGCTATCATCAGTGTCTATATTATTGAAATTTATCATCGACTAAGTGATTCTTTTATTTGATTAATTAGGTCAGATTTAGTTTTTAGAGAAGCCCTATTGGCAATTAATCTAGTAGAAATTTCTGAAATAGTTTCTATTTCGTGAAGACCATTCTCTCTTAGTGTATTCCCAGTATCCACAAGATCAATAATGGCATCCGAAAGTCCTAGAATTGGAGCTATCTCTTGAGCTCCATTCAAATAAATTATTTCTGCTTGAATACCAATGGAATTCATGAATTTGGTAGCGCTTTTTGGATATTTTGTTGCAATTCTTAATTTACTTGAACCCGAAAGAATATTTTCATTTCCAGCTAAAGATAATCTGCATTTTCCTAAATTCAAATCTGCTAGTTCTATAAATTCTTCTTCCTCTTTTTCCATAAGTATATCTTTACCTACCACGCCTAAATGAGCTGCTCCTGATGTAATGTAAGTCGGAACATCCCAACCTCTTATAACCAGAACCTTTACCTCTGGACATTTTGTATCTAGAAGCATTTTCCTTGATTTTTTTGGATTATCTTTTAGCGCAAATTCAGTTTCCTGGAGAGAGGGTATAAAGTCGTCGTAAACCCTACCCTTAGGAAGGGCCAGAATAAAAAAATTATTATCTTTCATAACTACTAATCAAGAGATCCTTTCTATATCAGCACCAAGCATCTTTAACTTCTCTTCTATTCGCTCATAGCCCCTGTCAATGTGATATATCCTATCTATAACAGTTGGGCCTTCAGCAACCAGACCTGCCAAGACTAGACTGGCTGAAGCTCGCAAGTCAGTTGCCATAACTGGTGCACCTTGGAGTGAATTAATGCCTTCAATTACTGCCGTATTTCCTTTTAGAGTAATATTTCCTCCCATTCTTGCTATTTCTTGCACATGCATAAATCTATTTTCAAAAACAGTCTCAGTAACTGTTGAATTGCCTTCAGCAACTGCATTAAGAGAGACAAATTGAGCTTGCATATCCGTAGGAAAGGCTGGGTAGGGCCCAGTAGTAAGACTCACTGCCTTAGGTCTACTTTTACCCATATAAATTTCTACCCAATCATCACCTGTATCTATTTCAGCACCTGACATTTCTAACTTTGAAAGGACTGCAGACAAGTACTCAGGTTTAGCCGATTTTATTTTTACCCTACCCCCTGTCATGGCTACGGCTGTTAGATAAGTTCCAACTTCAACCCTATCAGGCATAACACTAAAACTAGCTCCTTCTAGTCTCTCTACTCCTTCTATTATTATTTGATCCGTGCCTGCTCCTTTAATATCAGCTCCCATTTCTATTAAGCAATTAGCTAAATCTATTACTTCGGGCTCTCGTGCAGCATTTTCAATTACTGTTTTTCCCTCTGCAAGGCTTGCAGCCATCAAGACATTTTCAGTCCCAGTTACACTTACAGGTTCAAAAATTATCTTTGCACCTTGCAATCGCCCCTTAACACTTGCTTTAATATTTCCGTCTTCAATATTTATGTCAGCACCCATAGCTCTCATAGCATCGATATGAAGATTAACTGGCCTGCTTCCTATTGCACAACCTCCAGGTAAGGCAACTGTAGCTTTTTGGAATTTAGCCAAAAGAGGTCCCAGTACTAGGATAGAAGCTCTCATAGTCTTTACTAGTTCATAACGGGCATTTAAGTTTTTTATACTTGACGTATCAACCTGAACCTCCATTTCATCGCTCAACATGACATCTACTCCCATAGAACCTAGAAGTTCTAGCATTGTAGTAACATCATTAAGATGGGGTAAATTACCAACTCTCAAAGGTGAATCAGCTAAAAGAGAAGCAGCTAAAATAGGAAGAGCGGAATTTTTTGCTCCTGAGGCATAGATTGTTCCATTGAGAGGAGAACCTCCCTTTATTAGTAATTTATCCATCTATACTGAAGCCACCCATTGCTCTATTACTAAATCTAAATTTTCTTGGTTTCTTTCCATCAATGAATAAAATTGATTTCGAAAAATCTTTCCAAGATTCATTCCGTTTACTTCTATGTTGATTATTTTCCACTTACCTTCAAAGTCTAAGTACATACTATATCTACCTGGATAGGTATTTGATGAAGTAACAATTTCAATATTAACTCTTATTTTCTTTTGTCCTGTTTGGTTTCCGTTGGGGGGCAAAACATTAATTTTTTCATCCTTGAATTCTACGAGAGTACTTGAATAGGTGTCTAATAAGCTTTTTTCAAAAGCCCTTGAGAAAGCTTCCATTTGATCATCTGAAGCTTGATTAGAATACTTTCCCATTACATTCTTAGCTATACGTTTAAAATCAACAATAGGACTGAAGGCTTCGCTAATTAATTTCGTGAATAAATCAGGATTTTCTTCAAATAATTTTTCTTGGGTCTGAATAATCTCAATAATTTGATTATGTGTTCTTTCTGCATATTCGTGAGCAGATAACTCTTCAATATCAGCTTGTGCTAAAGAGCTGTAAATAAAAAATATTGATACTATTTTAAACAAGAAGGTTTTCATAAGAGATTAATAGGATTTGGTAAGTATAATCACTATTATATCATCTGAAAAAGGTGTTCTTTAGCACAAAGATAAATAAATATGATAATCGCGATATCTGCAATAGCCTCTGGGATAGCCCTTATATGGGTTAGTGCAGAAAAATTAGAAAAGTATTCTGTTCTTACAGCTCAAAGATTTGGACTATCACCTTTTTTTATAGGCTCAACTATCATAGCTTTTGGGACTTCTGCTCCTGAAATGTTGACTACCTTTTTTGTATCTCTTGAAGGTAAGGGCTCAATGGTTATAGGTAATGTCATTGGCTCTAATGTGGCTAATCTGTCTTTAGTTTTTGGCTCTATGTTAATGATTGTTTCGTTAAAAAAACTATCAATTAAACAAAATAAAGATATTTATAAAAATTTAATCATACTCCTTATATCGAGTATCTTAGTATGGGTAATTATTGCCACAGACCCCTTTAGTATTATTTCTTCCTTAATTCTATTATCAGCGCTTTGCTTGGTAATAACATTTTGGTACAAAAATAGCTCCGCAGAGATAGAACTTGAAAATAGTGAGCACGAGAATCGCTACATATCGAGTAAATTGATTCTTTCTTTAGGATTTCTTGTTTTTGCAGCATGGCTTATAACCTTTGGAGCAAATCTCATACTAGACCAATTCAATTTGGGACAACTTTTTATTGGTTACACTGTACTAGCAATAGGCACTAGTTTGCCAGAAATTGCAGCATCTGTTTCTTTAGCTTTGAAGGGGAGATATGAGACAGTATCTGGTACTTTAATTGGATCTAATATATTTAATGGTTTATGTGTTTTAGCAATACCAGGTCTATTATCAAGCCCAGGAATGTATGCCGAGTGGAATTATGCCTCATGGTCCCCTCTTCTTCTTTTGCTGTTTATAGTAACTTTTATTTTTTCTGCCTTTATATTTTCCGCTTCTAAAAAGGAAAAAAAGGTTAGTTTCTTTATAAGTATTTTCTTTTTTAGTTCTTACTTTGTTTCACTTTACTTTGCTTATTAGATAAATTTAATTTATGAAAAATATAAATCACCTTAAATCTGCTAGAAGAACTTTAAAAATTGAAGCCAAAGGGATCGAAGAACTGTCTAGAACTTTAGATAAAAATTTTAATGAAGTATGCAATAAACTGATTAGTACAAAAGGTAAAATTATTACACTAGGTATTGGCAAATCTGGTCATATAGCAAAGAAAGTTTCAGCAACTTTTTCAAGTACAGGTTCACCATCGAATTTTATAAATGCAGGAGAAGCGTTACATGGAGATATAGGAGGGATAAACAAGAATGATAAAGTTTTAATTTTTTCTCATTCTGGTCAAACTGAGGAAATAATTGGTCTTTTGCCCTACCTTAAATCAGTTGGTTGCGATTATTTCTCTATAACTGGATCTAAAACCTCTACCATAGCCAAGAATGCTTTAATCAATCTTGATACTGGAATTTCTGAAGAAGCTTGTCCTCTAGATTTAGCACCAACTACTAGTACAACAGCTTCGCTTGCATTAGGTGATGCGTTAGCAGTTGCTTTACTTGAAGCCAAGGGATTCAATAGTAATGATTTTGCTAAATCTCATCCAGGTGGAAAACTAGGAAAAAGACTTGTAACAAAAGTAGATGATCTGATGGCTAAAGGTAAAGATTTACCTAAAGTTTCATCGAAAATGACATTATCTAAAACATTAATAGAAATAAGCACCAAAGGTCTTGGAGTTGCTCTAGTTATAGAAGGCGATAAATTGAAAGGAATCTTTACAGATGGAGATTTGAGAAGAACCCTGAATGATGAAATTGACCCTATCAACAAGTCAATTTCTTTGTTTATGACTAAAGATTCTAAAGTGATACAAATTGGTAGTTTGGCAATTGATGCATTAGAAATAATGCAAACAAACAAGATTTATGTACTTGCAGTCGTAGATAAACTAAAAAAACCAATTGGTGTTATAAGGATGCATGATTTAATCGAAGCAGGATTGGTTTAATGCATAAAGCTTTTCTTTTTTCTTTTTTATTCTTAAACGCGTTTGCGTCATCAAACCTTTCAGCCAGTACCATTGTTAATAATGATATTCGAGGTATTTCCTATATGGAGGAACCTAATTTTAATATCTTTGTCAAAGATCAAAAGGTAAGCATAAAAGGAGATTATAGTTTTCTAGGACAGGATTCACAGTATATTATCGAAAATGTTATTGCTTCATCAGAAAATCAGCTTTCACAAATTCTAATTACTTCACTAAAAGCAAAATTTGATAAGATTTTAAAAATACTAGAGTTTGAAGGGTCTATTATTTTGAACTTCGAGAAGGGAGATTCTAGTTTTTCAATTAATACTGAATTTCTTAAATATAATTTATCTGATGCAAAACTGACTACAGATCAAGAGCTTCAAGGGAGGTTCAATAACCTCAAAATCGAGTCAAGTGGAATGACACTAGATACAAAGTCTAAAGGATTTTATGCTGAATTTGATAAGGGAATGATAGAAATAAATAATTCAGATTCAATTTACAAGGGTTATGCTAAAAAGATTATTATCTCTCCAGTTGAGAGCATATTAGTTTTAGATGGCAAGGCATTACTTGATCAAGAGGGTTTGATTATCAAATCTGATTTGATCCACTATGATTATCTCAAGAAAAAAATAATTAAGTCTGTAAATTCTGAAATTGAAAACCGAACATGAAATTAGTCATAGACAATCTGCATAAGAAATATGATAAACAAATAGCAGTTGATGATATTTCTTTTGAGATAAATCAAGCAGAAACAATTGGTATCCTAGGTCCAAATGGAGCTGGTAAAACAACATTATTTTATATGATTGCTGGTCTGATAAATCCAGATATGGGCAATATCTATTTGGGAGATAGTAAAATAAATAACGAATCTATATCCACAAGAACATCACTTGGCCTGTCTTATCTGCCCCAAGAATCTTCTATTTTTAGAGGACTTACAGTAGAACAAAATATCCTTTCTTCTTTGGAACAGAGAAAGGGACTGCAAGCAAAAGAAAGAAATGAATTACTAAACTCATTATTAGCTGAGTTTAATCTGTCTGAATTTTCTGGAACCATGGGAATAAAACTATCAGGCGGTGAAAGAAGAAGAACGGAAATAGCAAGGTCTTTGGCCTCTGATCCTAAATTTATTTTATTAGATGAGCCATTTGCAGGCATTGACCCATTAGCAGTATCTGATCTGAAAAATACTATAAAAAAACTCAATAAAAAAAATATCGGTATATTGATTAGTGACCATAATGTAAGAGATACCATGAATATCTGTTCCAAAGTTATTGTGGTTAACAAAGGAAAAGTCATAGCAAACGGAAAACCCGAAGAGATAGCCAAAAACGCCCTCGTTAAAGAGGTTTATTTGGGACAAAATTTTGAAGCATAGTCTGTGAAGCAAAGCTTAAGTCAAAAACAAAAACTTTCTTTAAAAATTACGGCCAGTCTTGGCAATCAGATTAAATTATTGTCATTGAGTGGTTTTGAGATAAGCTCAAAATTAAACGAAATTGTAGAAGACTACCTTGCAGATGAAGATAAAACAGCAAACTATTTTAGAGATGAATTTCTAATTGATAGATATAAAAATATCTTACACTCTACCCCTACAAATGATCTTCAAGAATTTTTTGAAATCAAAGACTCAGAATTAAAAGAAAAATTATTTGATCAGCTAGCAGTTGAGCCCTTGAATCAAGTTGAGAATCTTATTGGTGAATTTCTAATAGACTCAATTGAAGATAATGGGCGATTAGATCCAGAGCTTGATTACCAAGACATTAAAAGAATTGTATTAGAGGACTTTGGAGAGAATGTTGATGATCAGGAGATAGATTCTGTCCTATCGATAATCCAAAACTTTGATCCACCTGGATGTGCTTTTAGATCAATTAATGAGTCTCTTATCGTACAGATTAATAATCTAAATATAGACGTGGAAGAAAAGGATTATTTAAAGGCAAGTCTCAATGACTTGATAAATAATAAAATTAAAAAGGAAGACTTGTCAGAGAGCTTAAAGAATTCTCTTAAAAAATTGTCTCTTAACCTAGGGAGCAGTTCAGGTCAGTCATCTAAAAATTATGTAAGGCCTGATGTTATAGCTCAAAAAGAAAAAGATTTATGGCATGTTTCTTTAAACGATGAATTTATATCAAAAAAACTGCTTGATAAGATCAAAAATAAAATTGAATTGTCTGAAGACGATGAAAGTATAAACTCTAAATCATTTCTTATAGGTCTTGAGAGACGACAGCAAACCCTAATCATTGTTTCAAAATTCTTAGTAGAGGTACAAACTGATTTTTTAAATGAAAAAGGGAAAAAAAGAGCTATTTCAAATAAGGAAATAGCCGACCAATTAGATATAAGCCCTTCGACCGTATCAAGAATAGTAAGGAATAAATATATTCAATTACCAAGCAAAGTGATTCCATTGAAAAATCTCCTTGAGAAAAGGTTAAATACTTTTAAAGAAGGCAATGATGTGACTTCAAGCGATTTAAAATTTCTTATTAAAGAAATGATAACTCATGAGGACAAGTCCATTCCTATTAGTGATGAGGGCTTGAAAGCCTTACTTCAAAGCGAGTTAGGAATTCTTATATCTCGCAGAACAGTTGCAAAATATAGAAAAGAACTCAACGTTCCATCTTCAAGATCAAGGGCTAAGGATTGATTTAATCATTTTATTTTTCAAACCAGCCTTTAAATTCTGTCTTAGGTTTATCCAAAGTACCCTTCACATCCCAGGCTCCTGAGCTTAATTGATCCAAATTTCTTTCAAAAGCCTTCCCGGCAATATAGACAATTCCTGCAGTAACCGGACCACCCAATAGAAATGCATAAGCAGGCAGGTATTCGCGAAGGGGTAAAGTCATAATAACCTCTAAATCAAGATTACTAAGAGAGCCGTTATTATCTTTATAAATTTCTCCCTCCCATTTAAATTCACTTGATCCACTTCTGAATATTAAAGGTTTGGAAATTGAGACTGAATTTTTGTTTAATTGAAGAGTCCCTACTACTGAATCAGCACTAAAACCTGATTTATATAATTTTCTAAAATCTAGATTTGTGACTTTTTCAAAGGAGTCAGTAACATTGAATATATTGATTAACCTCAGTAAATTATTTGGGGTAGGCAAATCCTCTCTATCTTGAATTAACAGCCCTTGAGCATTTAAAGATATCTCACCTAGAATATCCTTATAAGCTAAGTTCCATGGCAGCGAATTCCAATAAATATCTGTATCTAAAACAAGAGTATCCATCTCAAAATTTGGGTTTATTCCAAGTTGCACAAATCCTTTCTCTGGAGAACCAGTGTAAATTCTTGATTTAAGTGAGGACTCCCATCTTAGATTTTTTTTAATTATCTTTAGACTTGAGATATTCTCATCTGTTTTAGTTAAACCCCATTTACCATATTCGCCCACTAGATCATCAAGCATTATCATTGAATTACTTGGTTTTAATACAAACTTCCAATTGCCGAAGTTTATAGAATTTAAAATGAGTGAGTTGGTTCTAAATTTTAAACTTGTCTTTAGGTTGTCAAAGATTTCTAGAGCTTCAGAATTATTTCCAGAAGTTATCTCAAGATTTAAAAAATCTAAGTCAATAATAGGAAGAAAACCTTTATTTTTAGGTAATGACAGACTGCCTTGTAAAATTTTATTAGATATATTTAAATTAAAATAATCTTGAGTTTCATCTGAATAAATATTGGTTTTAGGAAGGGTAAAGTTTGAATAATTGACCTCACCTATTTCCAGAAGCTTTACTACAAAATTAGTTGATTGAATTGCTTGAGGTTGGATATTTAAATCCAATAGAGCAAGATCCATCTTTTCAATAGTACCAATTATAGATATAACCCCTGCTTCAGTAGTGATACTTTGTTTGTCTGCGCCTGCAATAAGATAGCCTTGTTTCTTTGTATCTGAAAAATCAACCTTTCCTCTAAATAAATCTCCATATTTAAATTTCAAACGAGAAAAAGAATCTGTATGAGTTGGGTAATAATCTATATCTAATTTAATTTCATCATTTATTGATTTAAAAAAAGGAGCTGGAAGAGCAACCTCTGTTCCAGTTAATTTGGAGGTTAAGTTGATATATGGTTTTTTAAATCTTGATCCCTTTTTTAAGGATGGAAGGCTTATTTTTAAAAGAATCTCCGATGATCCAATAAATTTATTCTGTAGAAATTTAGGAGCGAATTGCCCGAATTTTACTATCTCTTTAGAGGTGAATATTGTGTACTCAGAAGAACGTAAAGTCTCATCAATTCCAAATGAGAAAGGAATTGAATTTAATTTAAATGAAGCGTAGCCCTCTTTAAAGCCACTAGAACTATCATAAGATATT
>MDSW01069422.1_pt1 | contig 10494 bp, 11 predicted proteins | sample 811171 | NCBI WGS metagenome assembly MDSW01 (sample SAMN05326641, study PRJNA326480) | marine metagenome | isolation source: seawater | place: Atlantic Ocean: North West | collected 2012 | reverse complement strand
TTTAAAACATAAATCAACTAATTTATTTTTATCAATATTTCTATTTTTTGGCTTAAGAATAATTCTAATATTTTCATCTGATTCATCTCTTACATCATCAAGTGGTAATTTTTTTAAATTTATTAGGTTAGCTAGCTGTTCTATAATTTTAATTTTATTAACTTGAAAAGGAATTTCAGTAATAACTATTTCATACATTCCATTTTTAATTTTTTCATCATGCCATTTTGATTTTATTAAAAAAGATCCGAACCCTTTTTTATATATATTTTTCTTTTCTTTAGGATTTAGAATTATTTCTCCACCTGTTGGCAAATCTGGTCCTTTAATATGCTTTATCAATTCAGAGTCAGAAGAATTAGGTTTTTTAATAAGCTGAATTATACATTCATTTAATTCTGATAAATTATGCGGTGGTATATTTGTAGCCATTCCTACAGCTATACCAGAGGCACCATTCAATAGGATATTTGGTAACTTAGTTGGAAGAACATCTGGTTCTAAGTTTTGGCCATCATAATTTTCACTAAAAGTAGTAGAGTCCTCTTCAATTCCATCGAAAAATAATTCTGTTATTTGCTCTAGTCTAGCTTCAGTATATCTCATAGCAGCTGCATTATCTCCATCTATATTGCCAAAATTACCTTGTCCTTCTATAAGCGTAACTCTTGAAGAAAAGTCTTGAGCCATTCTGACTAAACTTTGATAAATAGCTTGATCTCCATGAGGGTGAAATTTCCCCATTACATCACCTACTATTCTTGCAGATTTTTTAAATGATAAATTTTTAAAAAGTTTTAGAAGATACATAGAATATATTATTCTTCTATGTACTGGTTTCAAACCATCTCTCAAATCAGGAAGAGATCTAGAAATGATTGTAGATACAGCATAAGACAGGTACCTCGTTTTTAGAATATCATTAATATTATCTTTAATTATATTTTTCATATTATTTATTTAAATAGCTTAAGATAAGTTTTTTAAATTTAAGATAATTTACTGGTATATTATAATTTATATTATTTAAATGATGATTTTGGATAATAATTTCGAAAATTTTAAATAAACAGTTTGCATTCTGTGAGTTTATTTTTTCTAATTTATAAAGTAATTGATGCGGGAATTTAATTGAATTTGAACTTAAAGATTCTTCAAATTGCAGAGTTTCTAAATTTAAAAAATTTTTAGATAAATTTTTCTTATAATCAATATCATACCCAATTAATTTTAATAAATTAAGCAAATATAAAAAAAAATCAATAATCCATTTTTCTTTATTAGAAATTAAATCGATCATTTTCTCTGACAATTTAAATATTCCATCAATTCTTTGACCTTCAATTATTGATATATTTAATAAAGATACAATTGATAATAAGCAATGCAACTTATACTTATCATTAAAAATATTATAAAAATAAGGTTTTGTTAATTCTGCTGAAATATTATTTGGGAAATTGTTATTTTTATTATTAATAATAACATTAAAGAAATAACCGATCTGATAAATATTTTTCTTCTTCTTAGATGATCCTCCAAAACTTATTCCAGTCAATATTTCATCATTATGTGTTAGAAATTTTACATACAAATTATTTTCTGAAGATAATTTGCTAAATAATAAAATTGCTCTTTCCTTTTTTTCAATCATTTATGAATAATTTCAAGATATAAGTGTATTTTGCGTTTAAAGATTTGGCTGATTTTTTTTTGACACCTCTCTCTTATTCTCTTAATCATTTCGCCCTTTTTACCTAATATTATTTTTTTATATCTTATTTCATTAATTATAATCTTTTGTTTAATTTTTATATCTTTGTTTTTTAAAATCTTAAAGGTGGCAATCTCTATATTTACATTATAGGGTATTTCTTTGTGAAGATATTCAAGAATAGTTTCTCTTAATAATTCATTTATAATAAATTCTTCATTTTTATTAGTAATTTCATCTTTTTTAAAAATCCATTCAGATTTATATGAATATTTAACAATTGCATCTAATAATTTATTTATACCCTTATTTTTTTTAGCAGAAATACTAATAAAGAACTCTATCTTATATTTTGAATCAATATCTTTAATAATTGGAAGAAGTTTTTTTGATGAGATTAAATCAATCTTATTAAAAACAATTATAATTTTTTTCTTAGTATCTATCAATATATCTATTTGATTATTCAAAAAATTAAAATTAATTCTATTGGAATCAATTAAATATAAAATTAAATCTGAATTGTTTATTCCATTCCAAAAATTTGTTTTAAGAATTTTTGATTGGCTATTAATTGGTTTTATAAAATTAGAACCTGGGGTATCATAAAATAATAATTGAGTTTCTTTTAAATTTTTAACACCTAAAATAAGATCTTTAGTTGTATTGACTTTTTTATTTTGAATTGAAATTTTTTCACCTACAATTTGATTTATTAAAGTGGACTTTCCAGCATTAGTTTTGCCAACTATTGCAACCTTTAAAATTTTATTTTTCATTTAATAATTTTAATGCAATATTTGCTGCATTCTTTTCAGCTTCTCTTATTGATGGCCCTACACCTTTTATTTTTTTTATATTTAATACTTTAAGCAAAACTGTAAAAGTTGGTGAGTGAGGAGGACCTTCTTTTTTAACTAAACTATAATTTGGAATTTTTTTAGATTTCTGTTGTGAAAGTTCTTGCAATTTAGTTTTTGGATCTTGCATATTAAGATCATCAATATTTAAATAGGGTCCCCAAGTTGATTTTATAAATTTTTTAGCAGAAATAAACCCTCCATCTAGATAAATTGCACCAATTAGTGCCTCGATAGAGTCTGCCAAAATAGAAATATTCATTTTTACATTTTTCTTATGTGAAAATTTTAAAAAATTATCTATTTTTAAATCAATTGAAATTTTATGTAAAAAATTCTTCTGGACTAAATATGACAATTTTTTTGATAAGTCACCTTCGTTATTTTTATTAAATTTCTTGAATATGATAGATGATATGGCCAAACCAAGTACTCTATCACCTAAAAATTCTAATCGTTCAAAATCACTTGTTTCATTTAAATGATTTTTTTTCTTTTCAGAAATATAACTAGGATGAATCATTGAATTTATCAGATATTGTTTATTCTTAAAAGAATAATCGATATGATTTTCAAACTTAGTAATTTTTATTTTTGATATCATTTAATAATTTTAAAAATTCTCTCATTCCTAATAGCTTTTGGCCATTTCCATATTTGTATAAATCTTGAATTTTCAAGAGAGAAAAAAACAAATCTAGCTTTACCAACTAAATTTTCAAAAGGTACGAAACCTACTGTTTGTTTAAATCTACTATCTTGAGAATTATCTCGATTATCACCCATAACAAAAAAGTGACCCTCCGGAACGATATGTAATTCTGTGTTATCAGCTATGCCATTATCAACTATATCTAAAACTGCAAAATTTAATTCTTTATGATATTCAATATATTTCCTAATCCTTTTAATTGAAGTATTATTATCATTATCTATAAAATCATTTGTTTTTTTTCTAAGAATTTTTTCACCATTTAATATAATTTCACCATTAATAACTTTAATTTTATCTCCAGGTAGTCCAATTACTCTTTTAATATAATCAGTTCTATTATCTTGAGGAGTTTTAAAAACTACAATATCACCTCTTTTTGGAGATTTTGAAAATATTTTTTTGGAAATAATAGGTATAGAGAATGGAAGTGAATGTTTTGAATAACCGTAAGACCATTTTGATACAAAAATAAAATCACCAACTAGCAAATTAGGTTTCATAGAGCCTGAAGGAATATTGAAGGGTTCAGCTATGAATGAACGTATCAATAAAGCTATTAATACTGCCAAAGAGATTGATTTAACATTACTTAAAAAATTATTTTTTTTTGTTTCCATATATAATAACGTTTGCAATAGCATAATTTTTTTCATCACTTAATGAAACTTCAATTGAATATTCTTTATTCTTTACTAAAACTTCAAGATACTTAAGAGCATTATTGTGTAATTTGATTTTAGGCTTACCAAATTTATTATTCTGCACTTCTATATCTTTCCAAAAAACCCCTCTGGCCAAACCAGTGCCAAGTGCTTTAGCACAAGCTTCTTTTGCAGCATATCTTTTTGCATAAGATTCGACTGATTTTACTCTTGATTCGGATTTTTTAATTTCTCCTGGATGAAAACATTTTTTTTTAAATCTAAAATTGTATTTACTTATAGTGTTCCTAATTCTCCTAACATCAATTATATCAATTCCATTACCAATTATCATTTTTAACCTTTAATTCTCTCTAGGGAAGATACTTCAGAAACTAACCTCAGTGCTGCAATAATATTTTTAAGATGATTTGCATCCCTTACCTCAATATCTATTATAATTTCAAAAAAATCAATTTTTCTTATTGAAAAATTAATATTTGAAATATTACCATTATTCTTTGCAATTACAGTTGTTACTTTTCCTAAACTTCCGGGTTGATTTTTTAAAACTACACCTATTCTTGCATTAGATATACTTTTACTATTATTGGAATTATCCCATGTAATATTTATCCATCTCTCAGGATCATCTGAATAAGAAGCTAAAGTCTCACATTCAATTGTATGAACAGCTACACCAATGCCTGCTGTCATAATGCCAACTATAGTATCTCCTTTAATTGGCGAACAGCAACCTGCTAGATGGTATGACATCCCTGCAGTCAAACCTTTCAAACGAATAGTATTTTCGGATTTAAGTTCAAATTTTTTTGGAGTTTTATAATTAATCTCAGGATATATTCTTTTTATAACTGAAAATGGTGTTAGCTTGCCTGCTCCTATCATTTCATATAAATCTTCTAAATCATTTAAATTAAATTCCTTTTTAATCTTGTTTGAAGTTGATTCATTTAAATCATAGTTTTCTTTAGTAAAAAATGCATTTAGAATTTCTTTGCCAAATATAATATATTCCGCCCTTTTCTTAGATCTAAAAAATCTTCTAATTTGTGATTTTACTTTAGAAGTTACAGCAAATCTCTCCCATAATGGAGAAGGTTGAGACTCTTCAGAAGTAATGATTTCTATTTGATCTCCGTTTTTTAAAATTGTTTTTAAAGGTTGCAATTTTTCATTAATTTTAGCACCTACACATTTATCTCCAATTTGAGTGTGAATAGCATAAGCAAAATCAATTGGTGTAGCTTTAGTTGGCAGTTCAATTAAATCTCCCTTTGGAGTAAATACATATATCTCGTCTTTAAAAACACTTATTTTTGAATTTTCAATTAATTCATCTTGATTTGCAGAAGAATTCATTAAATCAACTAAATCATGCATCCATTTGTATTCTTTAGTATCTTTTTCTTTAATACTTTTTGGGTCTTTATACTTCCAATGAGCAGCAACTCCAAAATCTGCTATTTGATTCATTACATTTGATCGAAATTGAATTTCAATTTTTTTATTTTTAGGCCCCATAACTGAAGTATGCAGAGCTCTATATCCATTTGATTTTGGAGAAGATATAAAATCTTTAAACCTCCCCTGAATGTAAGGGAATCTTCGATGTATTATTCCTAAACATCTATAACATTCTCTCGTAGAATTCGTAATAATTCTAAAAGCCATAATATCTGATAGTTGCTCAAATGAAATATTTTTATTTTTAATTTTATTCCAAATAGAATATGCGGACTTAATTCTTCCTTCAATTTTACAATTTAAATCTTCATTTAAAAAGATTTTTTTTAATTCATACCTAATTTCATCAATTATATTTTCATCATTTGAATTAAGGTAATTTAACCTATCTATAACTGATTTTCTTGCATCGGGATTAATGGATTGAAAAGATAAATCTTCCAATTCATCTTGCCATTGTTTCATACCCAATCTTTGTGCTAGAGGTGCAAATATTTCTAATGTCTCCATTGAAATATTAATTTTTTTGCTATCATCTTTTATAAAATCAATTGTTCTCATATTATGTAATCTATCTGCTAATTTAATTAAAATTACTCTAATATCCTTTGAAGCTGCTAAAATTAACTTTCTATAATTTTCTCCAAGTTTTTGTTTATTTATTTTAAGTGAGAATTTACTAATTTTTGTCAAACCTTGCACTAACTCTGAAATCTGTATACCAAAAGTATTTGAAATTTCGTCAATTGATATATCCGTATCTTCTATAGTATCATGTAATAGTCCTGCGGCAATTGCTGAAGCATCTAATTTTATAGAAGTTAATATCTTTGCTACTTCTATTGGATGAGTAATAAAAGGATCTCCTGATTTTCTAAGCTGGTCTCTGTGCGCATTTTCACTAAAATTAATTGCACTAGCAATTATATTTTTTTCATTTTCATTAAAATAAGTAGTTAATTTTTCTAGATCTCTAATTTGTTCATTTATCATTAGAAGGATGTTATATTAGAGCAAAAGCGAGAGACTAATATTGAAATTTAGTCCTCTGTAGGCTGATCAGTTTCAGTAGAAAACTCTTTGTTATTTTCATCTGGATCATCTTGTTTATAAGATATTTCTTCTATTGTTGATTCTGAGCTATCATTAGAATCAACTTCTAAAGAATCAATTTTAACTTCATCTTCAACTTTAATTTCATCATCAGAACTGCTTTCTTGAGAATCAATATTTTCAATTGTTAGATCTTCCTCATTTTGTAAAGAAACAGTTTGATATTCTTCAATTAAATTATTTTTCATTTCATCAATAGTGATTGATTCATCTGCAATTTCTCTTAATGCAATTACAGTATTTTTATCATTATCTTTTTCAACTGTTGGATTTTCTCCTGAATGGAGTTTTCTTGCTCTATTAGATGCTACAAGAACAAGCTCAAATCTACTTTCAAATTTATCAATACAATCTTCAACTGTTATACGTGCCATAGGATGAGGCTTATAGATATAGCCATTAAAAAAGTAAACAAAAATTAACTATTTTTAAGTAATCTTAGTTTATTTTTGTTCCAATCCTTCAGTTTTTGACTTTCCCTTTTGTCATATTTCTTTTTGCCCTTTCCTATTCCAATGTTTAATTTAACCAAACCCTTCTCATTAAAATACAAATTAATTGGAACGATAGAAAAACCATCTTTTTTAACTGAGCCTAAAATTTTATTTAATTCTTTTTTTTTAATTAATAATTTACGATTTCTGGTTTGATTATTATTTGTATCACTCGATAATCCATATTTTTTTATAAAGTAATTACAAAGCCATAATTCATTTCCTTTATCATCAACATATGATTCTTTGATTGATGAAGAGTTAACTCTTAGAGATTTAACTTCTGATCCGGTAAGCACTAAACCAGCATCAAACTTAAGTGAAATTTCATAATCATAAGTTGCCCTCCTATTAGTGGCTATTATTTTCATTTTAAATTAAAGAAAGTTCTTTTAAGCAATCAGTTACAATTTTTTTGGTATTATCATTAATATCTACTAATGGTAATCTTGTTTCACTTGAACATAAACCAATAAGAGATGCGGCATATTTTACTGGACCTGGACTAGATTCAAGGAAAAGAGAATTATGGAGTTTTGCAAGTTTTAAATTTATTTCTAGAGCTTTATTTATATTATTGCTTCTCCATGCATGATGCATTTCTGCGCATAATTTAGGTGCAACATTTGCTGTAACAGATATACACCCATGTCCTCCCTGTGCAAGAAATGCCATTGCAGTACCATCCTCACCAGATAAGAAACAGAAATCATTGGACATATTTGCAGCAGTAAGAAGAGGTCTAAATAAATCATTAGTTGCATCTTTAACACCAATAATATTTTCAATTTTAGATAACTCAATCATTGTATCTATAGACATGTCTACAACTGATCTACCAGGAATATTATAAATTATAATTGGTATTTTTACCGATTTAGCTATTGAATAAAAATGAGCGTATAAACCTTTTTGAGTAGGCTTATTGTAATAAGGAGTAACTACTAAAGCAGCATCTGCTCCACTACTTTCGGCATGTTTTGTATAATCTATTGCCTCAGCTGTATTATTTGATCCAGTTCCAGCAATAATAGGTACTCTTTTATCATTTATTTTTATTGTCTCTTCAATAATTTTTTTATGCTCATCATGTGACAAGGTTGGTGACTCACCTGTTGTTCCACATGGAACTAATCCATTTGATCCATTTTCAATGAGATGATTTAGAATTTTTGACAAAGATTCATAATCAACTTTTTGATTATTAAAAGGTGTTAATACTGCAGGTATACTTCCAAAAAACATATTATATTCTGGCGGAGAGAGAGGGATTCGAACCCTCGGAAGGGGTTGCCCCCTTCGCAGGTTTAGCAAACCTGTGGTTTAAGCCACTCACCCATCTCTCCTTTTTAAGTTTCATATAACCTTAATAGTCAAATGTACTTAGAAACTCAACAATATTCATTAATATTTAAAATATGTTGAGGATTTTTTTAATTTATGAATATAAATAATAAATATGGAAAGATTAATTAAAAGATTTTGGCTTGGAGAAATTGCTTTATGGAGATCTTATTGGTTAGTTGGAGAGTTATTAAATGCACTTTTTATATTAGCAATATTCAATTTTGAAATATACCTTTTTGGAAATAATCAAGTTTCAAGCTCTTTACTATTTTTAAATTTTAGTAATTTTAGTTTACTATCGAAACTTATATTAATTATTTGGACTGTATTTATAACTGTAGGAATTTGGAGATCAGCTGAAAATTATAAAGGTACTATTATTTGGATAGTCGCAACTTTTCTTTTTTTATCTTATAGAATTTTTACTTTAAGATTAATTTTTTTTGGATAATTTAGCTTTTAAAATTTCATTTAAAATTTTAGGATTAGCTTTGCCTTTGCTTTTTTTCATAGACTCACCTACAAAAAAACCTAATAATTTATCTTTACCTGATAAATATTGTTCAACCATTTTTTGATTTTCTTCTAAAACTTCCTTAACTATATCTTCAATTTCATTAGTATTGGTTAGTTGTTTTAATCCTTTTTTATCAATTATAGTTTCAGGATCTCTTTTTGTATTATACATATCTATCAAAACATCTTTAGCAATTTTTCCTGAAATAACATCTTCAAGAATCAATTTTATTAATCTGCCTAAATATTTAGGTGTTATGGGTGATTTATTAATTTCAACATTTTTTTCATTTAGAATTGAAAATAATTCTGATGTTATCCAATTGACAACAATTTTTGATGAATTTTTTAAAGATTTATCAGTATTAATAACATCATCAAAATAATCTGATACATATTTATCAGCAGTTAAAACAGATGCATCATAATTTGATAAATTATATTCATTGACATATCTTTTTTTTCTATCATCAGGTAGTTCAGTAATTGAGCTTTTTATTTTATCTATTTCTCTTTGAGAAATATCTAGTGGTAATAAATCTGGATCTGGAAAATATCTATAATCATGTGCTTCTTCTTTGCTTCGCATAGGTCTCGTTTTGCCATTAGATGTATTAAATAAAAGAGTATTCTGCTCAATAGCACCTCCTTCTTCAAGAATTTCTATTTGTCTTTTAGCCTCATAATTAATTGCTTGTTTAATAAACTTAATTGAATTTAAATTTTTAATTTCACATCTTGTACCATAATCATCTCCTGGTTTTCTGACTGAAATATTTACATCAGCTCTAAGAGATCCTTCCTGCATATTTCCATCACAGGTATCTAAGTACATCAAAATTGATCTTATTTTATTTATATACAAACCCGCTTCATCTGCACTTCTAATATCAGGCTCACTTACAATTTCCATCAAAGCAACTCCTGATCGATTTAAATCAACGTATGTTTTAGTAGGATTTTGATCATGGAGACTTTTTCCAGCATCTTGCTCTAAATGTAATCTAACAATTCTAATATCTTTTGAATTTCCATCCTTAAAATCAATAGTAACTTTACCCTCACCAACAATTGGATACTTATATTGACTGATTTGATAACCTTGAGGTAAATCAGCATAAAAATAATTCTTTCGATCAAAAACAGAATAGTTGTTTATTTTTGCATTCAAACCAATACCTGTCCTCACTGCTTGCTCAATACAATACTGATTAATTACTGGAAGCATTCCTGGCATAGCTGCATCTACAAGTGATACTTGACTATTTGGTTTTGATCCAAATGCAGTTGATGAATTACTGAATAATTTTGATTTAGATTTTACTTGAGCATGTATTTCCAAACCAATTATAGTTTCCCATTCAAACTTATTACCTTTAATTAAATTATTATTCATAATCTTTTTCTAAAGCAAAAGCTGCATTGAAAATTTCTTGTTCGTTATAATGTTTACCTAAGATTTGAATACCTAAAGGCAATCCTTTTTTATCAGAACCATATGGAATAGAAATTCCAGGTATACCTGCTAATGAAGCAGGAACAGTAAATACATCATTTAGATACATTTTTATTGGATCATCTTGTTTTTCATTTAATGGAAATGCCG
>MDSW01062238.1_pt1 | contig 10494 bp, 11 predicted proteins | sample 811171 | NCBI WGS metagenome assembly MDSW01 (sample SAMN05326641, study PRJNA326480) | marine metagenome | isolation source: seawater | place: Atlantic Ocean: North West | collected 2012 | reverse complement strand
TTCCAGAAACTGTAATATCATTTGACACAACAAGATCAGTAACTGTCAATGTTGAACCTGAGAAGGTCAAATCAGAATCTTCTGTTAGCAGACCATTGGTTCCATAGATTGCAACCCTGCCTGAAGTTTGGCTGTCTGCTGTTAGCGTTGAAGCTCTAAAGCCATGTGATCCAATATCAAGATCACCGCTTGCTGTAATGCCTGCGGTTGTAAGTGCTGTTATTGTTGTACTTGCAATGGTTCCGCCTTCTACCTTGTCACCTGATATTTGATTGTCAGCAAGTGTTAAAGTTCCACTGCTTACATCCAAAGTTTTTCCAGTGCCAACTGTGACATCAGAAGTAGCTATTGTTGCGCCATCTATTGTACCACTATCAATGTTTACTTCAGTCATTGCCTGACTGTTAAAATCAACAGCACTGCTAAACTGAATTGAAGACCCATCAGCACTAATACTATCCAGTGCAATGGAACCTACATTAGTAATATTTCCATCACTGACATCTAAGCTGTCTACAGTTGTTGCACCAAAGTTTGCTGTGCTTGAACCATTATCAATAGAACCAAAACCGCTTGTGATTGATCCCGCATTTAGAGCGCCCACAGTTGTGACATTTGAAAGTGTGTCAAGTGCTGATTCAAAATAAGTTTCAAAGTCTGTAAGTGCTACTTGAACCATTGTTCCATTGTCATTTACCACAACCCTGTCAGCATCAGCTAGGGTAGTGCTTGTAGCTGAAGTATCACCATCTAAAATATTTAATTCTGAAGTGGACACTGAAGCACCATCAAGGACTTCAAGTTCTGCTTCAGTAATTGTTGCAGACCCTATGTTGAATTGCGTTGTTATTACAGGGCTTGCTAAAGTTTTGTTGGAAAGTGTTTGTGATCCAGTAAGTGTTGCCACTGTAGAATCTATTGCAACTGTCAATGTGTTGCCTGATCCAGATGTGTCAATACCAGTACCACCTGCAATGTCTAGTGTTTCACTATCTAGTTCAATGCTTAATGCACCACCAGAATCACCTTGAAAATCTAAGTCCTGTGAATCCACATAGGCTTTGACTGATTGCTGTGTTGGAACCAGTGTTGCGCTGTCACTGCTCATGTCATCTTCATCAACAAATGCAGTGATAGTTATAGACCCATCAGATAATGACCCATAAGTCATTGTGCCTGTGGTTGTTAAGTTTTCATCCCCAAAGCTAATTGATCCTGAGCTATCAACAATGCTACCAGTAGAAATGGTCATTGTACCATCTACTGAAAGCTGATCACCAATAGTTGCATCATCAGTGCTTGTAAGCTGTTCAGCTTGCACTGTCCCTGAGAATGTGCCATTGACTGCGCTTGATATAGAACCACTTGCAATAGACAAAGTACCATCAGTGAATGTGCCATCTAGCGTAAGCCCATTCATTGTCATGGTATGGTTTCCAATATCAACACTGTTTGCTACAGTTAAGCTTGTAATAGCATCTACTGTTCCACCATTAATATCAGGTGCTGTCAAAGTTTTATTTGTAAGGGTGTCTGTTGTTGCCCTGCCAACAAGGGTATCAGTTGCATCAGGAAGTGTTAAAGTCCTGTCTGCTGTTGGGTCTGTAATTGCTAATGTAGTTTCAAAGTCATTAGCTGTAGACCCTTCAAAAACTAAATTTGTTGTGATTGTTGCATTTACTGCTACTGTATCTGAAACAGCATCACCAATGGTTGTGTTTCCTGTGGCGGTAAAATTACTGGCTTGAATTGTTCCAGTAGCGGTTAAATTTCTGATCCCGCTTATATCCAAATTGCTGTCAAGCACTAGAGCCTTTGAGGCTTCTGCACTTCCAATACTTGAAATGTCTAAATAGTTAATTTCTGTAGCACTGGCAGTGACCAGTGTACCCCCAAGCTTCAGTCCATTTGTGCCATCATGTGAAGCTACATCAAAGTCATAAGCGCCATCTAGTATCTTAACAGCACTTGTTGAAACTGCCAAAGGGATTAATGTACCATCACCATCATAAAGGTTTGTAAATGTACCGCTAACACCGCCACTTTCTTCAGTATGAATTAAGGTTGCATATCCACTAGAAATGGCAATATTGGTTAAATCAGGTTGGCTTGCCATAATATTTCCTTAAATAGTTATTTTAATGTTGTCTGCTTTTTTCATTGCAGTTTTTAATCTTTGTTTGTCTGTGCTATCATGTGCTGTTGTCTTCCCATCATTGGTCTTCAAATAGCTCTTTTTAGCATGGTCTTTTTGCATCTCTTTTATTGAATTGGCTACATAGCCATCCCATGTAGTCCACCCTGTGCCTTTAAATACAGACATAGGTGCGCCCATACACTTTCTAATTTTTTTACTCTCACATTTTGGACATGCTGAAGGCTCTGCTTCTTGGGGTAAAGTTATTTCTTCCCAAACATTCCCGCAGTCATTACTGTCTTCACATTTCCAATCAAATATTGCCATAGTTTCTTTCTTAGTATGTGGGGGCTGTTTAAACAACCCCCAAGCATACAATTTTAATGGTCACCCATTAATTAGACGTTGTGGTATTCATATATTCTGTCACCAAACGCTAGCGCACCGCCATAGATTGTGTGAGCCACAACCTGATCCGCTAATGCACTTACGCTGTAGTCCATTTCCACTTTTACATCCATAGCTCTTGCAAAGGCAATAGCACTTCTATGATACAGATAGCCTGCTTCATCCCCATCAGCGTTGCCACTAATAGAATTTGAATAGCGTACTTCTATGCCATAGAGTTTACCAAGCACCCCTGATTGAACAGGCTGTGCGTTGCCATACTTGCTTGCATCTACAAAGTCAGAAATAGCAAGAATAGAAGCGTAGCTGTCAGGGTTTACAGTCAAGAACACATTGCCATCAAAAGGAACATCTGCGCTCATAAGTGAAGCCATACCAGTTCTAATTAAAGCACTGGTGAATGTGTTGTCTGCGCCTAAGTCACTGATTGATCCAGTGTCACCTTCTGCCAAGCTTTCAATGTAATCATCTACAGCCTTTGCTAATGCAAAACCAAACTGGTTGGTTTCCATTGCAAACATGGAAGGTTGTGTCCATATCTGTGAACTGGTTTCAATTTGCTTTGCAACATACTTGTGCTGATCCACAGTAATTGTGAAGCTACCATGCGTATCTGCGCCATAGGTAACGTCTGATCCAACAGACTTACTAGAAGCTGAAGGTTCAGTTGCTTTTGGTACTGTCAAGACTTGACCGCCACCGCCTTTTACCATATCAGAAAAGCTTGAATCTACAGTGTTTTCCCACACTAATTGCCTTTCTAAGGAAGCAAGGACAGCATCAGCAAGCATTGCCTTTTTATTGACAGCACTTGTAGTAATGGTAGTATTAGCCATTTCTATTTATCCTTATCTACAGCCTATTTATTCTTTTGATACTTAGCCATAATAGCGTTCCAATTTTTACTGAAGCCACCATTTTGGTCAGGCTCAGTAAAAGGATTGTCCACTAGGTTTGGCATACCCACTGCGGGTATTGAAGCATCAGTCCTTACAGGCTGTTTTACATTTTGATTGTTTAAGTCACTAACATAAGATTCTAATTCAATCAAGTCTAGCTTGCTTGCAATCTTTTGTTGTGCTTCTGTTAATTCAACAGCTTCCATTAGCTGTTCCCGTTTTTTGGATTCATATTGTTCCCATTGTTGTGCTTTGGCAGTTAGCTTTTCCATTTCAGCTTTGCTTTCATCTAGCAGGGCTTTGTACTCACCTTGCTTTTCTAACTCAGCTTTGCGCTTGGATTCTGCTTTTTGCTTGAAGCTTTCTAATTCAGCTTCAGCTTCTTTGCGCCTAGCATTTACTTCTGCAAACCTTGCATAGGGAATTGAATCACTTACACTTTTTTCACCAGTGTTGGTGGGTTCTACTGCAGGTTCTTTTACACTGTCTTCTGCAACAGTGGATTCAGCTTGTTTTACATCTTCTGACATAGTGATGACCTCATTGTTTGTTTTTACCAATGTTTAAGGTTTGATCTTGGGCTTCATAAAGCCTGATCTTCCTTTCTATCTCATTTTCTAAATGAGTTGCTAAAAAAGACATATTCTTATTAGAAAGTCCATATAAGTCATAGCCCCTATCAGCGTTTCCTTGTACTATTTCCCCATTATCATAGGTAATAGCAAAGCCATTTTTGGTTCCCACACCTTTGATTCTATTTAGTGTGTCACCCGTCAATCTCATATTGACAAAATTTATATTTCTATCTGTAGATACACCCTTACCACCTGCCTTGCCTGCTTTCTTTCTGATCTTATATTCAGCAGACTTATACTTCAAGCGCCTTTTGTTATTCTGGAACTTGCCATCATCCGCATCAAGTACAATTCTGCCTGCCATGATCTCAGCAGTTCTATCCATAAAGCGTTTGGTGAAAACTGCTACTTCAGTTGCCTTCATGCCCTAGCCCTTGTGCCAACTGGTATGAAGCGGTGTCTGCAGTTATGACCACCCCTTGCAACCTGTGAAAATTCTGCTTTCTCTTTTTTTAAGACCCATCCTTTTTTCTTATCAAAGTGTGGCAATGCTATTTTGCCCTGCGCCATCTTTTTAGACAGGTCTTGTATTTCTTCTGCTGTGTAGCCTTTTTTATTTTTCTGATTATCAATAAAATATCTACATGCGGGTCTGTTCTTATTATCTACACTACCACTGTATCTAAACTTCTGTTTAGGTACATCCTTAAATACATTCATAGTTGCTGTCTGTGAAAAATCTGCAAAGGCATCCCTTGCAATCATTCTAGCGTTCTTGCTTAATAGCTGTTCATCAAAATTCAGGGCTAGTCTTTCTGCAACAATGCCTGCGGGTTCACCACTAATAATGCCTTTCAGTAGTTCAGCTTTCATTGTAGCTGTTTCCTGTGCAAATCTGCCCAACAAAACTTCACCATCCAAATCCCGTAGAAGTTCCAAACGCTGTGCAATGGCTGTTGTGTTTTCAGGTGATAAAAGAATTTCCACAGCTCTGCCACCCGTTCTAGCCCTAAGTATTTTCTGGAAGTCTTTGAGTATCCCCTCAGCTTCCCTGTCATAACCTTGCATAAGATTTGTGAATGATGTATTGAAGCCTGCTTGCTGTAACTCATTAAAGAAGTCCAGTTCCCTAGCAACTCTAAGGATGTCTGTGTCACTGAATCCTTCAATGGCTTTGCCCATCCTTTCCACATTCTTAAATAGTTGTTTGCTGATCTTATCAAGGTCATCATAAAAAATATCAAATATGTCTTTGTCTACTGCCATTAAGCATTAATCAACCTTTGTACTAAACTGCCTGCCTCAGCAGGTTGTGCCTGCGCTTCCTGCGCTCTTTCCTCACCTATCTCACCAAGCTTTTCATTTAGCTCTGCTTCATCCATGTCAGGGTTGTAATGCAATAGCATTTCTTTCTTTGTTATCAAGCCCATGCTGTGCTTCTTTTCTAGCACCTGCAGTTCTTCAAGCTCACCAATAGGGAATGATAGTTCAGGGAAGTCTACATAAATATCATCAGTCAGATTAATGTTTGCATCTTGGCTTAAAACCATTCTGTCAATTTCATATCTTTCCTGCTCAAACTTGCGCCATGTATCTTCTACGCTTGCTTCCCTTTGTTCTATGCTTTCTATGTTTAAAATCTTTAGCGCTTCACCACTGATTGCGCTGTTGCCCACATCAGCAAATGTGATGTTTAAATGATTGTTGCTTGCTACTGATTCAATAAAGAATTTGGTGGTAGATATAATCTCAGCCAAGCCACCTGAAGGTGCAGTCATATTGAAGTCAGTATCACTTGGCAGGATCAGAACTTTGTCCACACCAATTTTTATAGGCTCACTTGGGTTTACATCCAGACCACTGATCCACTTGACACCACCTGTTGCACCCATTCTGACAGCTAATGCTAATTCAGTCATGGCTAGGTCTAGCTGTTGTGAAGCCTGTATCACATCAGAAGCATTGCCACCAAAGAAGTCCCGCACTCTGGGTTGTCTTCTTGTAAATGTAAAAGGCAACATGCTTTCACCATTGCTGTTGCGGTAAGGATTTACATTGCCTTCATTCACACTATAAATGACACCATCAGAATCAATTAAGAAGTGGTGACCCAGTTCCCCATCCATTCCCTTTGACCAGAAAGCAAATATTTCTTTTTCAAGCTTACCATAACCACTGCGCTGTATTGGATACATTATTGCCATTGGTTCATCTTGCATACCATCAACAAAGTAGACATGAAAGAACGGGATCAAGTCCCATTGTAGCTGTTGCTTTGCTTCTGACCATCTAGTCCTGAAGCACATATTGCCAAGCAACCAAGTAAGTTCCTCAAGCTGTCTGCACTTCTGGTTTAATTCTTTTGAATAGTCCTTATACTTGTCATCAACTATTCTTTGTATGTCCAAGCTTTTACCATAGACCAAGCTAGAAGCCTTGCAGAATCTTCTAACTATAGACTGTGTAAACAGTGGTATGGATGACAGTGTTTCAGAATCAAAATAAGGGGCAATGTATTTATCTGTTTCTACATTCTCATAGTAGTCCAAAAACATTTCTACTTCCCGCCATCTTTCAGTTTCAATTCTGTTAAGCTCTTGCTTTATTGTTTCCTGTATAGTCTTCAGTGAAAGGTCAGGTATAATCATTTTAAAATTCCAATATTGTTGCAGTGCGCCTGTATGCAGGTTCTACCAAATCAATGTAGTAGCTTGAAGCATCAAGGAAGTGGGTCAGTGATTCATCCTTCTTGGACAAAGACCCATTGTTTTCCCTTTGGCACAGTTCATAATCTTTAATCAGGTTTACACACTTAGGTGCAACTGTCATTCTTATTTTGCCTTCACTGTCTTTTAACATTCTATTCAAACTATAAAGCCTGTCTTTTGTATGTGGGGCTTTATTCTTTGCATGTACATTAAACCCATATTCACGCAGGATAGAATGGTCACTGCGGTTGTTTACACTGACTGTAGACCTAGACTTGCCCGCAGGATCAGGATAGCAGTCTTTTACCTGTGGGTATTTCTTTTTCATAAGCCTTGCCATTTCATCAGTGTTTGAGTTATGTAAAACCAATTCATCCACTACTGCTAATGTCCCATCAGTGTACCTGCCCATCAGTACACATGCCATAGTGGATACATTAAAATCTAATCCATAGAAAAGCTTTGGTGGCATGTCTTGTATTTCCCTTACATGATCATTTCTGTCAAAGTTCCACACAGCTTTGTTTCCAGTAGTCAAGAAAGTCCCCATCATTTCTTGCTTGTACTGATCTTTGGTCATTGACTTCTTGGCTTCAAGCACAGCCTTCTTTGGGATCATGCCATGTTCAAGTGTACTAAACTGCCAAGACTTGTATCTGGGATTCTTTCCTAAGCCTTCTAAAAAAATATTATACAGGTGGTTGTATCCATTTGGGGTGGATGTCAATAGTGCCTTAGCATCATGATCTAGTAGCATAGGTGTAATCACTTCTTCAAAGAATCCTTCTTTAATAAATGCCATTTCATCTAGCACAACCCCATTTGATCCATTGCGCCCCAAGCTGATCCCCCTAAGGCTGTCAGGGTTATCTGCACCTTTAAGCGCAAGTTCTGCGCCATTGTCAAACCTAAATGATAATTCAGATTCATTAATTTTTACATCCCCAAATTGTAGCATTAATTCTTTCATTAATGGAAACATGATCAGCTTTGCCTGCCTGTAGTATGGGGCTATGTACAACCTGCGTTCCCCCGCTTGAAAAGGTTGGTGCAACAGAAACACTGCTGACAAAACTGACTTGCCCCATCTTCTGCCAGTGATCAGAATCTTTATAGAAGCGGGATGATTTAGAATGTCCCATCTAGTTTTGTCTAGCTTTATTTCCATTTTCAGACTGTTTAAACAGCTTCTTCATGATCTATAATTTTCAATACCTGTACTGGTTCATTTGTGGTTACGCTCATTTTTTGCAATGCAGTCCCTTCAGTTCTATCAGCAATAAACTTTGCACAGTTAAGGTCACCTGCTAATGCGTTTTCATAAACCTTTTCTAATACAGCTTCCTTCATTGTCTTATCACCACTGAAAGCCTGATCCCCTATTGTGTCTAATATATCAGAAATGGCAAAACCCTTTTTAGGTCTGCCATTTGGATTGCCTGATTGTCCCTTTTTGAACGTACCATCCCCATTCCTGTTACTAGCCTGTTTTTCAGGTTTGGTAGGGTTAGGCATGCTTTAGATTATAAAACTGCGTTTTTGGGGCTATATTGAGCGTGGATTCATTACTTTTTTCTTTTAAGGTTAATCTTCTTTTTCTTTTTCTTTTTCATCTTTTTCTTAGGGTAAGCACCATAAGGCATATCATCATTCCTTTATTTTAAAAACTTTTCCTGCAGGATTAGTTTAGTTTGGTCATTTGTTTATCTGCCCTGTTGCCTTCTTATTATAACTTTGGCAGTGTCTGCTTTCCATAAGCCATAATATATTATACACAAAAAGCAAGAAAAGGTTAAGTAACTATTTTTCAGTACCGCTAAAGGGTTTGGGTAGGGTTATAAATACTATAATGATATTATATAAATATAAATATTATAAAAACAAAAAAGCCCCAGTCAAGGGGCTTAGTTGCTTTGTAGTACACGCAATAAATGTGGCTTCATGCCACCTACAAATTAAAGAACACCAGAATGAATAAGAACACAAAGAAAATCCACAGCAAACATAGCGCTTCTTTTACTCTTTCTAAAGTGTCTGGCTTTTTATCATACCACATCATGCTAAACTACCTACCAATACAAGCTTAAAGTAGTCTGATTCTGAAATGCCTCTGCCACCAGTAGGAAGATTAATTGTGAGCTTCTTGAAGGTCTTGCTGTAAAGCTTAGTGCCAAGCAATTCTTCAGCCTGATCTTTGGTCACCTCAAGGTACATACTGCCACCTTTTGGGTCTTTGGGGAAACCTGCAGAAAGTGCAGTCCTTGAAAACCTACCAACATAAGGCTTGGGCTGATAACTATTAAGTCCAAAACCTTCTACTGGTTCAACCATAACATTTAAAGAAACAAGCTTAAACATTCTGGTGGTTTGCTTCTTGTAGCTTCTGTTAGGAACCCACTTTTGATGTGGGTACTTACCTGCCTGCTTGACAATCTTTTTAAGCTTTTCTGTTAGCTCAGGTAGTGCATAGGTATGACCCTTACCATTTGGGCTAAAGGCTAATCCACAAGCTTCACTGATCCATCTGAATCCACCTTTGTGTCCATGCCCTTTGGTCATTGTGTGGATCAGTTCATGCAATATGACTTCAGCAACCTCTAAGGCATCATCAAGCTTTGGTGAAATGAAAATGTTTGTAAGGAACTGACCCTTAACATTCTTTTCATTTACTTTGTAATCATAATGGCACTGACCAATAGCCTTGACCTTAGCATCAACCTGATTATCTACAACCACTTGGCTGACCCTCATATTAGGTGAATAGGCGCATGTGAACTGTATTTTGTTGATAGGCAACTTTTTGACAGTGCTACCTGCCATGATAGTGCCATTGACTTTTCTTAAAGGCATAGTCTGAAACAAGCTAGGCTTCAAGATTTTCTGATTAAGTAGCATGGCTACCTGTCTGATCCAAGATTCTCTTGTTTTGTGGTTCACTTTGCACCCCCTTCCATTTCTCTTTTAAGGGTTCCCAGTTCAAACCTCAAATCATTAATTTCATTTTGCGCTTCAATGAAGCTTTCAACTCTATCTCTTTTGATTTGGGTGACCCTATAAATAAAATTATAAAGTCCATCTCTAGCCTTTTCATCTGCGTTGCACATAGCGTTTATGAACTCAGTATAGTTTTCAGTTCCACTAGTTCCATGTAAAAGATTCATCATCTGTTCCATGCAAAACACCATATTCCAGTTTGCGGGTTTGTCTTCATATCTTTTCATTATATTACTCTCTTTCTTTAGGTTAAATAAAAAGGTTTCTATCAATTCTTACAGAATAATATCTGCTAAATCTCAAAGCATTAAGCACCCTGACAATTCCACGCTTGGGGTAATGTGCCAATACGCTGTAGCCCATGTCCTCTTTGAATATAGCAAAAATAGTTTTACCTGCTTCTTTATTAGCCCTTCTAAGCTCTTTTAGCATCTTCTGCACCTCAGGCTTAGGTAGCATTTTTACAGTCATGTTATCTGAATCTTTATAATCAAAGTCATTTAATGTTTTCATAATTAACTCTCTTTAGTTTGTTTTAAAATACATAGACAAAGTAGCCTGTTTAAACAGCACTTGTCAAGTATTATTTACATAGGGGGGTGTTTAAACAAAAACCCTGTGCCACATACCAGTTTCACAGGGTTCTGTTTGCCAACCAACATTTTCAAATGTCAGCCTATTCATGTCTAAGCTTCTGGATAATATTCTTTATACCCTGAAAGCTTAAATTGAATTCTTTTGATAGTATTTCTATTCTTTGTGTATAAGTGTAT
>MDSW01113722.1_pt1 | contig 10496 bp, 8 predicted proteins | sample 811171 | NCBI WGS metagenome assembly MDSW01 (sample SAMN05326641, study PRJNA326480) | marine metagenome | isolation source: seawater | place: Atlantic Ocean: North West | collected 2012 | reverse complement strand
TTATCGTAAGAAACCTCCAAAGTTCCTCCCAGCGTCTGGATCAGCGCTTCATAATTTCCAAACTCGTCTCCAGCCGCACTGAGAGCCACAGCCGTAACACCCGTGCCACAGCTCAGCGTTTCATCTTCAACACCTCGTTCATAGGTTCGAACAATCAGACGATCTTCACCTACACCAACAAAATTGACATTTGTACCCTCTGACGCATATTTTGCACTATACCGGATAAGCTTAGCTTCTTTCACTACATCCATTTTATCAACTTCATTGACATATTTAATGTAATGCGGAGACCCGGTGTGAATGAAAAAATAATCTTCGCTTTCTTCAATTTCATGAACATCTGCCATCTTTAGATGCACCCTGCCTTCTGAATCAATTTTTGCTTCGTGCATTCCGTCAATAGCCATGAACTGAGCGTTATCTTGAACTATTCCTAGAGACCGAGCAAAGAGCACTGCGCACCTACTTCCATTACCGCAGAAACTCTGAGAACCATCCGAATTGTAGTAAACCATTTCAAAATCAGCACTAGAATGATTTTCTATTAAGATAACTCCATCGGCTCCTATGCCAAATCTTCTGTCACACCAGAATCGAACGCGAGACAATACATCTTCAGCGATTTGACTACTGCGATTATCAATCATAATAAAATCATTTCCGGTTCCTTGATATTTTTCAAATCTGATCATTCGGCTACTACGCAAAGTTCTTTAAAATTAGATGTGGGTTCAAATAAATAGCTTGTTCGGTTGGTCTCAATCAAAATGGTATCCCCCTGAGAATAGGCATGCAAAATAAGTTCATTCAATAAACCATAGACGATCAAGGTTGATTTGGACATTTTATAACCGCGGTAATTCAATGGTGATTTCCATAATTCCACTTTGAGGTATTCCGATGGTTTGCTCTCCTCAATATTCAATTTGTATTTCAGTGAATCCATCAACACATCTGTTGTGTCTATCTTTTCCTCGTCCATTGCATGTTCTATCTTAATCAATTCTGATGAAAGCAATAAATCTCGCTCAACCAAAATGTCCTCTCCTGAAATCAAAAGAGAATCAAAACCAAAATCGTTAGAATCCTGTTTTACAGCAATGGAAACTTCCTCCGACGCATTCAAACTGTCGATCCTATTCTTTAATGAAATCAATGAATCTTCAAGTCTGTCAATCTTTTTATCCAACTTCTTATCAGCAACTATATACTGATCATCTTTCGTGTTAATTGCCATCTCCTCGACGTCCTGGTCTGCCTCAACGATTTGCACGACTTTTGTAGGTATCCGAACTTTCACCTTCTCATAACCCAATAGAAGTAATACGAGTATTCCAAGCCCAAAACCTGCGAATAATACTATCACATACTTTAAGACCTTCAAATCTTAACAAGTTTTAACAGTGAATCAACGAAACAACTCGTTCATTCAAGCGTTATTCGTATAGACCAAATTTAACCAACTTAGCTGTAGTAGTAAAAAGTAACTATCTTTTTTTTCATCAAACATTTAAATAACATAAAATGAAGGGTTTAGTAAAAATATTTTTCGGTGGTTTACTAGGGGGCTGTATCGCCCTCATATCATTTGCAATAATTAGTGAAAATGATCATTCAACAAATACCAAAACTGTTGACACACACTCATTTATTGCCCAACCAGCAAATTTTGTTGCTCCCGCAGCTGCATCAGTTTCAGAAATTACCACAGACTTCACATACGCTGCAGAAAACACCGTTAATACCGTTGTGCATGTAACGAATGAATTTACCAACAGCTACAATCGTGACCCATTTTATGAATTCTTCTATGGCCCAGGTAACGGAATGCGTAAACAAGAAGCTACTGGTTCCGGAGTGATTATATCTGAAGATGGCTATATCGTAACCAACAACCACGTGATTGATGACGCAGATAATATTGAGATCACACTAAACAATGCCAAGAGCTATAAGGCCGAACTAGTAGGCAGTGATCCAAGTACGGATATCGCTTTATTGAAAATTGAAGAAACCAGTCTTCCATTCATAACATTTGGCAATTCAGATGATGTAAAAATTGGTGAATGGGTTTTGGCAGTCGGAAATCCATTCAATCTGAATTCCACGGTTACAGCCGGAATTGTAAGTGCCAAGGCAAGAGACATTGACTTATTAAAATACGACGAAAACAATGAAGTTTTTCCTCTGGAATCATTCATTCAAACCGATGCTGCAGTCAATCCCGGAAATAGTGGTGGAGCTCTTGTTAACACGAGAGGCGAGCTGATCGGAATAAATACAGCTATTGCATCGAAAACAGGTTCATACTCAGGTTATTCATTTGCGGTTCCTGCAGACATTGTTAAAAAAGTTGCAGATGATCTCTTAGAATTCGGCATGGTACAACGAGCATTTATAGGAGTCGCTCTCACCAATATCAACCAAGAAATTGCTGACGAACTGGAATTATCGAATACAGACGGTGTTTTGGTTACTGGGCTCATAGATGGCGGTGCAGCATCTGATGCAGGAATTAAAGAAGGAGACGTAATTACAAAAATAGGAGCACTTTCTATCAATTCGGTACCTGCTCTTCAGGAGCAAGTCGGGAAATTTAGGCCCGGAGACAAAATTTCACTAACGGTTAAAAGAGACCGATCAGAGAAGCTAATTAATTTGATCTTAAGAAATAAAGAAGGTCAGACGAAAATGATCGATAAAGAAGAGAAAAACAGATACTCAGCTTTAGGGGCCACATTTAAAAAAATCACATCGGAAGACATCAATCTATTCAAGATAAAAAATGGAGTGAAGGTCGCCTCTATTGGACCTGGAAAATTGAGGAGTGCAGGAATAAAAGAAGGTATTATCATTCTTAAAGTCGATCAAAAACCTGTATTATCTCCCGAAGAATTAGTAAGGCTGCTCAATACCAAAAAGGGCGGAATATTAATTGAAGGAATTACTGCTAATGGTGGGAAGGCTTATTACGGTTTTGGTCTTTAATTGAATAGAATTTAGAGCAGATTGTGGAGCTCGTTGAATCCATGCCAAATATGGATTCGTGGAAAATTAAATTGGATGTTAATAAATCACAATTTTCTTTGCTCCAAAAGATTTGACTTGCATTAGTAAATAGCATAAGTTTGCGGCCTGCGAATTGGAACAAATCGGCACACCTGAAAATCGAATTATAGTATGAGACAACTTAAGATCACGAAGTCAATAACAAATCGTGAAAGTGCTTCTTTGGATAAATACCTCCAAGAAATTGGAAGAGAAGAATTGATCACAGCGGAAGAAGAAGTGCAACTGGCCAAAAGAATAAAAGAAGGCGATCAGGTGGCACTGGAAAAAATGACGAAAGCCAACCTTCGTTTCGTTGTTTCCGTGGCAAAGCAATATCAAAATCAAGGGCTAACCTTGCCCGACTTAATCAATGAAGGCAATCTTGGGCTCATCAAAGCTGCACAACGGTTTGATGAAACAAGAGGGTTTAAGTTTATCTCATATGCGGTTTGGTGGATTAGACAATCGATTCTACAGGCTTTGGCTGAGCAATCGCGTATTGTTCGATTGCCCTTAAATCAGGTGGGATCCCTGAATAAAATCAATAAGGCTTTTGCCAAATTGGAACAGGAATACGAAAGACCTCCTTCGGCTTCAGAAATGGCGAAAGCATTGGATCTGCCCGAAGACAAAGTAGCGGACACCATAAAAGTATCTGGAAGGCATATTTCAGTCGATGCCCCATTTGTTGATGGTGAGAATAATTCTCTGCTGGATGTTTTGGTGAATTCTGATTCGCCAAAAGCAGACGTTGATTTAATGCGCGAATCCCTTCAACGTGAAATTGAGCGCTCGTTGAGCACTTTGACTGAAAGGGAAAGAGACGTGATTCGATTATTCTTTGGAATTGGCATGCAGCACGGCCTTACATTGGAGGAAATAGGTGCTAAATTTGATCTTACAAGAGAAAGAGTAAGACAAATTAAAGAGAAAGCCATAAGAAGGTTGCGCCACACATCAAGAAGCAAATTACTAAAGACATATTTAGGTTAGACATATTCAAACGTCGGCGGTTGTTTCCGACGTTTTTTAATTAAAATCACTTCACTATAAATGGAAATCATGGAAGCAAAAACCGGTTACGAAGCCGAATTGCAAAACTGGGTTAGCAAAGAAAGAGCGACAGTTAGCCTTATAAATTCTGTAGGCACTTTAATGTACGATCAAGGAGTTGAACTCGTTTTCTTCAGAAATCATTTGGTTGATCTGGGCGTTAACGAAGTGTTGAACTTATTTGACTACGCCGACAATGTCGTTCAGAAGCACATTGATGCCCATACGACGGCTAAAGTGGCAAAAGTAATGCGCTCCATGGATCTTGCTCCTTCAAAACTGGACATCGGAAAACTAACAAAGCAATACCTGGAGAAGAAAGAAGAATATGCAAGCGTTGAAGATTTTCTCTCCACTACCCTCTCTGATTTTATTGGTAAAGACAAGCACAAATTTGAACCAAGAGATGTAGTTCTATACGGATTCGGAAGAATTGGTAGACTAGCAGCCAGAGAATTGATAAAACAAGCAGGGAAAGGGCAACAACTTCGGTTAAGAGCCATTGTTACCCGAAATACAAGCGACGAGCAATTAATAAAACGAGCCGCTCTTCTACGAAATGATTCTGTTCACGGGACGTTTAACGGAACTGTCCAAGAAGATCTGGATAATAAGAGGTTGATTGTGAATGGCCAGATTATTGAAATGATCGAGGCAAAAAATCCGGAAGAAATTGATTATACGTCTTATGACATGAAAAATGTCTTGGTGATTGACAATACCGGTGTTTTCAAAGACAAAGAGGCATTGAGCAGACACCTCAAATCAAAAGGAGCAAGCAAGGTTATACTCACTGCTCCGGGCGGAGAAATCCCAAATATTGTCTACGGCATCAACCATAGAGATATTGACGTTGAAGGAACCGACATCTATTCCGCTGCTTCGTGCACAACCAATGCGATATCTCCAGTATTAAAAGTCATTGAAGAACAATTGGGGGTTGTTAAAGGACACATAGAAACGGTTCATGCCTACACAAACGACCAAAACCTATTGGACAATATGCACAAAAAACCAAGAAGAGGAAGGTCAGCGGCTATAAATATGGTAATTACATCAACCGGAGCAGGAAAAGCCGTAACTAAGGTAATTCCCAGCCTTAAAGATAAACTTACGGCTAATGCAGTTAGGGTTCCAACACCAAATGGATCGTTAGCGATTATGAACCTAACTGTTGACAACGAAACAAGTGTTGATCAGGTAAACAATTTTTTGCGAACGGCTGCACTGGAAGGAGATCTTATTAATCAGATCAACTATAATATCAATGAAGAACTTGTAAGTAACGATATTATTGGAAACACTTGCTGCGCTGTATTTGACAGCAATGCAACCATTGTATCCCCTGATAAAAAGAACATTGTGCTTTACGTGTGGTACGACAATGAGTTTGGCTACACAAAACAGGTGATACGTTTAGCTAAATATGTCGCGCAGGTTAGACGACTTATATACTATTGATTTGACTTCTGGCTCTTCATAGAGCCAAGTGATTCCTATTTTACCCACGGAGCAGACCGAGTTAAATACAATAGCTTTGGCTATTGATTTTGTGGAATTAATCAAATGGTAAAATAATGATCCGAACCGAAATAGTTGATGCGATTCATACCACCCAACATTTCAATCCTGTTTATTGGGCTAAAACTTTGCAGCAACGAGCAGGTTTGAATGAAAATGGCGACATTAATGAACATCGAGCGGGAAGCTACTACCCAGATTACAATTCGACTCAATTGGAAGCAGCTCTATTAATGGCATTTTGGGAGCCGTTTCATTCGGATCATGTACGTCCAATATTTAAAACCTTCACAACTCCATTGCCGGGCTTATTAGGCATCGTAGAGCTTCGAAACCTCTCTCCTACCACTAATGTTATGGTGCGCGATCCGAAAAAAACCGGATTTGCTCAACTTCATTACCAATCGAACAAGGAAGAGATGGCGGATGAAACCACCATAATTGTTTCAAAAAAACACACGAGCTGGAAAGTAGTCACCTTCTACCCTGGGAAACCAATTGAAGGCAAGAAAATTCCTATTGAAGAAGTTAAATCTGAATCAATTTCGGTGAAAAATGCATTGGAAATTGGGTTCACACATGCAAAATTGGTGAAGATTGGCACCTAAAATCAGTAAATTGCGTATCAGTACTGATGAAACTAATATCACTTTGTCTTTTTATTGCATTCAGTTGTTCAGCTTTTGGACAGCCTTCTTATAGTTATGGATTTAATTTTGCTGCTGGTGTGAGTCGTGTTCCGATGAATGGCGAGAATATAACTTTTAGTACGAAGATCGGCCCATCGGGTGTTGCAGGACTTTTCTTCCAGACTAAACTCAAAAAACGTGGATTGCTTGGTGTAGAGGTTAATTTGTCTCAAATTGAAGGAAGATGGACCTCCGAAGAGCAAATAAATGATGGTTTTGGAAATACAATAGGTACCAGATTCATTAGCGGAAAACAACACATAACCTATATTTCACTGCCTATCTTCTATGGGTTCACCCTAAAAAACTGCACTTTATATGGCGGTATGCAATTTGGATTGGCTGCCAGCGGAAAAAGAGCAAACAGCATTACTACAATAATTAGTGGCGACGAGAACACCTCTGAAGAATTGGGAAACCTGAGTATCGTATTACCCGATTTTGGCACACGGATAGGAGCAATTTGGAAAATCAGCAATAAAATAAGCCTTGAAGCTAAATACTATCAAGGCTTACTTAATATCTTCGATCAAGAGACTACGAAATCCACCTATTTTTGGTTGACTCAACAAGCAACTGTAGGTGTTCGAATAGCCCTAAGAAATACAAACGATTGCGGAACATGTCCCGCATGGAATTAATCCAGCTCAATGATTAGAAAATAATTCTATTGAACCCTTTTATTCCTTAACGTCGATTTGTTTCTTACTCGTCTTCAGAGCTGCATTCATTTTCTCTCGCTGATCATCTGAAAGCAAAGCTTCTGCCTCTTTTTTCATATTTTCTTTGTAGGCAGCAACAGCAGCATCAATTTCCTTTGCATTTGTGCGATCTTTAGCCATTGACTTTTGCTCCTTCTCAATTAGGGTAACGTACTTTGTCAAAACCTCTCTAACTTGCTCTTTCTGCGTATCTGAAAATTCAAGCGTTTTTTCCCATTTCGCCATTTTATGATCAACTACTTGCTTTACGCTTTCAGAAACTTCTTGTGCACTAATGGAACCCAATGTTGCCATTAACACTACTGCCATAATCGTTTTTTTCATTTTATTCTCTTTTTTATAAAGGTATTAATTACGCTTTAAAATTCAATATAATTATTGCGCCACTCAAATTATTTATACTCCGTTGATAATTTATTTGCTTGAAAGTGATGAAATTCATTTTACATTTAACGCGTTAAAAATAAACGCATGAATTTATCACGATTTACTTTAATTCTGACGACATTTTTTGGTTTAAGTTGCTTTGCTCAGAATAAAATAGAGTTTACAGAATATGATCTTGAAAACGGCCTTCACGTTATTTTGCACGAAGATCACACAACACCCATCGTAACAGTAAGTGTAATGTACCACGTAGGGTCTAAAAATGAAAATCCTGATCGAACAGGATTCGCTCATTTCTTTGAACATTTATTGTTTGAGGGCTCAGAGAATATTCCAAGGGGTAAATTCTCAGAATATGTGGAAAACGCAGGTGGTGTGCTTAACGCAAATACTTCAAACGACCGAACCTTTTATTTTGAGAACCTCCCATCCAATATGTTAGAAACGGGATTATGGCTCGAATCTGAACGCATGCTTCATGCAAAAGTTGACATTAAGGGTGTTGAGACGCAACGAGAGGTTGTGAAAGAAGAAAAGAGACAAAGGATTGACAACCAACCTTATGGTTCTATTGTCACGGAAATAATGAAAAGAGCTTATACAGTTCATCCCTACCGCTGGCCGGTCATTGGTTCAATGGAACACTTAAACGCTGCGCAAGAGGAGGACTACATTGACTTTTACAAAAAGTACTACGTTCCAAACAACGCGATCTTGTCTATTGCTGGTGATTTGGACATCGAAAAGACAAAAGCTTTAATCGAAGCCTACTTTGGACCAATACCAAGAGGTACCGGAGACATTCCAACAGTAGAAGATGCTGAGCCTCCTTTAACACAGGAAATAAGAGATACCGTTTACGACAACATTCAGCTACCAGCAGTCGTTCAAGCATATAGAATTCCGCCTAATGGCACGGATGATTATTATGCTGTGAGTATGCTGGCTCAGCTCATGTCTCAAGGAGAAAGTTCAAGACTGCAAAAGAAATGCGTCAATGAGACCCAATCCGCGATGTTTGTTGGTGCGTTTCCATTTGGCTTGGAACATTCAGGTGTAACCTTATCTTTTGGAATTTGCACAAACGATACGGACCCAAAAGATCTTGAGAATGAAATCAATGAAGAATTTGAGAAGCTGCAGCTGGAGTTGATCAGCGATAAGGAATTTGAGAAGTTAAAAAATCAGATAGAAAATGACTTTGTCAGCTCCAATTCTTCCATTATGGGAATTGCTGAATCACTGGCAGATTATGAAATGTATCTGGGCGATGCCAACCTCATCAACACTGAAATCGACAGGTATTTAAGTGTTTCTAAGGAAGACATTCAAAAAGTAGCAAGCAAATATTTTGTGAAAGACAACCGGGTTGTATTGTACTATTTGCCGATTGAAGAATCGGAAAATGGAGAATAATAACTCAAAAGGAAAATCGAAATGATGAAAAATATATTAACATTCGCATTAACGGGCCTATTGACCGTTACTATTTCAGCACAAGTTCAAATCGACAGAACGAAAGCCCCAACTCCCGGGCCCGCTCCAAAGATCAGCATTGGAAAAGCCGAAAAGTTCGTCCTTGAAAATGGCTTAAAAGTCATTGTAGTCGAAAATCACAAAATCCCAAAAGTATCCTTTCAGCTAACCGTAGATATGGATCCGGTGCTTGAAGGGAACAAAGTTGGCTACACAGATATGGCAGGTGAACTGATAAGTGCCGGGACAGAGAACATGACCAAAAGTCAGATCGATGAAGAAATTGATTTTATCGGTGCCTCTATCCAATCGTATTCGAACGGAATGTTTGCCTCATCGCTTAAAAAACACCAGGAAAAACTCCTTGCACTAATGAGTGACATTCTATTAAATCCAGCATTTCCTCAAGACGAATTGGATAAGAAGAAGAAACAGGCGATCTCGGGTATTAAAAGTGCTAAATCAAACCCGAATGTGATCATAAGCAGAGTTGGTAACGTATTGAGAAACGGAAAGGAACATCCTTACGGCCAGCTTCAAACAAAAGCGCATGTAGAAGCTATCACTATTGATGACTGTAAAAGCTTTTACAAGAATTACTTCCGACCCAATATTTCCTATTTGGTTATTGTCGGTGATATTACCGCAGCCGAAGCCAAGCCATTGGTAGAAAATTACTTCGGCAAATGGGAAAAAGGAGATGTGCCACAAAATGAATACGAACAGCCTTCAGCTGATTGGAATACGAGAGTCGCATTTGTTAATAAGCCGGGGGCAGTACAATCCGTAATCAACGTCACCTACCCTATTGATCTCAAACCAGGAGATCAAGATGAATTGACCGCAAAAGTAGCAAATGCAATTTTAGGTGGGGGTGTATTCTCCGGTAGATTGATGCAGAATTTACGTGAGGACAAGGCATTTACTTACGGTGCTAGATCCTCTATCCGAAGCAGAAAACTAGTTGGTTCTTTCAATGCATCAGCTAGTGTTAGAAACGAAGTTACTGATAGTGCTATCACTGAATTCATGTACGAATTGAATAGAATGTCTTCTGAAAAGGTTACTCCGGAGGAATTGTCGCTCGTTAAAAACAACATGAATGGAACCTTTGCGCTATCTCTTGAAAATGCTCAAACTATTGCTCGATTCGCTCTAAACACCGAACGATACAATCTGCCCGCTGATTACTATGAAACCTATCTGGAAAAACTAGCAGCGATAACGGTAGAGGACATCGAACGAGTAGCAAAAAAGTATATACGACCTGAAAATGCGATCGTTTTAGTCGTCGGGAATAAGGAAGAATGTGCGGAAAAATTGACCAAATTTGCGTCAAATGGTAAGGTCGAATACTACGATTACGAAGCCAATCCAATTGTATTAAAACCCAAAGTCGAGCTCCCTGCCGGTTTAACTGCCGAGAAGGTTCATGAAGATTATTTATTCGCTATCACGGGTGAATCTTCTATGAAAAATGTGCAAAAGAAGTATAAAAAATTCAAATCCCTTACTACCGTTGCAAGTGCTTCTGTGGAGCAGATGGGACAAACTTTTACGATTCAGATGACCTCCAAGGCAAAATCACCCAATA
>MDSW01085176.1_pt1 | contig 10497 bp, 5 predicted proteins | sample 811171 | NCBI WGS metagenome assembly MDSW01 (sample SAMN05326641, study PRJNA326480) | marine metagenome | isolation source: seawater | place: Atlantic Ocean: North West | collected 2012 | reverse complement strand
TTCATCAGGCTTGGTTTCAACATTTTCTAAAATTTTTTCTCTATCTTCAACAGGTATACGGTAATAGTCTGGATGAATTTCACTAAATGCTAAAAATCCTTGTCTATTACCACCATATTCTACAAATGCAGCTTGCAAACTAGGTTCAACTCTAGTTATTCTTGCCAAATAAATATTACCTTTTAATTGTTTTTTCTCATTAACTTCATATTCAAAGTCTTCAATGATGTCATTATTTATTGATGCAACTCTAGTTTCTTCTGGTTGCCTGGCGTCTATAAGTATTTTTTTAATCATATTCATCTCCAATTTAAATCTTAAATTTGGAATTTAAGATTAAACAAGATGAATTTCTTGGTATTATTTAAAAGTTCGATTAGAAATTAATTCATCAAAAAATCTGTATTTATATTTAATTATTTTTATCATTTACCTACTGTCTTTATTTCTAAATTTTTCATTTATTTTCCAAGGAATTCATCATTAAATTTTTCATTTATAATTTTTTACTACGAAATTTTTGTGTAATATGTAAAATATTTACAACTTTATATCATATAGTAAATCTTAGCAAGAAAGATATTGTTTTGGATATAATTAAAAAATTAAAAATATTGGGAATTATTCTGAACAATAATATTATTCAAAATCAAAAATAATGTTCAAAGCTTTGAAATTTTCAAGACGGATATTTCTTTATATTTGTATAATATTATCTTTATTCTCTGAGGAGACATTTGCAAAAAAAATAAATTCAGAAAAAGTTAGAATTAAAATTACATCTCACTCTACGTTACAAAATATTAGCTTAAACTTGGATGGTTTCTACAATGTAAAGTTTTTTTTACTTTCTAATCCCTACAGACTTGTAGCTGATTTTAAAAAATTATCTATAAATAAAAAGAATTTTATTATTGAAAAATATAATAAAAATTTTATAAAAAAAATTAGATATGGAACTCCTGAAAAATCTTTTTCTAGAATAGTTTTTGAATTTAATAAACCTTTCGTAGTTACAAAAATCAATCATTCAAATTTTAATGAAAAACATTTCAAATACAAAATAAATTTGGATGTATCAGAAAGTACTCATGAACGATTTAATATGCGTAAAAAAGTTTTAAGCAAAAATTATGAAAAAAATGACTTATCAAATAATTATAAATTTATATTTAATAAAAAATTAATTCCAAAAATTAGACCTAAAATTACAACAAAAAAAAATAAAATATATTTTTCAAAAAATAATTTTTATAGAAAATCTAGAAATTATACAGTTTTTATTGACGCTGGTCACGGTGGTAAAGACCCAGGTGCAATCAGCCCTAATGGCACATATGAAAAAGATATCACATTGCAAGCATCAATCTTATTAAAAAACAGTTTATCAAAATATAAAGATATCATAGTTAATCTATCTAGAAAAAATGATAGATACCTCTTTTTAAGAGAGAGAATTAAATTGGCAAAAAAATTTAAAGCCGATGTTTTTATTTCTTTACATGTTGATGCATCAAAAAATACTAAAGCTAGAGGAATTTCTGTTTTTAGTCTCTCAAATAAAGCTTCAGACATTGAGGCAAAAAAATTAGCTTTACGTGAAAACAGTTCTGATTTGATTGGTTCAATTAATATCGAACATGAAGATCCATTAATAGTTGGAAATCTAATTAAAATGTTTCAAAGAGAGACTATGAACCAAAGTGCCGAATTAGCTCGCTATATTTTGTACAATTTAAACGAATACGCATTGTATAGCAGAGGTCATAGATTTGCTGGCTTTACTGTTTTAAAGTCTCCAGATATACCCTCAATATTGATAGAATTGGGTTTTTTGACAAATGAAATTGATGAAAAGAATTTAAAAAATTTGAAATATTTGACAAAATTATCTGACACTTTGGCAAATTCAATATATACGTATATGAGAAGTAATATAATCTCCAATTAAATATATGTCATATTTAAGTCTTATTGTAAGGATAGTTAAATAATATGAGAATAATATCTTACATTTTCACCACATTATTTTTATTTTTTTTTACCATTTTTGGTGTAGCAATATATATTCTTTGGCATTATGGAAAAGATTTACCAGAATACAGACAATTAGCTAAATATGAGCCTTCTGTAGTCACTAGAGTTCACGCAGGAAATGGTGCCTTATTAGTTGAATTTGCTAAACAAAAGAGAGTGTTTGTTCCAATAGATGTGATACCCCAAAAAATTATTAATGCTTTTTTATCTGCTGAAGACAAAGACTTTTACCATCATTTTGGTATAGATTTACAAGCTACTTTAAGAGCATTAATTGTGAATATTAAAAATTATGGTTCAAACAGAAGGCTTGTAGGTGCATCAACAATTACTCAACAAGTTGCAAAAAACTTTTTGTTAACATCCGAGGTTTCATTCGAAAGAAAAATTAAAGAAGCTATTCTTGCAATTAGAATAGAGAGAGCTTTTAGTAAAAATCAAATTTTAGAATTATATTTAAATGAGATATATTTGGGAAATAACTCTTATGGAATAGCAGCAGCAGCACTTAATTATTTTGATAAGAGTCTAGATGATCTTAATACTTTCGAAGCAGCATTTTTAGCTGCATTACCGAAAGCTCCAAGTAAATATAATCCAAAAAGAAATTACACTCAAACCTTGGAAAGAAGAAATTGGGTATTAAAGCAAATGAAAAAAAATAATTATATTAATGAAAACGATTTTCAAGAGTATAAAAAACAAGATATAAAAATACAAAATTCTAGTGGACTAGATCTTGCTTATGCTCCTTATTTTTCCGAAGAAGTAAGACGAATTATTTTAAAAAATTTTGGGAGCAAGCAATTGTATGAAGGTGGTTTATCTATAAGAACCACATTGGACCCAACATTACAAAAATATGCTAAACAAGCTTTAGTAGATGGTCTCGAAGATTTAGATAAAAGACAAGGTTGGCGTGGACCAATAAAACACTTAAATCCTCAAAAACACAATTTTCAAAAAATTAAATTAACTTTGACAGAATTACAAAAAGGTTTACCCAAAAATAGACTTGTTGGTCTAGTTCACAATGTGTTTGAAGATAAAGCTGAAGTTATTTTGGTAAGTAGCAAAAAAGTTGTAATTAATATTAAAAATAATCCATGGCTGAGAAATTTTAAAATTATTAAAAAAGAGTATAACGATAGGTCGATTAAAAAATCTATTAAAAATTTAAAAAAAATTTTAAAGATAGGTGATATAATTTTACTAAACAAAGAGAAATTAACTTCTGGTAAAAACATATATAAACTAAATCAAATACCTAAAGTAAATGGAGCAATAGTAGTTATGGATCCAAACACTGGTAGAATTCTTGCTTTATCAGGTGGATATAGATTTAGTTCAAGTGAGTTTAATAGAGCGACACAAGCTCAAAGACAACCTGGTTCAGCATTTAAACCATTTGTGTATTTAGCGGCACTAGATATGTCAATGAAACCTACTGATCTTATTTTAGATGCTCCTTTGTCATATGATCAAGGGAAGGGATTACCGAAGTGGAAACCTGCTAATTATACTAAAAAGTTTTATGGACCCAGCCCCATGAGATTAGGCATAGAAAAGTCAAGAAACTTGATGACAGCTCGTCTGGCATTATTAGTCAAAATGGAAAAAATAAAATCTTATGCCAAAACTTTTGGTATTAATGAAAATCTACCAAGATTACTCTCAATGTCACTTGGAGCTGGAGAAACTACATTATTAAAACTTACAAATGGATACGGAATGATTATAAACGGAGGAAAAAAAATTACTCCAAGTTTCATAGACAGAGTTCAAGATAGAAGAGGTAAAACAATAAGTAAAAATGATATGAGAGACTGCAATTTTTGTAATTCAATTGATTCAATAGATGAGAACAAAATTCCTAAAATTATAGATGATAGAGAACAAGTTACTGATCCAGGATCTGCCTATCAGATGGTGTCTATGTTGAGAGGTGCAGTTAAAAGAGGTACCGGAAGACTGGTTAATAAAATAAATAAAACTTTGGGTGGAAAGACAGGCACTACAAACAATAATACTGATGCGTGGTTTATTGGTTTTTCAAGTGATTTAGTTGTAGGAGTTTTTGTAGGGTTTGATAAGCCAAAATCTTTGGGTGTTAAAGAAACTGGTAGTTCCGTATCCGCACCAATCTTTAGAAAATTTATGAGAAATGCCCTTAACAAAAAAACTGATATACCTTTCAGAAGACCACCAGGTATAAAATTAATCAAGGTTAATCCTAAAACTGGTTTGATGGTCAGTTCAAATTCTAAAAAATACATATTAGAAGCTTTTAAACCAGGTCAATTACCAAATTTAACTACCGATTTAAATTTTCAAGATATATCAAAGCCTAAAAATGTGATAAAAAGATTATCGCCTTTATATTAATCTATTAAATTGTTATGCAGTTGGAAATCGAAAATACAAAAAAACAGATTTTAGAATTAATAAATCTTTTAAAAAATAATTTGGATTATAATTTTTTAAAAAGTCATCTTGAAGTATTAAAAATTAAAACTGAAAACGCAGATTTTTGGAATAACCATAATAATGCACAAAAAATAATGAAAGAAATAAAAATTATAGAAAATAAACTATTTTTATTAAATTCCCTTGAACTAGAATTTAATGAATTAAACGAATTAGTAGAAATGGCAGTAATAGAAAACGAAACCTTAATGATTGATGATTTAGGTGATCAATTATTTAGATTAAAATTAAAATGTGAAAAACATAAAATTCAAACGATGTTTGATGATAAAAAAGATTTTTATGATTGTTTTTTAGAGATTCATGCTGGTGCTGGAGGAACAGAAGCGCAAGATTGGGCTTTGATGCTTCAAAGAATGTATTTAAGATGGTCTGAAAAAAAAGGATTTAAAACCACATTGATAGAAGAGAGTGTTGGTGACGAGGCCGGAATAAAGTCCACAACATTAAAACTTTCTGGTGATTATTCTTTTGGTTGGTCAAGAACTGAAACTGGTGTTCACAGATTAGTAAGAATTTCTCCATTTGACTCTTCCGCAAGGAGACATACAAGTTTTGCGTCAGTTTGGGTTTATCCTGATGTAGATGACGAAATAGAAATTTCTATTGAAGATAAACATTTAAAAATTGACACTTACAGAGCTTCTGGAGCAGGGGGACAACATGTTAATAAAACAGATTCCGCAATTAGAATTACACATTTACCAACAAACTTGGTAGTTCAATGTCAAAGTGATAGATCTCAACATAGAAATAAAGCTCAAGCTATGAAAATGTTAAAAGCAAAGTTGTACGAGATGGAATTAAAGAAAAAAGAAAAAGAAAATGAAGAAGCAGCAAACTTAAAAGGTGAAATAGGTTGGGGCAGTCAAATAAGATCATATGTTTTACACCCTTATAATATGGTAAAAGATTTAAGAACAAATATTGAGACTGGAAATACAAATGCAGTTTTGGACGGAGATTTAGATTTATTTATAAATACTGCTCTTTCAAAAAAATTATAATTACTAAAATTTAATTACATCTTTTCAACTTGTTTTAAAACTTCTTCTGCGTGACCGGGTACTTTAACTTTTGGCCAAACAAATGAAACCATGCCTGTTTCATTAATTAAAAAAGTTGCTCTTTGAATACCCATATATTTTTTTCCATACATAGATTTTTCAATCCAAACACCATATCTTTCACAAACATCAGTTTCATTGTCTGATCCCAACAAACAAGTTAATTTATGTTTTTCTCTAAATATCTTTTGTTTTTGAGGTGTATCCTTTGAAATACCAATTACAACACAATTACAATTATCAAATTTTTTCTTTAGTTTACTGAAGGCAACTGCCTCTGCGGTGCAACCAGAAGTATCAGCTCGTGGAAAAAAAAATATTACTATTTTTTTACCTCTTTGATCTTGAAGAGAAAACTCGTTAAGATCAGTATTAATATTAATATCGGGTGCTATTTCGTTTTCGTTAATCATTTTTGTTAATCCTATGAAATAAAAATTTACTTCTATATAGTATTCATATAAAAAAGCAACTTATTAATTTTTTTTCTATTTAATTTTATCTAGGATTTTTAATGATAAAAAAAATAAGTAAATATAGTTTTGTAATGATAATGTTAAGTTTGTTAATGTTGTCTATAACTTACTTTTACAAAGTTTACGTAATAGTATCTCCCATAAAATTAAATTATTTTAGTGAAATTATTGATATGGAAGTGAGAGATTTGTTAATAAAACAAATCAAAAATGAAGATATTAAATTAGAAATAGAAAAATCAACATTTGAATTAAATAAATTACCATCTCCATTTAGATTAAATCTATCAAACGTTAAAATTAAAAATAAAAATAATTCCTTAAATTCATATATAAGAAGTATTGTAGTTCATTTTTCAATTTTTGATTTAATTAACAATTTTGTTTGGAAAGAGGGGAACTTGAATATTTCAGATTTGGAAATTGATCGAATTGGCTTTTCTTTAGAATTAAATGAAAAAGGATTTAATTATGGACCCATGTTTGGACTAATTTCTCATTATTTTACAAAAAATGTTAATGCAGATAATTTTCAAAATAACATTAAGAAATTTAAAATAAATAATATAGATATTTTACTAAATGATAAAAAAAAATTTTTTGAGGAAAGCTTAATAAAATTAAATTGTAATAATATTTTTTTATCAAAAGACAAATTAAATATGAATTGTAAAAAAAATAATTCTCTTGATTTTAATTTAAATTTGTCTAAATCCAACAGTTTTTATAATTTAAGTGGTATTATAAATAAACTTAATCCAAAGCTTATAAATTTAAAAAAAATTAATTTAAATAAAAAAATCCATGGAAATATAATAACTAGATTTAAAATTATCTTAAATAAAGATTTTAAATTAGAAAATATTAAATTAGATTTATTAAAATCTTCATTTCTAAATTTTAGTAATAAAATTAAAAATCCTATACTATCTTCTAATCAATACTTTAATTTATATGGAAGTATTGATTGGATTTTTGATGATTTAAGATCACGTAAAGAGACTATAAATATTAAAGACCTAATAATAAACGAAAATAATAAAATTAATGGTAAAATATTAAGAAATAAAAACATTTACATTAGTAAATTAAGCATAAGTAATTATAAAATTAATAATGGGTTAATTACTAAATTAAATTTTAATTCATTTGGTTTAGATGGAAATCAATCAAAATTTTTCAATGAACTTTTCATTAATTCTAAAAAAACAAAGTTTTTTAATGTAGAGAGCTTTATATCATTAAGATACGAAAAACAAAAACATAATTTGTTAATAACAAAGTTAAAAAGTTCTGGAAAACTTAAATCAAAAGATATGTTATTAAGCACAGATTTTTTAAAAAAAGGAAGTTTAGATTTTAATGGTTCGTTTAACTTTCACTATCAGAATAAAAAAATAGAGAATGATAAGTCTAATTTTAATATAGCCTTAAAAGGCAAATTAAAAAATATAAACCTTTCATTACCAAATAGTGAGAGCCAAGTTTTTTTCAAAAAGGGGGAACTTTCTGGAAAAATAAATTCAGATCAGATTACAATTGAAAAATTAATTTTTTATGAAAATAAAAATAAAAATTTTTCTCTTACAGGAAGTTTTTTTAAAAGTAATCAAACTTATAAGATTTCAAAATTAGATTTAAATATTTCGAACCTAAACTCCAAAATAACTTCAGTCATCATAGAGGAAATAAGTGAAAAAGCTAAATTTTCAGAAAATTGGGTATTTAACTCTGGAAAATTATCTCAAGGTAATGTTTATGTAAAATTAAGAGATAAACATGGTAAAAAATTAGCTAAGAAAATTATTTTCTGCAAATTTAATTTTGAGGATATAATAATATCATCTGCTAAAAATGATCTAAAAATTTCTTTTAATAAATTGAAATTAAATTTTGATTCGAAAACACAATGGTTTGGCGAGAGTGATGGTTTAATAGAAAAAATCCCTTTTAAAATTAACTTTAATTTATTAGAGAATTTAGACTTAAAAGCTTTTGGGAATATAAAAGTAAATGAAAAACTTGAAAAAATTTTACTCAAAAACTTTAAGTTAGAAACGAAATCTCTCTTAAAAATTAATTTTAATCTTTCTGGAAATTTAAAATTTGAAAATTATAGAGTAAATCTTTCACGAGATTTGAATTCTTCTATGGTTAAATTTAATCTTCTTAATTTTCATAAGAATAAAAATACCCCAGGATTTTTTAGAACAACTTTATTTTTTAATAAATATAAACTAAAAAACATAAATAATTTCGAATTAAGTAACAGTAATAATAAAATTTTAAGTAAGTTAATAATTTTTAATAATAAAAAAATTATTATTAATAATTTACTAAGCAAGAACTTTGATGTTGAAAAAATTATTTTAAAAAAAATATCAAAAAATTATGATGTTTTTATTAAAGGAGATCTAGTAGACATAGGTTTTTTAAGAAAAAACTTAGAAAATAAGGACTTTCAAATAAATAAAAAAATAAAGTTTGATATAATTTCAACAAATATCTACCTAGGTCAAAATCTTTTTTTATCTGGAAATTTTAAAGGTATGATTTTTGAAAATAATATAGAATCAAAAGTTTTAGGTAAAATGTCATTTGGTAAAAATCCTTTACTAGATGAGGGTGAGATAAAAATTTCTATTATTAGTGATGATGCAACTCTAAATGGAAAAGGTCTAGTAGGAGGGGCAAAGACTTACCTAAGAATAAAAAGCTTTAAAAATAAACTTCCTAGAATTTTCTTTCAAACCGAAGATGGAGGGAAACTTTTAGAAAGATTAAAATTTACAAGTAAAGTAAAAAGTGGCGAAATGACTTTAGAAATAAAGTTTTTAGACCACAACTATGATAGTTATGAGGGTATTATTAGAGGAATAAATTTTAATATTATTAAGGTTCCCGGAGTAGTAAAAGCGCTATCTTCATTAGGTTTTTCCGGAGTAAATTCATTATTTGTTGGTCAAGGAGTTGGCTTTGACGAAGGTATTGCAAAATTTGTAAAAGATAAAAACATCATGTCTTTCGAAAAATTACTTATTAATAATGATAGACTAAGTATTTTTTTAAGTGGAAAATATAACACAAATAATGAAAATATTGAATTCGTTGGTTCAATTGCTCCAATGCAGTTAATTTCAAAAATAATAAGTGTAGTGCCTGCTGTTGGTGAATTATTAACAGGTTTAGATAAGGAAGGAATTTTTGCAGGACAGTTCAAGTTAAATGGTACAATAAATGAACCGAAAATAGATTTGAATGAGCTTTCATTTGCACCTGGTATATTAAGAGATATTTTTTCTAGAGATTGGATAAAAGAGAACAAATTTCAGTATAAAGAATAATATTATTTAAAAATATATAAATGCATGTCTTTTTTTTCCAGCGGAAACTTTTATATTACTATCCAAAAATTCATCTTTCTTAATTATTAGGTTTTCATCCAACACTAAATTATCGTTAATTTTAACACCTTTACCTCTTATGAGTCTTCTTGCTTCGCCATTTGAATTAGTAAATTTTAATAGACTCAAAATTTCAATTATTGAAACTTGATTCTTATTAATTTTCTCTGATGGTAAATTTATATTAATTTGTTTTTCATTAAAAGTATCTTTTGCTACTTGATAAGAATTTAGTGCTTGTTTTTTACCTCGACATAATTTTGTTACTTCGTTAGCTAGAATTATTTTAGCTTCATTAATTTTTGATCCTTTTAGTTTAGCCATTTTATTTACATCTGAAATGTTCAATTCTGTAAATAACTTTAAAAATTTTATTACATCTTCATCTTCAGTATTTCTCCAAAACTGCCAAAAATCATAATCACTTAGTGAAACTGGATCTAGCCATATAGCACCTTTTTCTGATTTTCCCATTTTGGATCCACTAGATGAAGTTAATAAAGGAGAGGTTAAACCAAAAGCTTGCTTATTATTTTTTTTTCTTACTAATTCAACCCCATTAACTATATTACCCCATTGATCAGAACCACCCATTTGAAGAGTACAATTATATTTTTTATTTAATATAAAAAAATCAAAAGCCTGGAATATAGGATAATTAAATTCTAAAAAAGACAAATTTTGTTCTCTCTCTATTCTTAATTTAATACTTTCCAGACTAAGCATTTTATTTACAGAAAAAGAAGTTCCATAATCTCTTAAAAATGATATATAATTTAAATCATCAAGCCATGAAGAGTTATCTATCATAATAGCTTTATTATTTTTATTATTAAAATCTAAAAATTTTTTAAAAATTTTCTTTATGCCATTTTTATTTTGCTCAATTTTCGATTCTGAAAGAATAGGTCTAGCCGAGTCTTTACCAGAAGGATCGCCTATTTTAGTGGTCCCACCTCCCATGAGAACTATTGGACAATGACCACATTTTTGAAACCATCTTAACATCATTATTTGTATCAAAGA
>MDSW01064397.1_pt1 | contig 10497 bp, 9 predicted proteins | sample 811171 | NCBI WGS metagenome assembly MDSW01 (sample SAMN05326641, study PRJNA326480) | marine metagenome | isolation source: seawater | place: Atlantic Ocean: North West | collected 2012 | reverse complement strand
TAACAAACACCGGGAATATCTCCCGAGACGACGACGACGATGTTTCGAGCGCTGATGCGACTCCGCGCGACGGGTGCGCGCGCCGCTCTCCTTTCCCTTCACTCTCTCTTCCTCTCCGCGCGCGTGCGACTCGCGCGCGACGCGTCCGCGCGCGCCCGACGACGGACGTCGCGCGCGCGCGGCGACGCGTCCACCGATTCTTTCTTTTTCTCTTCTTCCCGTCATCTCGCGCGAGCGGAAGAGAAAGAAAACGCCCGTCCGCTCTCCCCAGTCGCACTCATCACCACCGTCCGCGCGTCGCAGGCGCCCTCGCGCGGTCGTCCCGAGACGCGCGCCGTTTCGTGTCCTCGAAGACGCCGAGCCACGCGCTCCCGGCCGCGAGCGTCGGATTAGACGCGGTCATCGCGCGCAAGAACGTCGTCGCGACGGAGTTCAGCGAGCTTCGAAGAGAGACGGAAGATCTCGCGATCGGCCTCGAGGTTCGATCGAGAGCGCTCGCAGTACAATTCTTATCCTTTCGAAACCGCGCCTCGCTTTCAAACGCGCCACAACTGACCGACCAACTTACTGTACTCGCGATCGATCGCAGAAGCTCACCGCGGGGGACCTGCTCCTCCAGAAGACGCTCGACCAGCGCGGGCACTGGCTCTGGGTGGACGTGAACTCCTCCGCGCTCGAGGCGGTGCAGCGCATGACGAGGGCGAACGTCGGCGCGCTGCTCGTGATGCGAGAGCGCGTCCTCGACGTCGACGACGACGGCGTCGTCACGCGCGAAGAGGCGTCCAGGCGCGTGTTTTTTGTTTTGGTTTTTGGTTTTTGTTTTTTTGTTTTTTTCCGCCGCCGCCGCCGCCGCGAACGCGAACGCTGACCGCCGCCGCCGCGGTCCCGCCCAAATCCCTTCCCTTCTCTTCCTCGCCACGCCACGCGCAGCGGCAAATGGGACGACGCCGTCGCGGGCGTCGTCACCGAGCGCGACTACCTCCATAAGATCGTCGCCAAACACGGAGACGCGTCGACGACGAAAGTCGGCGACGTCATGACCGCCAAGGTGCGTTCTATACACTGGTCCCCATACGACCCCGTTGGCGTGGTGAACGCCGATCCTTAAGGACTTTTGCCGTCGTCTCTCTCCGCCCACACCTCTGTTTCAATCCCCGCCCTCGACGCCTTTCAACTCCATCTGACGCCTTTGAACTCCACCCCGATATTCGCTCGTATGGAACGACCCTCACCAAGGATGAGATCAACGTCGCCTCCGTGGACACGCCGGTGCTCGAGGCGATGCGCGCGATGATCGAGGGCAGGTGGGCGACGACACGACTGGTTAACTAACGTCCACCCAAACGATCTTCTTTACTTTATTTCATCCCATCGCGTCCATCCCGCTCGGTTTCAGTTCTCCACCGCCGACGTCTGACCCGACCCGACGACTTGACTTCGCCGACGGCGCCGCGCGCGCAGGCACCGACACCTCCCCGTGATGAACAAGGATCGCACGATGGCCGGGATGTTGTGCATGGGCGACGTCACGCGGATGGTCTTGGACGAGCACAGGAAAGAAGTCGTCCGTCTCAGGGATTACATGACGGGGGGGTACTGAGACGGCGCGCGGCCTCCGCGTCGAGCGCGCGCGTGTAATTTTTTTTACTCGCGTAACTTTAGTATTTCGTCTCGAGCGGAGAAGCGGGAAGGAAGGGAGGCCTAATAAAGCTAAAGAAGGGGTGATTATGTAAAGGAGGGAGGGAAGGGACGCGTCTGTTGTACAATAATGAACCGCGAACGATGCGCGACGCCACTCGAACGATTCTAGGCGCTCGCGCGTCTTTTCGTCGCGACCGACCCCCTCGCGGTAAAACGTTCGTTGGCGCGCGAGCGGTTTTGTAGACTTCAAGATGTGCCACGACGTCGCACAACTCGGGGCGCGGGGTGACGCCGGCGGCGCGCGATCCTCCTCCGCGCCTCGCCTCGCCTCGCCGCTCCGCGCGCATCGCGTCGCGTCGTCGCGACGCCGCTCCGACGGTCGATCCCTCGCGGCGGCGAGGGACGGCGGGGCGCGGGCGCCGGTTCGGCGCGATCGACGATCGATCGGTCGCGGCGGAGCCGAGGGAAGTGCCGTGCCGACGATCCATCTCGGGGCGATGTCGACCGTGCGCGCGAAGCGGAAGCACGTCCTCGACAGCGACAGCGACGACGACGACGACGACTCTGACGCGCCCGTCGTCGTCGCCGCGACCGCGCCGCCCGCGGTCGCGGTCGCGGTCGCGGACGACGGCGACGACGGCGACGGCGACGGCGACGACGTCGACGACGACGACGACGCGAGAGCGGCGACCGTTCGATCCGCCGCGGCCGCGTCGGCCGCGGACGCGAGCGGACGGCCGAGGAACCGCCTGAAGTCGAGGGCGGCGTCGGAGCAGGAGATCATCGCCCTGGACGTCGACGGCGAGAGCGGCGGCGGCGGCGGCGGCGGCGGCGGCGGGATCGACGACCGGGGAGTCGTCGTGATCGACGACGACGGAAACGACGACGACGACGACGTGGTGGAGCTCCTCGAGGAAGAAGATCACGCGCTCGTGCAGTGCGCGAAAATCTCGCGGCGGCTTCGACGCGCGCTGGGGCAGGACGTCGGCGACGAGTACGCCCCGGGCGCGAGCGACGGGCCGCTCTCGCCGCTCGCGAAAGCGAACGCGAATGCATCGAACGGAGTCGCGAATGGGAAGAAGAGGAGAGCGCTCGTCGCCGTCGACGACGTCGTCGCCGTCGCCGGGGACGGGTCGTTCAGCGCGAACCTGAAACCGTACCAGATGGTCGGCGTGAACTTTCTGTTGCTGCTCGACGAGGAGGACGTCCCCGGGGCGATCCTGGCGGACGAGATGGGGCTGGGGAAGACCGCGCAGGCGCGTTCTATACACTGGTCCCCATACGACCGCGTCGGCGTGGTGAACGCCGATCCTTAAGGACTTTTGCCCGTCGTCTCTCTCCGCCCACCCCTCGCTTTCAATCCCCGCCATCGATGCCTTTCAACTCCAGCTGACGCCTTTGAACTCCACCCCGACGTCGCTTTGAAGACGATCGCGTACTTGGCGCTGTCGCGGTCGAGGAAGAGACGCGGCGTCGGCGGGTGAGAATTGAGACCCTCCAGACCGCTTCCCGTACGAAACCCCTCGCGCGATCCTCGCCTCACGTTTTGACACGTGGAGATGCCGTCCACCAATCGCATACCCGCATCACTGACACGCGCGTTCCCTCGACCGCTCGCGTCGCGGCAGGTGGGGCGAGAAGACGCCGCCGAAACGCACGCTCGCGCAGATCGCGTCCGGGAGCGGCGGCGGCGGCGGCGCCTCCGGACCCGGCGACGCGAGAGAAGAGCCCGCGCTCGTCGTCGCGCCCGCGTCGCTGCTCGAGAACTGGAAGCGCGAGCTCTCGCGCTGGGCGCCGGCGTTGAAGGTTGGTTTCTACCACGGCGCCGCCGGGCAAAACGCGGTTCGCGACGCCGCGGAGGCGCACGCGTTTCAACGCGAAAACGACACGGGCGAGCGCGTCAGCGGCGGCGGCGCGTTCGACGTCATCATCGCGTGCTACTCCCTCTTCGAGCGCGACTCCGCGGACGTCAAGCTTCACCGGAAGTGGCTGCGATCGCTGCGGTTTTCGCACCTCGTCTTGGACGAAGCGCATCTCGTGAAAAATCGAAACACGCAACGCGCTAAACGGTTGGATCTCGTCGCCGCGCGCGCGCGACGACGCGTCCTTCTCACGGGGACGCCGCTGCAGAACAACCTGAGGGAGCTCGAGTCGCTGATACACCTCGTCCTCCCCGGGCTCCTCGCGGAGGGCGCGCTCGAGGGCGGGATCGGGCAAGAGGGCGCGGACGAGACCGAGGCGGAGGCGGCGGCGAGGGCGTCGAGGGTGAAATTTATTCTCGCGCCGTTCATCCTTCGTCGCTTAAAAGAAGAAGTCGCGAGGGAGCTGATCCCGAAGACGCACGTGAAGACGATCGCGGAGATGACTTCGGGGCAGAGACGTAGCTACGAGAGCGCCGTGGACGCCGCGCGGGCGGAGCGACGACGGCAACGCGAGGGAGGAGGGGACGGGGATTCGGCGGAGACGAATTCTTCGACCAACGCGCCGCCGTCGGAAAAAATCAAAGCGTTGTTCGTGCACCTTCGGAAGATCGCGAACCACCCGTTGCTCGTCCGGGAGAAGTACACGGAAGAGGACGTCGAAGAGATGTCCGGGGTGTGTCATCGCAAGGGCGCGTTCGGGCACGAGGCGACGTTGCCCATGGTGCGGCAGCACGTGAGGGGTCTGAGCGATTTCGCGTTGCACCAGCTGTGCGAGGATCCGCAGCTCGGGGGCGCGCTCGCGCACAAGGCGCTCCCCGCGGAGGCGGCGTTCGACGCGTCAAAAACGCGCAAGCTCGAGACGTTACTCGCGGATTTAAAATCGAAAGGCAGCCGCCCGCTGATATTCTCGCAGTGGAAGATCGTCTTGGACATCCTAGAGTGGGCACTCAGAGAACGCGGGCACAAATTCGTGCGTCTGGACGGCTCAACCGCGGTGGAGGAGCGCCAACGCATCTGCGACGCGTTCAACAGAGACGGCAGCGACATCTTCGCCTTCTTGCTGTCCACGCGCGCGGGCGGTCAAGGCTTGAACCTCACGGGCGCGGACGTCGTCGTCATCCACGACTGCGACTTCAACCCGCAGATCGACCGCCAGGCGGAGGACCGGTCGCATCGGTTGGGGCAGACCAAGCCGGTGACGGTGTATCGGTTGGTCACGAGCGGCACCGTGGACGAGCGGATCGTGGAGATCGCGGAAGGGAAGCTCGCGTTGGACGCGGCGATATTGAGCGACCCGAAGGCGATGGCCGCGGAGGAGAACAAGGCGATGCACAGCATATTGGAGGACTTGTTAGGGTGACGACGAGGAAGTTTATTGGGGAGCGCGCGAACGCGAACGCCCCCCTCTGATGCGTTACGTTTCAACGAACAGAACGCCAAACATTCATTCGCATTCGTTCACTCACTTTCACTCTTCATCAATCACGAGATGACGTCGTCGTCGCGGCTCGTGTCCACGGACGCGCGGTTAAACCCCGCCGCTTCCCCCGCGCCGGCGTTTTCGTTGAGCGCCTCTGCCATCTCCCTGTTGCTCGGCTGCGACGCCCTCTCCATCACCAACGTCACGCCCTCGGCGTCGAACAGCCGCCACGGCCCCGGCCACGCCCTCCGCAGCGTCCCCTCCACCCCCGCGGCGCTTCGTATCCTCCGCGCGCAGTACACGACGTCCCAGTCCCCGTCTCGCGTCAGGACCTCTTTCGCCTCTCTCTTGAGGCCGAGCTCCCACGGCTGCCCGACGCGGTCGCCCGCGGAGGCGCCGTCGCCGCTCCAGAACGCGTTGACCGCGCACAGGACGTGCGAGTCGTCGCGGACGCGGTTCCCGTATTCGCCTCGGCACAGGTCCAGGAAGTATCGCATCGTCGTGTCGGACGGGTGCGTCACGATCGTGAGGTCTTCGCCGAGCGTCCACACGCCCATGCCGTCGGCGTCTCGGTCGAGCAGCCCCAGGTACTTCGCGTCCGCGTACCCGTCGAGCAGCCCTCCCTCGCCGTCGATGAGCGCCTTCGTGACGCGCAATCGCTGCTGCATCCCGCCGCTCCAGTCCGCGGCCTGGCCGTGGAGGCCCAGATACACCATCGCGTCCGTGTCCATATCCGCGGGAGGGAGCGGGAGCTCGACGCGCACGCGGCGCGGGACGGAGGCGTCGGCGCGCGCCGCGCCCTCGCGGAGGAGGCGGAGGACTTGGCGCGCTTCCGCGGCCGCGCCCGTGCACGTCGACGGCGGGGCTTTCCACGGCGAGTTCGTCGTCGTCGCGGAGTCGTCGAGCGCGCGCGTCGCGACCGTCGCTGTCGTCGTCTCGCGTCGTGGTCGTCCGCGGGGATCGCTTCCCGCGCGCGTCGGCGCGGACCTCGACGCGCGCGACGACGCGCCCGCGCTGGAGTCGACGCGACGACGCGCGGCGCGCGCGGAGGAGGGGGGCGTCGCCGCGGACGCCGTCGTCGCGGTGAGCATGACGCGGGCGGGGGCGCGCGGCGGGGCGGGTGTGATGTGATGAGGTGGCACGCTGGCATGGCACCTCGCTCTCGCAGCTCGATCTCGTCAGCGCGAGCGCGCCAAAACTCGAAGCGCCGCGCGGGTCTCCCCGCACGCGATGCGACGTCTGAGGGACGCCCTCGCGCCGATCGCGCGCTCGGGCGGCGGCGCCTCCTCCTCCTCCGCGACGCGCGCGAGGGCGTACTCGTCGATCATCGCCGCGTCCAGGCCGTGGCGCGTCGCGGCGGACGCGGGCATCGCGACGGGCGGAGAGACGATCGGACTCGGCATCCCGGGAGGCTTCGGATCAGACGCGCGAGGGTTCGTCGCGGCGTCCGCGCGCCGCGGGCTCTCGGCGTGGGCGAGGACGAACGACGAGGAGAGAAAGCGCGACGACGCGGACGCGCGCGACGTCGACATCGCGGGGCAGGCATGGGGAGGACACTATCGTCGCCACTTCCGCGCCACCTCGCGCGCGGGCATGGCGGTCAAAATCCCGCGCGGGCTCGGCTCGGCGAGCAAACAAAAGGGAGGAGGATCCGAGAAAGCCAAAGCCGATGGAGCCGCCGACGGCTTCGACGCCGCCAGCGGCATCTCGCGAGACGCGAAATCGAAACGCACGGACGCGGCGAACGACGTCCGCGCGCTGCACGCGGTCAACGTCGCCATCAAGGCGAACACCGCGATATTCGCGTGTAAGGTGCGCGTTCGTTCATTCGTCATTCGTTCCTAATAACCCGGCTGGTCTCCGCGCGAACGACGGCGTTGGCGTCGGCGCGGTAGACGCCGTTCCTTCGTCCTCACGCAGCGGACTTCGCCTTCTCGACCGCCATCGACTCCTCCATTCCATCTGACGCGCCCCCGCGCCCCACCCCGACGTCACGTCGTCGCTCTTCGCGATACGGCGATCGCCCACCCTCAGCTGGGCGCGTACGCCGTCACGGGGTCGTCCGCGATGCTCGCCGAGGCGGTGCACTCCGTCGCGGACGTCGTGAACCAGGTGTGACACTGGTCCCCATACGACCGCGTTGGCGTGGTGAACGCCGATCCTTAAGGACTTTTGCCGTCGTCTCTCTGCGCCCATCACCCCTCGCGTTCAATCCCGACACACCTCGACGCCTTTCAACTTCGCTTCTGACGCCTTTCAACTCCACCCCGACGTGAACCATCGTCGTGAACCAGGGACTGCTTCACGTCGGGATAAACAGCAGCACGAGGGCGCCGGACGCGAAGTATAACTACGGGTACAGAAGAGAGCGGTTCGTGTGGTCGCTCATAAGCGCGGTGGGCGTGTTCTTCATGGGCAGCGGCGTCAGCGTCGCTCACGGGGTGCACAGCGCGTGGAACCCGATGGAATTGGAGCACATCTGGATCGGCCTCGGCGTTTTGGGCGCGTCGGCGGCGATAGACTCGTACTCTCTCCTCGTCGCCTACCGCGCGCTCGTGGACAACGCCGCGGCGAAAGAGATGACGCTCAGGGAGTTCGTGGAGAGCGGGCACGACCCGACGTCCGTCGCCGTCGTCGCGGAGGACTTGGCCGCGGTGAGCGGGTGCGCCATCGCCGCGGGAGCGCTCTTCGCGACGCAGGTCACCGGGAACGCCATCTTCGACGCGGCGGGCTCAGGCGCGTTCGGATTTACACTGGTCCCCATACGACCACGTCGGCGTGGTACACGCCGATCCTTAAGGACTTTCTCTCCCGGCGCATCTCTCCGCCCATCACCCACCCCTCGCTTTCAGTCGCCGCCCGCGACGCCTTTCAACTCCAACTCACTGACGCCTTTCAACTCCACCCCGACGATAACGCTTCGTATGGACAATCACCCTCAGTCGCCGTCGGCGGGCTCCTCGGCCTCACCGCGACGTACCTCATAAACGCGAACCGCATGCTGCTGTTGGGGCGGAGCCTGGGGAGCGAGAAGATGGACCGGATCCAGCGCGAGATCCGCGCGGACCCGGTCGTGGAGGAGGTGTACCGCGCCAAGTCGGAGGAGCTCGGACCCGGGACGTTTCGATTCGTCGCCGAGATTGAATTCTCCGGGACCAAGGCGCGTTCTGTTACCACACCGGTCCCCATACGACCCCGTTCGCGTGGTGAACGCCGTTCCTTGAGGACTTTACTTCCCGGCGGCGCATCTCTCCGCCCACCCCTTGCTTTCAATCCCCGCCCTCGACGCCTTTCAGCTCCGCTTCTGACGCCTTTGAACTCCACCCCGATATCATCGCTTCGCGCGGAACGGCCCCACTAAGGTGGTCGAGAGGTATCTCGACCAGGGCGACGGCGCGAAGCGCGAGCAGCTGCACGGGATGTTCAGGGCGGCGGCGGCGCGAGAGGAGCCCGTGGATTTGGACGCGGCGTTGAAGATGTACGGGGAGGAGGTCGTCACGGCAGTCGGGGACGAGGTGGATCGCATAGAGAAAGCCATCGTCCGCGTGGAGCCGAGCATCCATTACGTCGACTTGGAGACGAACTGACGATTGATCGATGGACGAAGCGATCGATCGGTCAATCGATCTCCCCGCGCCGCCGCGCGTCGACGAGGGGGCGCAGAGGCGAAGGTAGCGGCGATTGTTGTTGGTCGTGTGATGCAGTACGTTAGCTCGCGTTGGTCGTCGCGACGTGACGCCGTCCGCGGTAGCGCCCGCCGCCCGCGGCGGTCCGCGACGGCCCGGTCAAAGTTTTTTCCTTCATCGTCAGTTCCTCTCGTCGCGTCGGGCCGAGATTCGTCCAGTCACTCCGCGCGCGGCGCGCGCGCGCGACGGTCTCATGGGGTGCGGCGCGTCCTCCGCGAGCTCGAGCTCGGTCCCCTCCGCGTCGTCCGCGCCCGCGGACACGCGATGGATCGAGAACATGTTCGGGAAGACGCTCTTGACGAAGAGCGGCGAGCGCGTCGCGACGACGAAGGCGCGCGACGCGACGCGACGTTTCGCGCGGCCTCCGTCCCCCCCCGCGCGAATCCATCATCATCATCTTACTTCTGTTCTTCCTCCTCCTTCGCGCGCCGCCGCTGACGGCATCATCCCTCCCTCCCTCCCTCCATCCTCCTCGCGATGTCGTCCGTCCTCAGGTTCTCGGCGGCAAGATCGTCGCGGTGTACTTCGGCGCGAGCTGGTGCGGCCCGTGCCGCGCGTTCCTCCCCACCCTGACGAAGATCTCCGACGCGCTGCGATCGCGCGGCGCGCTCTTCGAGGTCGTGTACGCTTCCTTGGACAACGACGACGCGGAATTCGCCGCGCACTTCACGAAGGGCGACAAGATGCCGACGTGGTGGTTCGCGCACCCGTCCATCGGCGGCGCGTTCGCGGAATCACGCGCGTGGACGGAGGCGATGGGCGATTTCGGTGGCGCGGACGTCGTCCAAGGCGTCCCGCACGTGTCGCTGTTCGACGCGTCCGGGAAACCGATGAGCGGGCCGTACAACGCGTGCGGGCTGCTTCAACACCGCGGCGTCGACGGGTTCCCGTGGGCGGAGCCGGGGTACGTGCGCGCGGCTGCGGAGAACGCGAGCGAGCTGATGGCGTTGGAGAAGTGGAAGCCGGCGCTGGCGGCGTACGAAGACGTCGCGGAGCTGCTGAAGAAGGCGCGTTCTATCTCACACTGGTCCCCATACGACCGCGTTCGCGCGGTGCACGCCGTTCCTTAAGGACTTTTGCTTCGCGTCTCTCTTCGCCCATCCCACGCTTCTTTCAACGTTCGACCTCGACGCCTCACGACTCCGCTTCTGACGCGCCTTTCAAACGCCGCCCCGACGCACGTCGCTTCGTATGGACAATTACCCTCGTCGTCAGAATCCAAACCCGGCGGACCCGTCGAGCCTGGAGGACGTCGCGATCGCGCTGAACGACCTCGCGTGGATCCACAACAAGCTCGGGAGCGCGAAGGACGCGCTGAAGGTGTACGAGGAAGCGCTCGCGGCGATCGTGAAGGATGCGAAACACCTGGGGACGGAGAGCGAAGCGTACGCGGTGACTTTGTTCAACGTCGCGGACATGAAGAGCGAGATGAAACGGTTCGCGGACGCGGAGAAGGATCTGCGGGTGGTGTCGCGACTGCGCGCGAAGATCTTGGGGAAGGAAGATTACGAGTACGGGAACACGCTGTACGCGCTCGCGTTCGTGCTCGAAAATTTGGGGAGGCACGAGGAGAGCGCGGGGTTTTACGACGACGCCGCAGACGTCATGGAGAAGGCGACGGGGGACGCGATGGACGCTCGGAAAAAAGCCGACGCGATGCGCGCGAAGTGTCGATGAACGGAGGGCGCGATAGCCCTGCGATAGCCCTATGTGATGTGAAGTTGAAACCGTCGTTGAAACCGAGAGGTACCGAGCGTCGTCGTCGTCGTCGTCGTCGTCGTCGTCGTCGTCGTCGTCGTCGTCGTCGTCGTCGCGTTCACACCGCCCG
>MDSW01216941.1_pt1 | contig 10498 bp, 13 predicted proteins | sample 811171 | NCBI WGS metagenome assembly MDSW01 (sample SAMN05326641, study PRJNA326480) | marine metagenome | isolation source: seawater | place: Atlantic Ocean: North West | collected 2012 | reverse complement strand
ATCCAAAATTGTTACTCATAATTTGATAAATATACATTAATAATATAATTTTGTATCAGACAAATGAACTCATTTTTTCTTCTATTTATTGGTGTGCCACTATTAGAAATTTTTCTACTGATAGAGATCGGTGGCAAAATAGGCGCTTTGAACACTATATTTCTTATTTTTTTGACAGCTATTATTGGCCTCTATTTCGCAAAGCTAGAAGGGATTAAAACAATGAGATTAGGTGTGATGAACTTATATCAAAACAAATTACCGATTTATGAGATTATTTCCGGGGCTTCTATCGGTCTTGCTGCTTTGTTTCTTATAATACCTGGTTTTTTTACTGATGGAATTGGCTTTCTATTATTAATACCTTTTACAAGAAAAATATTGATTAATCTTTTAATAAAAAAAAAAGAAACACTAAATGATCGAAAAGATGTAAATACATTAGACGGTGAAATTATAGAAGATAAAAATAAAAAAGATGAATTATAAAATAGTTGGCAAATATATAAAAGATTTAGACTTTAAAATACCAAATCCAAAAATTTTTTCCCTATTATCTAAGGATATCTCAAATTATAAAATTAAAATTGATATAAGAAGCAATCAATTAGAAAAAAAAATTATTCAGATTGAAACAACTTTAAATCTCGAACCCATTAAAAATAATTCAGAAATAATTAATACAAAGATTGTTTTTGCAACAATAATTGAATTGAATGAAGAAATACAAAATAAAAAAGAAATAGAAAAAATAATTTTAATTAAAGTACCATCCGAGATTTATCCGGAACTGAGAAAAATATTTGTATTTCTATTTGAAAGTTCAGGCTTTAAAGATATAAAAATTAGTAATAACGTTGACTTCGAGAAACTTTATAATCTTAAAAAAATTCAATAATAGTTTTTTTTAATTTCAGATTTTAGATATTGTTTATGTCTTTTCAAATCTTCTTCAGAAATTTCTATTATTTTTTTAGAATAAGACATTTTAATATTGTTTGGTTGAGACTGACTAGAACCTGGAGAAGAAAGATTAAATTTAGGCTCTTTTGCGTCTAAAAGATTTATATAAACTTCTCTTAATAACTCACAATCTAGTAAAGCATTATGTTTTGTTCTCTTGGATAAATCAATATTAAATCTTCTGCATAACGCATCTAAAGAATTTGATGAACCTGGGAATTTATTCCTAGCAACTTCAAGAGAATCAATTACATTTTTTGTTTCAATTTTTTGTTTTTGAATTTTTGCTAATTCACCATTTAAAAAACCTAGATCAAAACTTGCGTTATGAATTATAATTTTTTTTCCTTTAACAAAATCTAGAAAATCATCTGCAATTAAGTCAAAACCTTCTTTGTCACTTAAAAATTCTTCAGAAAATCCATGAATTCTATAAGCTTCTTCGGGTATATTTCTTTTTGGATTTATAAGTTTATGAAATATTTTATTAGTAGGAATTAAATCCTTTGTTTCTATACAAGCAATTTCAACAATTCTGTGTCCATCCTGAAATGAAAGACCTGTTGTCTCTGTATCTAAAAAAACTTCACTCATAAAATCTAATTATATTTAAAAGATTTTTTTTTAAAATAGCTAAGGACTTATTATTAACAACAATATGATCACAAAATCTCATTTTTTTATGATCTTTTAATTGATGATGATTTAGTAAATTAAACATCTTTAAATTTCTGTTGTTCCTCATAAATCTCTTTAATCGTAGGTTTTTTTTTGATTGAATAAAAATTATTATATCAAAATACCGAGTTAATTTACTTTCTACCAATAAAGGGATTTCCAAGAATACAAATTTTTTCTTTTTATTTTTTTTTAGAAAACTTAACATTTCTTTTCTCACAATCGGATGAATTATTTTTTCTAATATCTTTAGGTTTTTTTTGTTTTTTAAAATTTCTCTTTTGATTGTTTTTTTCAAATCAAAATTAAATTTAATTTTAAGTTTTCTGGCAAGTTTTTGTTTAAATATTTTTTTTGTGTATAATTTTTTTACAACACTATCAGCACTAAAAAGCGGTCCTCTTCTCTGAGAAATAATTTTACTTGCCGTTGTTTTTCCTGATGCTATTGATCCCGTAAGACCTATTTTAATCATTTAAGCTCCGAAATTAATAAATCTATAAGTTGATGATCTATCTCAGGATTTATTTTATTCCAGAAATAGAAAGACTTTTGACCTTGATAAATGAACATTTCTAAACCGTTGAAGGTCTTAATGTTCTTTTTTCTCAAATATTTTAAAGTTTTTGTTTCTGGTGGATTGTAGATAGTGTCGATAAAAATTAATTCGTTCTTAACGTTATCAAAATTAAATTCAAAATCTTTTCCATTTTTTAGCCCAAGACTTGTTGCATTAATTATTATATCAAAATTAGAAATTTCTTTTTTTAAAGATTTCCACTCTAAAACATTTAAAAAGTTAAATCTTTTCCTTAAAAAAAGTGATTTTTCTAAAGTTCTATTTATAATAGATATATTTTTAACCTTAGATTTTTCTAAAGAGAAAATGACAGACGGCGAAACTCCACCTGCTCCTATAACTAACGCTTTTTTATTTTCTGCGTTACTGATCTCTTTTAAATAAGCTGCTTGTAAACCATATACATCTGTGTTTTCTCCAACAACAGCATTGTTCTCATTAAGAAAAATTGTATTAACTGAATTTGTGCGCTCTGCATCATTAATTAATCTATCAATGAAAGGAATTATTTTTTGTTTATATGGTAGAGTTACATTTATTCCATTAAGTTCCTTATCTCTAATTTTTTTTATTACATTTTTTAAATCTTTTTCTTTTACATCTAATAAAGAATATTCTGCGTTAATATTATATTTATTAAACCAATAGTTATGAAGCGTGGGTGAAAGTGAGTGAGTAATAGGATTTCCTATAATAGCGTATAGTTGTTTTTTCATTTGTACATCTCTATATATTTCATAATTTCCTTGATTGGCAAACCCATAATAGAGTCTTGATCTCCTTTTATATATTCAAAAAGACTCGATCCTTCCGCCTCTACCTGATAAACTCCATACGCTAATAAAGTTTCAGTTTTTATTTTACTTAAGTATTTGACCAGCTCATCGTTCTTTAGATTTTTCATCTTTAATTCTGATTGATCTGAATAATTCCAAACCATCGATCCATTTTTAGAAATACAAACAGAGCTTATGAGATAATGTTTTGAATTGTTTAATTTTTTCAATATTTTTAGAGCTTCCTCTCTAGATTTGGGTTTATTTATTAATTTATTATCTAATGAAACGACACTATCCGCACCTAACACAAGACGATTTGGATTTTTGGTACTAACCTTAATAGATTTAAGTTCTGCTAAATTTTTTGATATTATAAGTGGATCTGCTCCTTCTGCTAAAAGAGCTTTTTTTACTTCGTCTTCGTCAACATTTGAAACAATAACTTCTGGAATAATATCATTTTTTTCTAAAATTTTTTTTCTTACGTTACTTTTGGAAGCTAAGATTATTTTCATTTGCTTTTTTGTATTTCATAGATTTTAAGTATAGAGGCAGCGCTTTCTTCAACTGACTTACGAGTAACATCTATTACTGGCCAATTATATTTTTTAAATAATTGTTTTGATTTATTAATTTCTTCTTTAATAAAGTTAAGATCTGTATATTCTTTTATATTAGTTTCTTTCATTATAGTAACCCTGTTTCTTCTTACGTCTGCTAATCTTTCAGGATCAGTTATGAGTCCAACAATGCAGTTTTTGTTACCTTTGGATTTTAGTTCTTCGGGAATTTTTTGATCCATAACAAGAGGAATGTTTGCTGTTTTATATCCTCTATTTGCTAAATACATCGAAGTCGGTGTTTTGCTTGTTCTGCTTACACCCAAAAGTACAATATCTGCTTTAGTAACATCGTCTAATTTTTTTCCATCATCATGAGACATGGTAAATTGAATTGCTTCAATTCTTTTATAATATTCTTCATCCAATACGTGTTGAGCACTTGGCTTATGAATGGCTTTTTGATTTAAGAGTTTAGAAAAGCTTAGAATCAAATTACCTAATATACCAAAACATGGAACGTTTGTTTTTTCACTTGAGCTTGAAAGGTATTTTGCAAGTTTAGTTTCAACAATCGTGTATAAAATTATTGAATTTTGTAATTTAGTACATTCTTTAATAATTTTATCGATTTGCTGCTCAGTTCTTACAAACGCGAATTCTTTTTTTTCATATTCAAAATTCGAAAATTGGGATTTTAAAGATAAAAAAATTCTATCCAAGGTCTCCCCGGTTGAATCAGATATTAGATATACATTGTATTTTTCGTTCATAAGTCTGTTTATATTTATTTAATAAAGTTATTTTTTTCATTATTTCGAACCTATAAAAAAAAACATTAACAATAATTAACATTATTTTAACATTTTGTTAGATGTTGATATTATAATTCTATTATTGTTTATAAATTTAATGATTTATAGCATTAATTGGTCATTTTATAAAAATTGAATTGTATAAAATATGTATAAATAATTATATTAAAAACTAACAAGACCTACTACAAAACCTATAATTATAAATCTTAATTATATAATATGAGCACTCTTAGAAAAATCTTAGTCAATAAAAATAATTCTTGTAAATCTATATGGTTTATGAGACAAGCAGGCAGATATCTTCCTGAATTTCAAAAAATTAGATCAGAAAATAAAAATTTTATTAATCTTTGTTTAAATAGTGAACTTAGCTCTGAAATAACTTTACAACCAATACAAAGATTTAATCTTGATTCAGCAATAATATTTTCTGATATTTTAATGATACCTTTTTCATTAGGTCAAGAAGTAAAATTTATTAAAGATAAAGGTCCAAAACTAAGCGAATTTAACGCTGAGAAATTTTTTGATAAAAATGAAAATGAGTTCACAGAAAAACTAAATCCTATCTACAAAGCAATCGAAATAACTAGAAAAAAATTAGACCAAAATAAATCATTAATATCTTTTGTTGGAGCACCTTGGACATTATTAATTTACATGCTAAATTTTAAGAAAGATAAAGATAAATTAGATCTTGATAAATTTTCTAATCAAAAATCTGAATTAGATAAGATTTTAAAAAAATTAATAAAATTTATAAGCATACATATAAAAAACCAAATTGAAGCTGGTGCAGATGTTGTTCAAATATTTGATTCTTGGGCTGGATTGTTACCTATTCAAAACATTAAAGATTATTGTTACATACCTAATTTAAAATTAGTTGATTTTTGTAAGAAAGAAAAAATTCCAAATATTTGCTTCCCAAAAGGTGTAGGTTATAAATATGAAGAGTTTAATCAGATTGTTAAACCAGATGGGTTAAATTTAGATTACGAAATAGATCCTCTTTGGGCAAAAACAAAATTGAAAAATGTAGTACTACAAGGTGGTTTAGATCCTAAGGTTTTGCTTGTATCCGATGAAGAAATGATAAAAGGAGCGACGAAATACATTAATATTTTTAAAGATATCCCTTACGTTTTTAATTTAGGTCATGGTTTACTTCCAGAAACAGATCCTGATAGAGTAAAAAGATTAATTGAATTTTATAGGAATTTTTAATGAATAAAGAACACCCCGATGTAAAATTTGGTAAGACCGGAGTTTTATTAATAAATTTAGGAACACCTGATTCTACAAATTGGTGGGATATTAGAAAATACCTTAAAGAATTTCTTTCAGACAGAAGAGTAATAGAGGTAAACCCTTTAATTTGGCAAATTATTTTGAATTTATTTATTTTAACTTTTAGGCCTTCAAAAACTGCACATGCATATAAAAAAATTTGGAGAAAGGAAAGCAATGAATCACCATTATCGTTTTATACAAGAAGCCAGGCAAATAAACTTAATAACAAAATTAAAAATGAGAAGGTAATCGTGGATTTTGCAATGAGATATGGAAACCCAAGTATAAAATCTAAATTAAATAATCTCAAAGGAGCAGGTTGTGAAAATATTATTGTTCTACCTTTATACCCTCAATACGCTGCTGCGACCACAGCAACAGTTTGTGATGAGGTCTACAGATCTTTAATGAAAATGAGATGGCAACCAAGTCTTCAGATTATTCCTCATTATGAAAGTGAGCCTCTATACATCGAAGCTTTAATAACTAGCATTGAAAAAAAAATTAGAGAAATAAATTGGAAGCCTGATTTAATAATTTCATCTTATCATGGGATTCCAAAGTCTTATTTTGATAAAGGAGACCCTTATCACTGTTATTGTCATAAAACTACAAGATTAATGAAAGAAAAGTTCAATAAAGTAGAAATCCAGACAACATTTCAATCAAGGTTCGGGCCACAAGAGTGGTTAACTCCCTACACAGATAAAACTTTGGAAGATTTGCCAAAAAAAGGTATAAAAAAATTACTGGTAATATGCCCAGGTTTTGCTTCGGACTGTGTTGAAACTCTAGAAGAAATAAACATTCAAGGACGAGAAGCCTTTTTAAAGAACGGCGGTGAAAATTTTGATCTAATACCTTGTTTAAATGATAATCCAGATCATATCGGATTATTCGAAAAATTAGTTAACAAATATCTTTAAAATGAATTTATACTTATTATTTAAATCGTTACATTTAATTGCTGTTATATCTTGGATGGCAGGACTTCTATATTTACCAAGAATATTTGTTTATCATTCTGAAGCAGTTGACTTATCACAAAAAGCAGTTTTTAAAACTATGGAAAGAAAACTTTACAATTTCATCATGATGCCTGCGATGTTACTTTCGTGGATTTTTGGACTTTTATTAATACACAGTCTTGGTTTTACAGTTTTTTCCGAATTATGGATGCAGATAAAAATAATTGCCGTTGTCATCTTGACTTATTATCACTTCACTTTAGGTAAATATCTTAATGATTTCGCAGCAGACAATAACCAGAAAACCTCTAAATTCTTTAGAATTTATAACGAAATACCTACTCTTATACTAATTGTAGTTATATTTGTCGTTATATTTAAACCACTATTATAATTAGGGGTTGAATTCTTTTCAAAAATCCCTATATTTTTATTACATTCCTTTAATCGATTAAATTTCATGAACTTACAAGAATTAAAGCAAAAAAATCCTGCAGAGCTAATTAATGAGGCTGAAAAGCTTGGCATTGAAAATCCTAGCACACTTAGAAAACAAGAAATTTTATTTGCAATATTAAAAAAACTTGCTGAAAAAAATGAACAAATTACCGCAACTGGTGTTTTAGAAGTTTTGCAAGATGGCTTTGGATTTTTAAGAGCTATAGAGTCAAATTATTTGCCAGGTCCAGATGATATTTATGTTAGTCCAAGCCAAATAAGAAAATTTGGGTTAAGAACAGGTGACTCAGTTGAAGGTGAAATTAGAGGTCCTAAAGACGCAGAAAGGTATTTTGCATTATTAAAAGTTAATAAAATTAATTTTGATAATCCTGAAAAGGTAAAAAACAAAATTGCTTTTGATAATTTAACGCCGTTATACCCTAACGAAAGAATAAAATTAGAAGTAGAAACCACAAAAGTTGAAAAAAAACCAGACAATACTGCACGATTAATTGATTTGGTAAGCCCAATTGGAAAAGGACAAAGATCATTAATTGTATCCCCTCCAAGGGCAGGCAAAACAATTATTCTTCAAAATATAGCCCAGTCTATAACAGCTAACCACCCCGAATGTTATCTGATGGTTTTGTTAATTGACGAGAGACCTGAGGAAGTAACTGACATGCAACGTTCAGTTAAAGGAGAAGTTGTTGCTTCCACTTTCGATGAGCCAGCGTCAAGACACGTCGCAGTAGCCGAAATGGTTATAGAAAAAGCAAAACGACTTGTAGAGCATAAAAAAGATGTGGTTATTTTATTAGACTCAATAACGAGATTAGGCAGAGCTTACAATGCGGTAATACCAAGCTCAGGAAAAGTTCTTACTGGTGGTGTGGATGCTAATGCACTTCAAAGACCCAAAAGATTTTTTGGCGCAGCAAGAAATGTTGAGGAGGGCGGATCTTTAACAATTATCTCAACAGCTTTAATAGACACAGGAAGCAGAATGGACGAAGTTATTTTTGAAGAATTTAAAGGAACTGGTAATTCTGAACTTATATTAGATAGAAAAGTAGCAGATAAAAGAATTTACCCTGCGCTGGATATAACTAGATCTGGAACAAGAAGAGAAGAACTACTTTTTGAAAAAGATGATTTATCTAAAATGAATGTTTTAAGAAGAATTATTAGCCCTATGGGAACAATGGATGGAATAGAATTTTTAATTTCAAAACTAAAGAATACAAAAAATAATTCTGACTTTTTTGATTCAATGAACAAATCAGCTAATTAACAGATCATTGCATTGTTTGATTATCAAAACCAACATCGTGTAAGTAAAAGTTTACTATATTTATTAAAACTCTAACTTTTTCTTCTAGAGAAATCGACTCTAAAAGTTTTTGTTTTTCTTCATTTGTAACAGGCGCAATCATAGCCAAAGTGTTTATTTTTTGAGCCTCATCTAGTTTTTCAAACTCTCTCCAATTTAACAAAAGACCATTCTTTTTAAAAAAAGTTCTTACTTTTTTAATAAGAGGATCTATATTTATTTCTTCTTTTATGGGATTAAGATCTAAATTAAATTTATTATAATTTACTTTAAACTCACGATACAATTTGGAATTCTTTTTTTCTTCTAGAACCTCAAATCTTGTAAGACCTGTTAGGTTAATCAAAATTCTTCCGTCATTACTTTTTTGATAGTCACTTATTCTGCCTAAGCAACCGATATTATAAACTTCTTCATTTTTTCTTTTGGACTGCACCATCCCCATTAGTTTATCTTTTTGAATTGCATCGTTCACCAAGTCGAGATATCTTTGTTCAAAAATATTCAAAGGTAGATTTGTTTTTGGAAAGTATATTACCCCTGAAAGAGGAAATATAGGAATATGATCTGGAAACTTATGGTTCATTTTAATACTTCATTTTAATCTTCATATAAAAGTTCTTTTAATTTTTCTTTATTATCATAGATATATTTTGGAAAAGAACTATCAATTTTTAGTACTTTATAATTATAATCCCTATCAAACAAATCTTTTTTTTGATCTATTTTTCTTTTAATTATTTCCATATTTTTAAATTTTTTATTGTTCCATTGTTGTTCAGAGTAAGAATTGAGTTTCTTGTATATTCCCTCAGCATTTTTAACCGAACTGAAGTGCCACCCACCATTTTCAATAAATTTATCAAACCTAGGTTTATAGAACTTATAAAATGGAATTTTTCTGGGTTTTATTTCTCTAAGCCATTGCGGTGATTTTAAATCTTTCTTTCTACACATCCTAGTTCCATACCATTTAGGTTCAGTTATATTCAGTAAATTAAACTTGAGTAAAAAATTGCCTTGGACGAAACAAACATATTTATCTTCTTGTTTAAAATCAGAAATCTTTTCTGGATTTGGAATTTCATCAACATCAGATATCATAATTAGATCATCAGGATCACAATCAGATAATCCTCTAATTAAAGAATCTCTCTGAAATTGATCTCTAGCATGTGCAGTATGCCAATGTTTTTTAAATTTTTTTACTACTTTAGGTAAATCCTCTACAATAATGTATTCTATTTTTTTTTCATATTTTTTAAATTTTTTAATATCAAAATTTAATTTTTTTTCGTTTCCAGCATGATCTAGTGTTGCTTCACATATAACGAATTTGTCTACATGTTCAAATAAAGTTGACAATCTTATTTCTAAAATTAAGTCTTCATCAAAATAGTTAAAACAGTCAATAATTTTCATAATTTGATATTGCTTGTTTTTAAAAAATTGTCTAGTTATAATCTTTTAATATGCGGGTATAGCTCAGTGGTAGAGCGTCTCGTTGCCAACGAGAAGGTCGTGGGTTCGAGTCCCATTGCCCGCTCCATTCTGTAAAAAATAAATTATGATAATATGGATTGCATCATACCCCAAAAGTGGAAATACTTATCTTAGGTCCTTTTTATCAGCATATTACTTTTCTAAGAATGGAAAATTTAATTTTGATTTACTTCTGAATATTCCTCAATTTCCAAATATGAAATTTTCGAAAACAAAAATTGATACAAAAGAAGAAGCAAGTAAAAAATGGATATATAATCAAAATATTTTTTTTGATAAAAATAAAATTAATTTTATTAAAACCCACAATTGTTTTTCAAAATATAAAGGAAATGAATTTACCTCAAAGCAAGAAACATTAGGTGTAATTTATATTGTTAGAGATCCTAGAAATATAATTACATCTCTTACTAATCATTATTCTATAAGTTATGATGAGGCTTTAAAATACATGTTAGATGATAATAGTTCTTTATTAGAAAAATCCTACGATCAAGATTATAGTAATTTTACTTACTTAAACTCGTGGTCAAATCATTATAAATCGTGGAAAAATAATTCAAAATTTAAAATTTTATTTAT
>MDSW01153218.1_pt1 | contig 10498 bp, 7 predicted proteins | sample 811171 | NCBI WGS metagenome assembly MDSW01 (sample SAMN05326641, study PRJNA326480) | marine metagenome | isolation source: seawater | place: Atlantic Ocean: North West | collected 2012 | reverse complement strand
CGCCAGGCGGCGGAAGAGGCGGCCCGCAAAGCCGAGCAGGAGCGCAAGGAAGCCGAGCGCAGGGCGGCGGAAGAGGCGCGCCGGGCGGAGCAGGCGGCCCAGAAGGCAGCCGCCGAGAAAGAGGCCAAGGTCAGCAAGCCCAAAACCACCAAAAAGGACAGCGCGAAGAAGGAAACACCGAAGAAACCGGATAAGACTCCACAGGAGTTGGCGGCGGAAGAGGCCAAGCGCACTGAAGAGAATAAACTGAAGGAAGAGGCGAGGAAAAAGGCCGAGGAAGAAGCCCGTCAGCGCACGCTGGAGGAAGCGCGGCGCATTGCCCAGGAACTGGAAGGCCGTGGCGGCGAGACCGAGAAAAAAGACGAAGACGAATTACTGGAAGAAGAGAAAGACGCCATCGTCAAGCGCGCCTTCGAGGACAGCCTGGACCGGGAAGCCCGGCAGGCCAAACGGGCCCGCAAAGTGCCCAAGAAGAAGGGCAAGGACCGGCAGCAGGAACGCAAGATTGTGCCCCGGGTATCTGCTTCCCGGCTCAATCGTCACGGGTTCCAGAACCCAACCGGACCGGTGGTGCGGGAAGTGGCTCTGGGTGAGAGCATCACCGTATCGGATCTGGCCCAGCAGATGTCCGTGAAAGGCGCGGCAGTGGTGAAAGCCCTGTTTAACCTGGGCGTGATGGCCACTATGAACCAGTCCATTGACCGTGACACCGCGCAGCTGATTGTTGAGGAGTTCGGGCACAAGGTGCGCCTGGTGAGCGAAGACGCCATCGAAGACGAACTGGCTGAACACCTGGAAGATCAGCAGGACGGCACCGAGGTGGCGTCCCGGGCGCCGGTGGTCACCATCATGGGCCATGTGGACCACGGCAAGACGTCCCTGCTGGACCACATTCGCCGTACCCGGGTAGCGGCCGGAGAAGCCGGCGGTATCACCCAGCATATCGGTGCCTACCATGTGGAAACCGGTCACGGCATGATTACCTTCCTGGATACCCCTGGCCACGCCGCGTTCACCCAGATGCGGGCCCGTGGTGCCTCCTGCACCGACATCGTGGTGCTGGTGGTGGCGGCCGATGACGGCATGATGCCGCAGACCGCTGAGGCCATCGACCACGCCCGGGCCGCCAATGTGCCTATCGTAGTGGCGGTGAACAAGATTGATAAAGAAGATGCCGATCCGGACCGGGTTAAGGCGGATCTGGCGCAGAAAGATGTGATCCCGGAAGACTGGGGCGGTGACGTGCAGTTCGTGAACGTTTCCGCACACACCGGCCAGGGTATTGATGAGCTGCTGGATTCCATTCTGCTGCAGTCGGATCTGCTGGAGTTGACCGCGGTGCCCAATGGTTCTGCCAAGGGCGTGGTGATCGAATCCCGGGTGGACAAGGGCCGAGGTGTGGTGGCCAGCCTGCTGGTGCAGAACGGTATTCTCAACCAGGGCGATATGGTGCTGGCCGGGGAACACTACGGCCGGGTTCGCGCCATGCTGGATGAAAACGGCAAACCGGTGGAGCACGCCGGGCCCTCGATTCCGGTGGAGATTCTGGGTCTGGCCGGCGCCCCCGATGCCGGGGAAGAGTTTCAGGTGGTGCCTGACGAACGTAAGGCACGGGAAGTGGCGGAGTTCCGGCAGAAAAAACTGCGCCACAATCGACTGGCCCGCCAGCAGGCGGCCAAACTGGAGAACGTGTTCGAAAACATGGGCGCCGGGGAAAGCGCGGTGGTCAACATTGTGTTGAAGACCGACGTGCGGGGCTCCCTGGAGGCGCTGCAGACCGCGTTGCAGGACCTGTCCACCGATGAGGTCAAGGTCAGCATTGTGTCATCCGGCGTGGGCGGGATTAATGAGTCCGACGTCAACCTGGCGCTCACCTCAAATGCCGTCATTATCGGCTTCAATGTGCGGGCCGATGCCACTGCCCGCAAACTGTGCCAGGAAGAGAACGTGGAGCTGCGCTATTACAGCGTGATCTACGACATCATCGAGGACGTGAAAGCGGCCATGTCCGGCCTGCTTGAGCCGGAGCTGCGGGAGGAAATCGTCGGCGTGGCGGAAGTGCGGGATGTATTCCGCTCCTCCAAATTCGGTGCCGTGGCCGGTTGTAAGGTGGTGGAAGGCACCATTTACCGCAACAAGCCGATCCGGGTGTTGCGGGACGATGTGGTGGTATTCCAGGGCGAACTGGAATCCCTGCGCCGGTTCAAGGACGACGTCAATGAAGTGAATGCCGGTATCGAGTGTGGTATCGCGGTGAAGAGCTACAACGATGTGAAAGAAGGCGACAAGATCGAAGTCTTTGACGTCAAGAAAGTGGCCCGTACCATTTAAGGAGTATTGGCATTGCGGCACGGAGCACGAGGTTACAACCGGACCGATCGCATCGCCGACCAGATCCAGCGGGATCTGGCGGTGTTGCTGCAACGGGAGATCAAGGATCCCCGTATCGGCATGGTCACCATCAACAGTGTGCAGGTGAGCCGGGATCTGGCTTATGCCGATGTGTATGTGACCTTTATGGGCCGTGACGAGTCACAGGAAGTGGAGGAGTCGCTGGCGGTACTGGAGCATGCGGGTGGCTTTCTGCGCAGTTTGCTGGCAAAAAGTATCAAACTGCGGGTCATGCCCCGGCTGCGCTTCCATTACGACAGTACGGTGGTGGAAGGTCCGCGCATGTCACGACTGATTGATGCGGCGGTGGCCGACGACGAGGCTCGTCATCAGCAGCCGGAATCCGGTAACACCGACGGAGATTGAGGGTGGCGAGACGACGACAGCGCGGCCGCGCCGTGGACGGTGTCCTGGTGCTGGACAAGCCCGCCGGCTGCACCTCCAACGAGATATTACAGCGGGTGAAGCGCATGTACGGGGCGGCCAAGGTGGGCCACACCGGCAGTCTGGATCCGCTGGCCACGGGGGTACTACCGCTTTGCTTCGGCGAGGCCACCAAGTTCTCCCAGTTCCTGCTGGATGCGGACAAGGCCTATGAGGTGAGGGCCCGTTGGGGCGAACGGACCACCACCGCCGATGCTGATGGCGAAGTGGTGGAGACCTGTGACACCAGCGGGATTACCCGTGAGCAATTGGAGCAGGCCCTGGAGCAGTTTCGGGGGGCGATCAAGCAAGTGCCCTCCATGTATTCGGCTCTGAAGCACCAGGGTCAGCCCCTGTACAAGCTGGCCCGGCAGGGCCTGGAAGTGGAGCGGGAGGCGCGCCCGGTGTTTATTCACCAGCTCAGTGTGCTGGACTGCGATAACCGCCACTTCGCCCTGGCGGTCAGCTGCAGCAAAGGCACCTATGTACGAAATCTGGTGGAGGATATCGCTGCAGCTATGGGTAATCTGGCCCATGTGGTAGAATTGAGTCGCACCAAAGCCGGTCCCTATGATCTCGCTCAGGCGGTGACCGTGGAAACCCTGGCGGAGACCATTACCAGTGGTGGTCATCAGGCCCTGGATCAACTACTGTTGCCCCTGGGCACCAGCGCCGACCACTGGCCGGCGCTGCAGTTGACTGAGGGCTCTGCTTATTATCTGCGCAACGGTAATCCGGTGCAGGTGCCCGGCTCCCCCCACAGTGGCTGGGTCAAACTGGTGGGGCCGGAACAGGAATTTATCGGCGTGGGGGAGATGCTGGACGATGGTAAAGTGGCTCCCCGGCGATTGATAAGTGGCAGCTAGCTGCTAACGTAGTAGCCGACCGAACTGTAAATATGCGTGGTTGGGTCGGTAAATTTGCAATGCATATTTGGAGAAACAAGCAATGTCATTGAGTGCTGAAGAAAAAGCGAAAGTGGTCGCCGAACATCAACGGGGTCAGGGGGATACCGGCTCGCCTGAGGTGCAGGTAGCCCTGCTGACCGCGCAAATCAATCAGCTGCAGGGCCACTTCAAGGCCCACAGTAAAGATCACCACTCCCGCCGGGGGTTGATCCGCATGGTAAACCAGCGGCGTAAACTGCTGGATTACCTCAAGCGCAAGGATCTGGATCGTTACACCGCACTGATCGGCAAACTGGGTCTGCGTCGTTAATGCAAGGCGCGGAACCTGAATTATCAGCCCTCAACCTGCTGCAGCGCCCGGTGGCGAATCCGGCCCAAGGTCCGGTGCAAAGCCCGGTGCGCTGCCCCGGTGTGAGGCTGAATCGCTGAAAACACGGCACGTTTCCCCCGGAACCGTGCCGTGTTTTTTTCGCAGCTCTGAAATTGAAACTCCTTGAACTGAAATACTGGAATAACAGGCAAAACGCCGGCGAATCAGAGTAATCATCTGTAGTCATCTATTGGAACGAGTTGGGCCGGTGTCTCGAATTGGAAGGTGAAAAATGTTTAAAGTGGTAACGAAAGAATTCGAATTTGGTAATCAAAAATTTGTGCTGGAGTCCGGAAAAGTGGCGCGCCAGGCCACCGGTGCAGTTACAGTCACCACGGAGTCCTGCTCAGTGCTGGTGACCGTGGTGGCCCGTAAAGAGCCCAGTCCCGGTATTGATTTCTTCCCCCTGACCGTGAATTACCAGGAGAAATTTTACGCGGCGGGCCGGATTCCCGGTGGTTTTCTGAAACGGGAGGGGCGCCCCTCCGAAAAAGAAACCCTGACTTCCCGGCTGATTGACCGGCCCATCCGCCCGCTGTTCCCCGATGGCTTTACCAATGAAGTCCAGGTCATCGCCACCGTGCTCTCCACCGACAAAAAGAACGACCCGGATATCGCCGCCCTGATCGGTGCGTCCGCGGCCCTGTCCATCGCCGGCATCCCGTTTCTTGGGCCTATCGGTGCGGCCCGGGTGGGTTACAACGACGGCATGTATGTGCTGAACCCCAGCTACGATCAGCTGCAGACCTCCAAGCTGGATCTGGTGGTGGCCGGCACCGAAGAAGCGGTGCTGATGGTGGAATCCGAAGCTCAGGAACTCACCGAAGACCAGATGCTGGGCGCGGTGCTGTTTGGCCATATGGAAATGCAAAAAGCCATCAGCGCCATCAAGGAATTCGCCGCTGAGGTGAATACACCGGCCTGGGACTGGCAGCCACCGGCCCACAACACCGAGCTGGAACAGGCGGTGAAAAACCTGGTGGGTAGCCGGCTGGAAGAGGCTTATCAGATTCACGACAAGCAGGAGCGTTACGGTCGGGTCAGCGAGCTGCGGGCGGAAGCCGTGGCGGAGCTGTGCAATCCGGAGGACGAGTCGGCTCCGGGCGAGCGGGCGGTGAAAGATATCTTCCACCACCTGGAATATGTGATCGTGCGGGAGAACGTGCTGACGGGCAAACCCCGTATCGATGGCCGTGACCACAAAACCGTGCGTCCCATCAGTGTGGAAGTGGGCGTGCTGCCCCGGACCCATGGTTCGGCGTTGTTCACCCGGGGTGAAACCCAGGCCATCGTCACCGCTACCCTGGGCAGTCTGCGGGATTCCCAAAGCATCGATTCCCTGGAGGGAATGAAGCAGGATCCCTTTATGCTGCACTACAACTTCCCCCCCTTCTGCGTGGGTGAAATCAGTTTTCAGCTGGCCCCCAAGCGGCGCGAAATCGGCCACGGCCGTCTCGCCCGGCGCGGGGTTCAGGCCATGCTGCCGGACAGCAACGATTTCCCCTATGCCATTCGCGTGGTGTCGGAGATTACCGAATCCAACGGCTCCTCCTCCATGGCCTCGGTCTGTGGTTCCAGTCTGGCGCTGATGGATGCCGGCGTGCCCATGAAGTCGCCGGTGGCGGGTATCGCCATGGGGTTGGTGAAGGAAGGTGAGCGGTTTGCGGTGCTGTCGGATATTCTGGGTGACGAGGATCACCTGGGTGACATGGACTTCAAAGTGGCCGGTACCGACCAGGGCATCACCGCCCTGCAGATGGATATCAAAATCACCGGCATTACCGAAGAGATCATGGAGACCGCGCTCAATCAGGCGAAGGAAGGCCGGTTGCACATTCTGGGCGAGATGAACAAGGTGCTGAGCGCGCCCCGTGGCACTCTGTCCGAAGACGCGCCGGTGTACCTGACCATTAAGATCCACCCGGACAAAATCCGTGATGTGATCGGCAAGGGTGGCGCCACCATCCGCTCCATTTGTGAAGAGTCCGGTGCCGAGATCGATATCAACGACGATGGCCAGGTGCGTATCTACGGTGAAAACCAGGCGTCCGCGGAGAAGGCTCTGTCCATGGTGGAAGGTATTACCGCCGAAGCGGAAATCGGCCAGATCTATAAAGGCAAGGTGAACAAGATCGTCGACTTCGGCGCTTTTGTGAATATTCTGCCCGGAACCGATGGCTTGGTGCACATCTCCCAGATCGCTGAAGAGCGGGTCAATAATGTCACTGACTACCTGCAGGAAGGCCAGGAGGTGATGGTGAAGGTGCTGGATGTGGACAATCGCGGCCGCATCAAACTGAGCATTAAGGAAGCCAAGGCGGAGGCCGGCGACCAGTGAGCCCCGCCGCTTGCTGACAGAAATACTGTCTTATAGAATTAAAAGGGAGCTTCGGCTCCCTTTTTCGTTACACTTGGTTATATAAAATACAGTTGTCTTCATTCAGGCCATTGCGTAATCTAGTTGCGGATCGATTGTCCGACACTGTGGTCTGGAACCTGTCTCCAGCCACTCAAAACAATAAAAACACGGGAGGAAAGGGATATGCCCTGGCATGCATTCACACCCTGTAAAATCGCGCTGTTGTGTTGCGCGCTACTATGCTCGGGCCTGGTACGGGCCGAGGGCTGGCAGCTGGATATGGATAAGGACGGCATTCAGCTCTACACCCAGGCCTCGGAGAACAGCCCCCTGAAGCAGGTGAAGGTGGTTACCCGCCTGCAGGCCAGCCTGTCGAGCCTGGTGGCGTTTCTATCGGATTACAGTGCATTTCCGCAGTGGATGGATAAAATCTCCAAGGTGGAGAAACTGAAGGACATCAGTGAGCGCGAAACCATTACCTACACCGTGGTGGATGCCCCCTGGCCGGAACGGGACCGTGACAGTGTGCTGTATTCCCGCTGGGAGCAGAATCCGCAAACCCTGGTGGTGACCAAGCAGGTCTACTCCGAGCCCCAGTATCTGAGCGAGGACAGCAACAAAATCCGCAGTCCCGCATTTGAGGCACAATGGGTGCTGACCCCCAAGGGCGGTGATGAGGTGGAAGTGGCGTACATCTCGGATTACGATCCCGGCGGTAACGTGCAGGGCTGGTTGCTGGATGTGTTCACCTATGAAATGCCGTTCAGCACCATTAAAAACCTGCGTGCAGCAACGCTGAAAGAATACGAAGGCCGTGAGATAGCATTTATCAAAGAACCTACTACCAAGGGCGTTGTCATGGCGCAGTAATATTGGCGTTTAGGGAATCAGCGCTCTACCCGTCAGGCCAACGCCAGCCTGGTGGGGCGCAGTTTACCGGACAACCAGAGTATAATGGTGGTAAACCCGTCCCAGGGATCCCCTTCACCAATTCCTTTGATGGCCTGGTCCACCCGGGCGGCTTCCATCAGGCAATGCCGCAGCACACTGAGTGGCACTCGCCGCAGGGTTTCCTGCAGCAGTGGTTTACGTCGTTCCCACACCCGGTATTCCTGCAGTACCCGGGCCGGGGCCATGCCGTTTTGCAATAGGTGAGACATGCCCGCCAGGGCCCGCAACTCCTTGCTGAAGGCCCACAACAGTACCGCCGGTTCCATGCCTCCGGCGCGCAGTTGATACAGCATGCGCAGAGCATGCTCCTGTTGTCCCGCCAGGGCTTCATCCACCAGATCGTAGAGGTTGTAACGGGCGTGATCGGCCACCGAGTCTTCGATGTCCCGGACATCAATGGGGCCGCCGCCCCGCAGCAAAAGCAGTTTTTCCACCTCCTGGGCCGCCGCCAGCAGATTGCCCTCCACCCGTTCCGCCAGTAGTTGTACTGCTTCCCGGGTGGGTTCCAGCCCCGCCTGCTGCATGCGCTGATGGATCCACTGCGGCAACTGATGCAGATCCACCGGCCATACCTGAATAAAGGCGCCCGCCTGTTCCAGGGCCTGAAACCATTTAGCGGATTGAACTTTTTTATCCACCCGCGGCAGTATCAATAACAATACGTTGTCCGGGCTGGGATCCTGGCAATAGGTTTGCAGAGCTTTGCGGGCCGTATCATCAAACTTGGGTTTGGGGTGACGCACTTCCAGAATCTTGCGGTCACCAAACAGCGACAGGGTGTTGCCGGCGGTTAGCAGCTCGCTCCAGTCGAAACCGGGTTCCACATTGAACAGCTCCCGCTCGTTGAAACCCTGGTCCCGGCAGGCACTGCGAATAAGGTCTGCCGCCTCCTGCAACAGCAAGGGTTCATCACCGCTTAGCACATACACCGGCAGCACCTTGCCCTTGGCGAAATGTTCCTTCAGTTGGTTGGAGCGCAGTTTCATTGCTTGGTGTCGGTGTCGGTGTCGGTGTCGGTGTCGGTGTCGAGGGCCGAGGACTGTAACTGGGCGGAGCGCCGCAGCGCCAGCAGTATACGCTGAGCCATGTCGGCATCCATTTCCTCCCACAACAGGTTTTCCTCTTCGGCCTTGCCCACGGCGGCGGTTTCCCGATACAGGTAAGAGCGGCGGGAGGCAAAGCGGGTTTCCGGGATAACTACGCTGTCGCCCTGACGAAACTCGAATGTAATCTCTTTTAACAACTCGTATTCCGCACTTTTACCGCGGCTGGAATAGGATGCGGTGCGCTTGTCCTCATCGGAATCCATTAGCACCAGGATGTTATTGGAGTGGGGCGTTACCGAGGTGCCGGTGTCCAGCAGGGCCTGTTCCACTACGTTATAGAGGGCCTCATCACCGGACTTATTCACCAGCTTGATGGCGCCGTAGGATTGTTCCAGGGAATACACCGACCCCCGCAGCTGAAACCCACAGGCGGACACCAGTATCAGCAATGGGAGCAGTAACAGCAGGCGGGGCCGAACCGGGAATGTCACTTGGCCACCACATTCACCAGTTTGCCCGGTACCACAATCACTTTGGCAATGGTTTTACCGTCGATAAAGCGCTGCACCTTGTCGTTGTCCAGAGCTTTGCGTTCCACGCTGTCCCGGGATTCGTCCACCCCCACTTCGATTTTGGCCCGCACTTTGCCATTGACCTGAACCACGATCTCCAGGCTGTCGCGGGTCAAGGCGTTCTCATCCACCACTGGCCAGGGGGCATCGATAACAGCCTCAGTGTGCCCCAGCTTGTGCCAGAGCACGTGACAGATATGGGGGGTGATGGGGGCCAGCATCAGCACACAGGCTTCGATGGCCTCCCGCATGACCGCCCGGCTTTGGGTGCCGTCGTCCTCCAGCTTCGCCATCTGGTTGGACAGTTCCATCACCGCCGCAATGGCCGTATTAAAGGTGAGGCGGCGGTCGTAATCGTCGCTGATCTTGGCAATGGTCTCGTGCAGTTTGCGGCGCAGGTCTTTTTGCGCATCGTTCAGGGCCTCAGCCTGTAGTGCCGGCGGTTGGCCCTGTTCCAGGTGGTTCATCACCAGACGCCAGATCCGGCGCAGGAATTTATTGGCTCCTTCCACCCCGCTGTCGGACCATTCCAGGGATTGTTCCGGCGGCGCGGCGAACATCATAAACAAGCGAACTGTGTCGGCGCCGTACTGATCGATAATAAGCTGGGGGTCGATGCCGTTGTTCTTGGACTTGGACATCTTGCTCATGCCATCGTGCTGCACTGGCCGACCATCGCTCTTCAGCACAAACTGTTGGCCATCCAGAGTGACATCGCTGGGGGAGAACCAGGTTTTGCCGCCGTTGGCGTCTTCCCGGTAAAAGCAGTCCGCCAGCACCATCCCCTGACACAATAGCCGTTCGAATGGCTCGTCACAAATCACCAGGCCGAAATCCCGCAACAATTTGTGAAAGAAGCGCGCATAAAGCAGATGCAGAATGGCGTGCTCGATACCGCCGATATACTGATTAACCGGCAGCCAGTAATTGGCTTTCTCCGGATCCAGCATGCGCTGATCCTCACCGGGGCAGCAATAGCGGGCGTAGTACCAGGAGGATTCCATAAAGGTGTCGAAGGTGTCGGTTTCCCGCTCCGCCGGCTGGCCCTGATAGCGGGTCTGGCGCCACTGTGGATCGGCCTTGATGGGGGATTGCACACCATCCATGGTGACGTCTTCCGGCAGTACCACCGGCAGTTGCTCCGGCGGCGTGGGTATGGCGCTGCCATCCTCCAGATTGAGCATGGGAATGGGCGCGCCCCAATAACGCTGCCGGGATACACCCCAGTCCCGCAGCCGGTAGTTCACCGTGACCCGGCCCTTGCCGGCGTCCGCCAGATGTTGGGCAATGGCAGTGAAGGCATCCTTGGAAGTAAGGCCGTCAAAGGCGCCGGAATTGATTAACACACCGGGCTCGGTGAAGGCGCCCTGGCTCAGGTCGCAGGGTTCGCCGTTGGCGGGCTCGATCACTTGTTTGATAGGCAGGTCATACTGGCGGGCGAATTCATAATCCCGTTGATCATGGGCCGGCACCGCCAT
>MDSW01032352.1_pt1 | contig 10498 bp, 8 predicted proteins | sample 811171 | NCBI WGS metagenome assembly MDSW01 (sample SAMN05326641, study PRJNA326480) | marine metagenome | isolation source: seawater | place: Atlantic Ocean: North West | collected 2012 | reverse complement strand
TGGACGACCTGTTCAGCGGCGCGGAGAGGACGAGGAACGGGGTGGGCGTCGGTCAGGGCGCGGCGGCGGTTCTCTCGGGGCTTCGCAAGCTCATGCAGGGGGGCGATCCGCGGGAGGTGCTCAAGGAGGTGCGGGACGGGTCGGATCGCAACGGCGGAGGTCCATCCGGCGGCGGTGGGTTCGGCGGCGGCGGTCGAAACGATCCGAACGATCCGAGCAACATTTCCGAGGCGAACGCGCGGCAAGGCGTGGGGATGAGCATGCCCCCAACGTAAGAGTCGAGGCAGCTCCAGACTGTTAAAATTTCGTCAGATGACGCCAACGCTCGCGAGGTGTTTGCGCGTGTTCGTTCGTGTACCTGGTACTGTGCTTTTCTTACAAGGCGACGTCGTCGCGATCGATGGGGTTACACGGGTGTCGAGGTGTTTTTTCACCTAAGGCCCTGGTCTAACCGCGCGGATATCTTCTCCAGCTCGAGCGTCATGCGCGTCCTCATCTGGTCCAGCTCCCTCCTCGCATCCCTGATGTACTCCTGCCCGTGGAACGTCGGAGCCGCGATGGCCGCCGCCGCCCTTCGAGTCTCGACGCTCGCCTCCTGCTGCCTCGCGGCGGCAATCTCCGCGATGTTCTCCACCGCCATGCAGAGCGAGTTGACCGTCGCCGACCTCGCCTCCCTGTCCGCCAGGAGCGCCGTGATGGCTCGGTTCTGCGCATCGAGCGCCTTTCGCAGCTGTTTCTCACCCTTGGCGTCGTTCGCCATGATGAGCGCCACGGCCGCGTCCTTCGCGACGGCGTCGTTAACGTCGCCGCTCCCACCAGAGGCGTCCGCGACCGACCTGGCGGCGGCGGCGGCGGCGGCGAAATCAAAGTGCCGTCCCCGCGGGGTGTTGAGGTTCATCTCCGCGTGGACGTCGGGCCGCTCCGGCTCGTCGAGGAATCGAACCCCCCGCGTCGCCACGGGCTGGCACAGTACCGGTGCGTCCTGCTGCTGCTGCGCCTCGTTGTCCGAGTCGGTCGCGGAGGTTCGTCTCCGTCGAATTGGCGTTCCGAGGGGGGACGCTGGGACCATGCCCTCGTGTTCGCCAGACGCGGCGGGGGAGTTTTCGTTGCTGTGGTGGAGGTCGAGGAGGATGTCCGCGGCGTCGGCGAGGCCGGGTGTGCCGTGTGTAGCGGGTCGGGCGGCGTGCGTCGTCTTGGCGCGCTTGGGCGCGGGGGTGGTTGCCGGGACCGCCTTGGGCGGCCGCCCCCTCGCCTTCTTCTCGCCCCTCCTGCGCTTCTCCTCCTCCTTGAGCGCCTCCTCGATGCGCGCCTCCTCCTCTTCGCGTTTTTTCAGCTGCTGTTCCCTGTTAGCGGCGGCGCGCCTCGGGCGGTTCGTGCGGCCCTCGGCGTCGGCGGCGGCGTCGGCGTCGGCGGCGGGCGCGGGCGCGTTCTCCTTCTCCTTCTCCGCTCTAGCCGCGGCCCCAGCGCCGGTTTCCGTCCCGGTGGACTCGGGCGACGCCTCCTTGATGTTCTGGCGCGTCGGGGACGGAGACGAGGGCCTGGGCGGGCCCTTGAGGGACACGAGCGAGTACAACGTCCTCGGCCTGAGTTCAGAGTCGGGGGAGATCGGTCAGCGACGGAGGAAACCGGTGGGACATTCAGAAGAAGTTGGCGTTTTCCGAAGGAAAAAGAATATATCGTGATCACCGATCCGCGCTGATGGGACGCGCGGTTGCCGGACGCGACGGGTGCGCATCCCGGCCGGCGTTCGCGCTTCTTTTTCAAGGCGGTCGCGACGCGGCGATCGGGATTTTTTGCAAAAAAAAACATCGAGAGGGTCGTTCGTACGAGTCGCGGGAGACTACTCACCTCCCCTGCTTGACGCCTTGTTTCCTCGTGCCAACCTCCCTGGAGAACACCTTGTTGTCCCCGAGGACGATCTGGTATATCTCCGGCTTGTCGGTGTACCCGTGCCTGGCCTTGACCGCGGCGATGATTTCGTCCTTGTAGAACCCGGCCGCGTCGGGCTTGGCGTCGTGCATCGTGGACAGCGCCTCGGTGCACGCCTCCGATAGCCGCTGACGCTGCGAGAGCTTCTTCCCACTGGGTTTGTCCTCGTGCGACCCATGTTGGTCGTCCTCGTCCGCGGTGGTCTGCGCGGCGGCGAGCTCCGCGGGCGCCTCGTGGTCCTCATCGGGAGCAGCCGGGGATTCATCGTGATTCACTGCGTGCAAGGCCGCGGGGCCGGGCTCCATCACTGGGTTGGGCGCGAGTGTTGCCATGGTTCGGTCAATGCGTCTCCCCCGCGGCAAATGTGTGTTATCTTTGGGTATTTTTGAAACTCCGTGCGAGCTTCTCAGCGGTCTCGGCGGCGTGCGCGAGAAAAATAAAAGTTTCGCGAGCGGTCGTCCGGGATCCTGGAGCCCTTCACGATGAGCGTGCGCGTTATCGTCCTTTTATATATGCGCACGAAGCCGTGCGGTCGCCAGTGGTCCCTCGCGTCGCTTCGGACGGGAAGAAGGATAAAAAAAGAAACATGACGCACGGGTTTGGATATCCTCGAGTATATTCTCGCCGTTCTATGAGCAAACACCCAGGGTACGGTGGAGGACAAACTAGGTTTATTGCATTTCGAATTTGCCGCTCGTTTTAGGGCGGGAAACAGGGGGTTTGAATTCACCGCGAGAACGTGTGAAAGATTTTTTTTAGATTTTTCTGATTCGGTCTCGTCGGGAAATCAAAAAATGTGATTGGTCTTTTTGGGGATAAGGTGTCCAGTCAACGTCAATCGTGCGGGCGGGCCTCGGGTGATCGATGCGTTGACCGACGCGACTTTGTTTCGGATGGGAGTTGACGCGTTTGGATACTGTTTACTCGTGACGTTATTTCGTGTTTGCCGTTTGTAAATTGATCGTTTCCCCAAAATCTGACTATCGTCACGTAGGACCCCATCCACCGAATTAGACGGATCTCCAACCGATGAGGTCCGTGAGGCCCGATCGCAGCGAGAGGCTCACCTCCGACGTAAGAAGCGCCGACGTGCGCGTGGAGTCTCCCTCTACGCACGCCGCGCTCGCACCGCACGGCGTCTTCCGTAGTCGGTCTCGGTCGTAGGTCGACAATGGCCGCGCAGTGTGCCGCCTCGGCGGTGGTCTCCAGGGTCGCCGCGCCGCGCCCCGCGAAGGCGCTCAAGGCGGCGGGCGCCGCGCCCGTCCGCTCCGCCACCCACCGCGCTCGGCGCGTGGGCGGACGCGGCGTGATTCGCGCGACCGGCGCGCCGAAGGACGAGGACGTCGTCCGCGTGCCCCGCCCGGAGTACATTCCCAACAAGATCGACGACCCAAACTACGTTCGCATCTTCGACACCACCCTCCGCGACGGCGAGCAGTCTCCCGGTGCGTGCGCGTCCCGCCCCCGACGATCCGAGGGCCACCACCTTCGGCCCTAAAACCCCAAATGACAAAAAAACCAACCGGGAGGCGGCGACCCCGAGGGTCGCCGCCCCGGCCCTCGTCACGACCCCGTCCGCAGCCGTCCACGCCCCGCGACGATCGCTGACCTTCGTGCCTCCCGTTCCCCCGTCCCATCAGGCGCCACCCTGACCAGCAAGGAGAAGCTCGACATCGCCAGGAACCTCGCCAAGCTTGGCGTGGACATCATCGAAGCCGGCTTCCCCATCGCCTCCCCTGACGACCTCGAGGCTGTCCGCAACATCGCCAAGAACGTCGGTAACGAGGTCTACCCCGATGGCTACGTCCCCGTCATATGCGGCCTATCCCGCGCTAACAAGAAGGACATCGACGCCGCGTGGGAGGGCGTCAGGCACGCCAAGCGCCCCCGCATTCACACCTTCATCGCGACTTCCAAGATTCACATGGAGTCCAAGCTCCGCAAGACCCCCGACGAGGTGGTGCAGATCGCGGTGGACGGCGTGACCTACGCCAGGTCCCTCGGGTGCGAGGACGTGGAGTTCTCCCCCGAGGACGCGGGCAGGTCCGACCCCGAGTTCCTCCACCGCATTCTCACGGCGGTTGTCGAGGCGGGCGCGACGACGCTGAACATCCCGGACACCGTCGGCATCTGCCTCCCCGAGGAGTTCGGCCAGCTCATCGCGGGCATCAAGGCGAACGTCCCGGGCCAGTACGTCATTTCCACGCACTGCCAGAACGATCTCGGCTTGTCCACCGCCAACTCCCTCGCGGGCGTCGCCAACGGCGCGAGGCAGGTTGAGTGCACCATCAACGGCATCGGCGAGCGCGCGGGTAACGCGAGCCTGGAGGAGGTGGCGATGTCCATCTGGATGCGCGGTCAGGAGAAGATCTTCGGCGCGTACACCGGCATCAACCCGGTGTACGTCTACCCGTGCTCCAAGATGGTGAGGGAGTACTCCGGCATGGCTGTTCAGCCGCACAAGGCGATCGTCGGCGCCAACGCCTTCGCGCACGAGTCCGGCATTCACCAGGACGGCATGCTCAAGAACAAGCAGACGTACGAGATCATCGCGCCCGAGACTATCGGATACTTCCGCGGCGAGGGCGACGTGGGCGTCGTCATGGGCAAGCACAGCGGTAGGCACGCGCTGAAGTCCAAGCTCAAGCAGCTGGGCTTCCCGCTGGAGGGAGACGAGCTCAACGAGATGTTTGACCGCTTCAAGCTCGTCGCGGAGCAGAAGACGGGCGGCGTGGGCGACGACGAGATCATCGCGCTGGTCACATCGGGCGCGGGCCAGGGCGACGACACCGCGATCACGTGGAAGCTCGACGAGGTGCAGGTGGTGTGCGGCACCATGGGCCTCCCCACCGCCACTGTCAAGATGACGGGACCCGACGCGGTGACGAGGATCAACTCCGCCGTCGGCACCGGACCCGTCGACGCCGCGTACAAGGCGATCGACGGCCTGTGCCGCGTCAAGGTGGACCTGGTCGAGTACACCGTGAACGCGGTCGTCGAGGGGATCGAGTCCCTGGCGCAGACCCGCGTGAGCATCCGCGCCAAGAGCGATCAGACAATGCCGGGGGCGATGATGAAGGCCAACGTGCAGACGGGCAACGTGGAGGCGAGGACGTTCATGGCGACCGGCGCGGACTCCGACATCGTGGTGTCCTCCGCCAGGGCCTACGTGGCGGCGCTCAACCGCATGATCTCGTTCATGCGGTCGAACGCGGAGACTGTCGCGGCCGAGGCGGCCATCGACATCGTCGCGGAGGAGGAGGAGGAGAAGAAGGCGGCTGCGGCGTAAATTTTTGTGCATTTTCGTCACCACAGAGACGAGCGGCGCGGCCCCCGCGGCCCTTCCTTTGATTTAATACAACACGCAACTGAACACGACGCAGTAGCCGCGAAGTACGTACATCATCATCCCTCGAGAAGATAGCGCCGCGCCCCCTCCCCCGATGACGCCAGTCGAGCCTGTGGGCGCGAGCGAGCGGCGGCTGAAAAAAAGGCTGGGAGCAGCCCAAAGCCAGCGGAGGAAAAAAGAGGCGCGAGCCGAAATGCAACAACCCAGAGATCAGCGCGGAGGGGGCGGATCTAAGCGCGCGTCATGTCGACCTACGTGTACGTCGACGGTCAGGACGGGTTCGACAGGCAGGGCCGGCGGCCCGTGCAGCGTCGAACCGTGGACTACAGCGCCACGACCGTGCGACATCTCGAGGTGCGCGATCCCACGACTTTTACCCTACTTTTTCCCTTCCAGCCCCCGGATGCCCCCGCTTTGAGGCGCCCGGGGGCCGGATCCGTGCGCGCATCTCCCAAACCTCGCGCGCGTTCGCATCGATGCACAGCCCGTATGTTGACGATACATCCCCCCCGCTCCCCGCTCGCAGAACCGCGTGTACCAAAAGCACCCCTGGGACAACGAGATGCTGCAGGCGACGTCCGGCGCCATGCTGGACTTTCTCCCGCCGGTCGCTTACCCGCACGTCCCCGCCACGTCCTTCGCCACCAAGTTCGTGCACGTCTCGACGAACAAGATCCGAACGCCGGTCAGGGTGGTGACGTTCATGCCCGACGGGCGGCGGCTGCTGTCGTGCTCGCAGAACGGGGAGTTCACGCTCTGGAACGGGATGAGCTTCAACTTTGAGACGATTCTGCAGGCGCACGATTGCGCAATCCAGGCGGCGTGCTGGAGCAAGAACGAGAACTGGCTGCTGACGGGCGACGACACCGGCCGCATCAAGTACTGGCAGACCAACCTGAACAACCTGAAGTCCGTCAACGCGCACGCGGAGCCCGTGCGAGGGGTCTCGTTTGCGCCGACGGATTTAAAGTTTTGCAGCTGCTCCGACGACACGACGGTGCGCGTGTTCGACTTTGCCAGGGCGGCGCCGGTGCACACGCTGTCGGGACACGGCGGCGACGTCAAGTGCGTGGATTGGCACCCGCATAAGGGCCTGCTCGCGTCCGGGGGCAAGGACTCGCTGACGATCCTGTGGGACGCGCGGGAGGGCAAGAAGGCTGTCGACATCCACGCGCACAAGAACCAGGTGACGTGTCTCAAGTGGAACGCCAACGGCAACTGGCTCGCCACCGGGTGCAAGGACCAGACGATCAAGGTGTTCGACATACGGACCATGAAGGAGTTGGAAAACTTCCGGGGACACACGAGGGACGTCACCGCCGTGGTGTGGCACCCGCAGCACGAGACGTTGTTGACGTCGGGCGGGTACGACGGCACGATCATGTACTGGATCGTCGGTCGCGGCCAAGAGGAGTGCGCGGCGCAGGTCAAGGGAGGGCACGAGGCGGCGATCTGGTCGATGACGTGGCACCCGGCGGGCCACATCCTGTGCTCGGGGTCCAACGACAACACCACCAAGTTCTGGTGCAGGAACAGGCCGGGGGAGGTGCCGAGGGACACGACGGTTCGATCGGGAGCCGGGGCGTACATGGACGTCGTCGAGCCGCCCACGTTGGGAGGCGGCGGGGGCGGGTACCGGCCCGTGGGCGGGAGCGGCGCGAGGGGTGCCATCCCGGGGATGGCGCCGGGGGGTCCGCCGCCGCCGGCGCCCCCGCCGGGCGCTCCGAGGGGCGCGCCGCCGCCGGCGCCGCCGCCGGGGAGGCCGACCGGGGCGCCGCCTCCCGCGCCGCCCCCGGGGAGGCCCAGCGGCGCGCCGCCTCCCGCGCCTCCGCCGGGTCGGCCGGGCGGTGCGGGCGGACCGCCGCCTCCTCCTCCGCCCGGGAGGCCGGCCGGGGCGCCGCCCGGGCTCGGCGGCGCGGGCGCGCGGCATAAGAGGGCCAAGCCTCCGGGGCTGTGACGCGTACTCGGTAAAATTCATAGCGGCGGGCGAATCTTTCAATATTGAAGCCGAATCTGATCGGACGAGCGAAGCGCGAGGGTGTGAGGCGATGTCGTGACGCGCCGTTTGCGATTACAGGATGCTACCTATGTGTGAACAATCGCGCCCGATGCGACGCAGCGCGGTCGCGTGCGACCTAAACAATTCTCTCCTCTCCTCGTCGGCTGCGACTGCACTGTTGGAAAACCTTTTTCCCTCCCTGTCCAGAGTGCGGCCGATCTGCACGATCGCGGGGGACTTAGTGGTCACCGCCGTGCTTGGAGGACTCGGGCTCGGGGAGGGTGGAGAAGGCGGCGATGCCGATGGCGACGGTGAAGCCGATGGCGAGCTTGAGGTCGACGGGGGTGACCTCCTCCTCGGCGAGCGCGGCAGCCGCGGGGAGCATGGTGGTGGTCGCGGTGAGGATGGCGGGCGCAGCCTTCTTGGCAGCCTTCTTGAGGTCCGCGACGAGCGCCGCCTTGGGGGCGACGGTGCGGCGGGCCTTGACGGGGGCCTTGGCGGCAACGCGGAGCGCGGAGGTGTTGGCGACGGCGAACATTTTCAAAGACTGCGTGTGTAGTAGTGGCGCGCGACGTGCCGGTCGATCGAGGGCTACCCCCCGGAACAAGACAACTGGACAGCGGGTTTTTGTGGATAGGGATCGCTGTCCGCCTTCGGTTTGGGTGTCCGACCGGTTCCTTGAGTCATCTCCAATCAAATCGCCTTTCCCCCGTACAAATCAAGGTCGGCTGCAAAATCTCGGAGACGAGTGTGTCACCGCGTTACGGGTTAGTTGTTCCTTTTCCGATCGTCGTCGCTATCCATTCCCGTCGCACCCTCGACAGTGCACACGATGGCCTCCGTCTCCGCTTCCCTCGTCGCCCCCGCGCAGCGCATCGCCGCCCGCCGCCAGGCAAGGCCCACCGCCGCGCGCGGCGCCAGGACCCCTCTCCGCGTCGCCGCCGCGGCCTCCATCGAAGAGATCAAGGGCACCGGCGACCTCCCCGCAGTGAAGCTCACCTCCGCGGACGGCTGCACCGCGACCGCGTACCTCTTCGGCGGCGTCGTCACCTCCTTCACCAAGCCCGACGGCCGCGATGTCCTCTACGTCAGGCCCGACGCCAAGTTCGACAAGTCCAAGCCCATCTCCGGCGGCCTCCCGCACTGCTGGCCGCAGTTCGGCCCCGGCGACATCCAGGTGCACGGCTTCGCCAGGAACGTCGACTGGGAGCTCACCAAGAAGACCGAGGGCTCCAACCCGTCCATCGAGATGACCCTCCTGCCCTCCGACTACACCAAGGAGATGTGGGACAAGGATTTCAAGGTGACCCAGACCATCACCCTCGGCGACGGCAAGCTCAAGGCCACCCTCAAGGTGTGGAACACCGGCGAGGAGGCCTTCACCTTCACCGGCTCCTTCCACACCTACTTCGCCGCCGACATCGACGAGGTCGCCGTGACCGGCCTCAAGGGCTGCAAGTCCCTCGACAGGCTCAAGGACGAGGCCGGTACCGTCGCGGGCGCGCTCACCATGTCCGGTCCCGTCGACTCGTGCTACTACGACGTTCCGTCCGTCGTCAACCTCGCCGTCGGCGGGGGCAACTCCGTCGCCATCGAGTCGCAGGGCGGCTGGACCGACGCCGTCGTATGGACCCCGTGGACGGACATGGAGGCGTGCTACAAGGAGTTCGTGTGCGTGGAGAACGCGGCGTGCAAGGAGCCCGTCTCCGTTGCCGCCGGTGGCGAGTGGGAGGCCTCCACCATCCTCGCCTAAGCGCGAGCAAGAGCCGGGTCAGACGTTGAGTGGCGAATTAATACGAGTTCACCAACAGCGTCTACTATGTGTTACTTACTCGCGCGCCACTCCCGTCGTCGTCTTAGAAGTACTTCGATCCGAACACCTTCGCGTCGTGCTCCTTCTTAAACTCCGCGCGCCTCTGCCCCGCCACCTCCCCGCCCATCGTCAGCGCCGGCCTGTCCAGCCTCTGGTGGTACGGCGGCTCCAGCACCGCTCTCTCCGCGTCGGTGAGGTCGTCCATCCCGCCCCAGTGCTGCGGGGTCAGGTACGCGCGACCGTACGCGCTCGTGGCGGGCGCGAACCTGTACAGCGCCGCGCGCCTCGTGTGTTCCGCGGACCACGGCAGCGTCCCGTGCGTCGCAGCCTCGGTGAAGAAGAGGACGTCGCCGGGTTCCAGGCCCGGGTTGTCCACCAAATCGCGGTGTTCCTCGTACCGCTGGATCGACGGCGGGCACGGGAGGTTCGACTTGTGCGACCCGCGGACGACGCAGAAGCCGCCGTCGCCCGGTTCGGTCCGCGTCAGCGCCACGGACACCGCCAGGAGCCTGTTGTACATGCGGCCCTGGTTCCAGTGGTAGGCGAGCTCGTCGCACCACGTGCCGTCGTCGTTCATCTTGCCCCCGTGGAACACGAAGCCGTCCGCGCCGGGCGCCTGCTGGATGAGCAGCGGGAGGTGGTCCATGCGGTAGGCCTCGCCGACGAGGGCGTGGTAGTAAGGGACGAGCTTCGGGTGGGTGAGGACGCTGCGGAAGAGGTCGCGATCGGGCGCGGGCCACTCCAGCATGCCGCCCAGGTCCGCGCGGCCGGTCACGCCGTCGCCCGCGAGCGGGTCGCCCTTGTTGCCGCCCAAGCGGAGGTCGCCCTTGCGCTCGACGATGCGCTCGCTCCTCGCGTCGATGGCGGCGTTGGCCCGGGCGATCTCGTCCGCGGTGAAGACGTTGCGGACGACGATGAAGCCGTTGAGGTCGAACAGGTATCGCTCCATGTCGGACATCCCCGAGTTATCGTGCGCGCTCGACATCGCGACGACGGTGGCTGCGCGTCGAGGTCTCGATGACGTGTCCCGCGAGGGAAACAACGCGGGTCGGCCGGTGCGGCCCTGAGCGACTCTCGGGGACGAGGACGACGCGGCGGATCCGCGTGTCTGGATCGATACAGTCTTGTGGGCGACGGCGGCGAGGGACGTCGCGGTCTGAGACATCGCCCGGACGAGCGCGGGTCGGAGTGGAGCGAACCTCGGAAGGACCGAGAAAAAGTGCGCGAGACTGACAAAAAAACACAAATTTTTTTATGAAAAGGCGGTGTGCCTACGTGTCGTCCGTGTCTCGCTCTCTTTCTCTCGTTCACGACATCGTCTCCGCGCTCTTAGCCGCCATGCTCATGGCCCTCTGCGCGATGCCCAGGAGGCTCCTGTTCATGTCCTGGAGCTCGATGACCTGCTCCC
>MDSW01175408.1_pt1 | contig 10499 bp, 8 predicted proteins | sample 811171 | NCBI WGS metagenome assembly MDSW01 (sample SAMN05326641, study PRJNA326480) | marine metagenome | isolation source: seawater | place: Atlantic Ocean: North West | collected 2012 | reverse complement strand
TTGAGATTCTTTGGATATGAAGAAGAGTTGCGCATAAGGGACGGGAGTATTGTCGCTTTGCAGGTCACCCGAAAGATCAACACAGTAGCCGTATGGGGGAAGCAATACGATTACAAAAATAAAAAAACCCGCCCCCAAACGAGGCAGGTGACGGGCGTCCGATAGCACCGTAAAAACCACCTTTCCAGCGAAGGTTTTAGTTTTTGTAGCTCCAGGCAGGTCTCCTGACTCCCGATAAAAGTTTCCAACACCTTCCCAACTTATCTTCATAAGTCAGTGGCTAGTTTGTCGAAAACACGACGTTAGAGCACGTCAACCGGTTACAGTGGCGCGACCGTGGCAGATTTTCACTGCCTTCCCTATTATCTCTACCTTTTCGATTGGCAGAGCACCTGAGTTACTTACTTTTTCTTTCTACAAAATCTTAAATTTTTCTAAGAATACAAATAGACTAAATGTGTGTCAAGATCTCCAATGACCAGCAATGAAGAATCACAAAAACACTTTGATTTTACGTGATTTATAGACCTAGTATTATATCGCTCGGCCGGTAGATTAATTTTTCAATTTCATCTTCGTTTAGTCGAGGTAACGCCGTTCCTTCTAACATGGTATTGAGAGAGCGGATTCCTTCTACCGATGCGTTTATAGTCGTAAACGGGTAATCGCTTCCGAATAATAGTTTGTTCCATACTCCGTATTCCTGTACCAACATTAAACTGTTATAGAATTGAAACGGTCGGTAGTGTAAGGCGCTAATGTCAGCATAAACATTAGGGTGCTTACGGATTACTGCTACGCATTCTCCTTCGTAGGGATGCGATAAATGAGCTAAAATTATGTGAAGATCTGGATGTTTTGTGGCAACGCTATCAATATGTCTTGGAAGGGTACAGTCTATGGGAGCTTGGGCAACAAATGTTGTTCCAGTGTGCAGTAAAACAGGTAATTTGTGTTTTACTGCATATTTCCATAATGGAGCTAGAGATGAATCATTAGGGTAGAATCCAGCGTACATGGGTAAAAGTTTAATACCCTTGAGTCCTAGTTCCTCATGTCCAAAACGCAATTCGTCTTCCCAGTTTTCCTGTGTTGGATCAACAGAAAGAAAGCCGATAAGGTCCCTGGGATGTGTGGCCACGTATTCTGCGACATAAGTGTCATCAACCCATAGACCAGAGTGTTTTGCTTTCCCACCAAATACAATCGATTTATTGACTTCTCGTGCTCCCTCTTTATATGATTCAAAGGTAACAGTAAGATCCAGTGGTTTATCTGCTCGGGCTACGTCTTGAGCCTGTTGTCGAAAAGTATCAGAAAAATGATTTGGAAATAGCCATGCATGGCTGTGTACGTCTATTATCATGATAAATCTTTCGCGATTAAAAGGATGTCCTCGGCTCAACTTTTTCGTAAAGGTTTGGTTTAGAAAGGCTATCTGTAAGAGTTTTTTTACTTGGATAAAGTAACTGAGCTTTTTGATTTGTTATTGTAAACACTTGTCCCGTCGACCTTAATCTCAATAGTTGTTGTTCAGCCTCGTTAGAAGCTATGTCTAGGGTATCAACACTTCCTGTTGCTGAATGCAGTTTTATCGACCGCGCATTATGGAATTTTGATGCATTGATTTTGACGTGGTGTAGTTGGTCCCATTTGATTCGATTTAAGAAAGTAAGGTATGCATATGCACTACCCGGTACACAATCAAAGCTGTCATTTTCGAGGTCAATGCGCCAGATATAGTTAGGTAGTTGTGGGAGTCCCTTTTTCATTTCAGATAGATATGAATCATCTAACTGTCTATAAAGGGCGTGAACCTCATGACTCGAATCAAATTCAACTCGTTCGAAAGGCTGGGGCTTTAGGGCACGTGGCCAAACATGCCTATCCAACATCGGTGGATCACCTGCATCGAATGCATGAGCCACGTTGGCATGTAAATGATAGATTGTGTCGGCGCCAGATAATTGCACAAAAGACTCGCTATCTATGACTTCAGGAGCCCCTCTACCTAGGCGCACTTTTAGTAGTAGTTTCTGTCTTTTTCCTAATAGTGTTATGGTCGGGCTATTAGGCAATAATTGGTAGTGATGAAGGTCACCAGGTTCTTTTGATACAATACTTGCAGTAGCTTTTGTGAGGCTGTTTACCACGTGTTTTATACGCTTTGGATCGACATATGCATTATGGTAATTTGGGTACCGCCACACCGAGTCGATTTTCACATACCGCCAACTGCGACCATTGCTGGCACGGGCGATTATTTCGGTGACTTCATTCTCGGGGATTGATCTTAAGGTGCGTACACTACTCTGGAGTAGGTCCTCCTTTGTTATATATTCAACTATGCGCTGTTCTATAATAACCAGTGCTGTAAATATGACGAACAAAAAAATGAGTAATCGATTCATGAGCTTTTTCTACGAAGGGAACGTATTCGGAAAAATCCAAATATTAAAAAGACAAATGGAAATAATCCCACCACAATGATTCGCCAAGTTTGCTTAGATGTTGAACTTTGAGATACAAATCCCCGGGCCGTCGGCCTTCGTGCTTGTAGTTTTCCTAACTCGGTGTCGTAAGCCATATGTGCAATCGCATTGAGCAGGAACTGATCATGTTGGAAATCATCTGCATATAAATACTTGTTTTTAAACATTTCAGATGAACCAATAAGCATGAGTGTACCTTCGTTTTGAGTTTTTCCATCAAACACAATTTGAGTACTTCCCTTATCGTCTTCCGAGATACTAACTGGGTCGAATCTTCCTTTGAACAACATTGACAAAGCTTGTTTACCTAGAAGATGCTGCTTTTGCGGTGCTAAAATTTCCAATGGAAGCCAACCACCTTTCCAGTTATAAGACCAACTCTGATCCGAAGTTGAAATGATGGTTTCTGCTTCGATGCCTAAAGACGATAATTTTTGTTCATTGGTAGAGAAACGGTTCCCCCATATAAATAAAAGGTCCCCTAAATGGCGGGTTTCAGGTCTATTCTGTGAATAATTGGTTCCTACAGATCGAATCAAAAAGGGTAGTGCTACCTTTTGTGGATCATATTCCCTTACAGCTGAGCGATTTATTTGAGTTTCTAAATCAAGGTGTGACTGCGTTCGATCGAAGAGAATTTCACGTACTTGCTTTATACCAAATAACTCAGTGAAGCGGTTCAGGTCTTGAAATTGTGGTTGTGGCCAATAAACAGTCTGAAATCCATTTCCGCGATACTGTCTCTGTTGGATATTGAAATGTTGCAAAGCTACAATAGCTTTGCCTCCAGACGCTAAATGTTTACTTAATAGTTTTATTATTTGCTTTGAATCACGTCGAGGTTGGAGCCACAAAAGAATATCGGTGTTTTCAGGTAAAATAGGGTTCTTAGGGTGGACATGTTGTACGTCATACAGATAATTGTGCAAAAGGGCTTTTAGTTCGCTATATACATCCGCTCCTCCCGGAGCGATCAGGCCCTTTTTCTGGTAGTCCTCAAGAGCTTCTGCAGGAGATAAGCGTGGTAAATCCGAAATTACTGCGATCTTAGGTTTCTCATGATGATTCAATTGGTGTATCCCAGCTGCAATCAGAAACTCTAAATGAAGCATGGTGCGACTATCAAGGCGAGGAATATTTATCTGGTTTTGGTTGTTTTTAAGGCTTAAGGAACTCCAAATTGGTTGAATAGAAAGGGTGTCATGTTGAGTGATTTCTTCTGAGAAAGGTTTAATGTTTTTTAGTGCCAAAGAAGATAGTTGAGAATCAGAAAAATTTTCGGGCCGGTGAATCTTGGTAGGAACTCTGCCCATATTGAGCAGGTGTATGATTTTACCTTCATTTTTCTTCAGAGGACCAGGCATAATAGCTCTGGGACTTATAAACAGTTCAGCATTTATTTTACCGGCGTTTTGACGTAATAAGTCTTTAACAGTTTGATTAGGAGTGTTAAATTTTTCGTTTGTAAAATCTACAAAAAGCAGGCGGGGAGTGCTCGAAATCCAATTTCCTATCCATATTAAGGAAGCACCTATTAACGACGTAATAAAAATTCTCGATTTTGATAGTCGTTTGACGGTCCATCGTTTCCAGAGTTTGTATCTATAGACTGCGATAGTTAGTACTAAAGAAGGAATGGCAAAAATTACAAACACTCGCCAAAGCAACCTTTCACTATCTCCAGGTAAAGCAAGTCGAGGAGGAGATTTTTTGTCTATACGAGCTCTAATAATTCTATCTGGGTCACCCCACGTTCTTGCGATGTTCTTGAGAAAAATCCGGTGAGCATAACCATTTTGGTTTATAAGCTCATCGCGAAAAGGAGATGCACTTGCTAGGACTAATAATTCCCCATGCCAATTATTTTTTGGGGTTAACTGTACGATTAAGTTTTGTTTTGGTACTGGGTGGCTACTGATTAGGTCGCTTTTAGTAAATGGCTTTGAAGGAAGAGAAATAACACGAACGTGCTCCGTTGTTGTACCTATTGGTCGAGCTCTAAATCCACTTTCTTCGGAGACCAATGGATCTATTTTAAGAGAGCTTGCTGCGACAAAGTTTAACCCTCCTCGTGCAGGAAGATGGAACCCTTTCATGTCATAAAAAGCTGGTAACAGGCGCAAATGAAAAGGCGCTTCGATTTGTTGAATTTCTCCGTTAACCCGCATAGGGACGTTGCCAAAATTGTTGTCCATTATAAGGTCGGGGATCGGCTGAAGTCCAAACGGCCTGAGAATATCTTCCCACGAGTTATTAAAAAGTTTCGGGGAAAAGGTTATTGTTTCATTTCTATAGGAATAATTGATGTCGTAGGTGCTCCCAGCCAAAACTGCGGATCTACCAGACCGGAGAAAGTCTTTTAGATTTGTTACATGATCTGGTGTAACCCTATCAGGCTGTATCCAAAACAATACGTCTGCTTCGTGCGGAATTTTATTACCATTTCTTAGATCAACTTCAATTACCGTTCCATACTCATTAAGTAATGCAGGTAAAAACCGGTAAGAGTTTTGCATAGATACAGCGAAAACGGGCTGTGGCGGAGATTTTTGTCCCTTTAATTGCTCTATTATTAAGCTCTCTAAATAGGTTAAATGTTCTGATTGTATACGCTGAATTAGGATTTCAGCCTGCCCCGAAGTTTTTAACACTAATGACGACCATATATTTTGTTCTGAATGTTCGTCTTGTAATACCTTCCTCACGTTGAATGAAGAAACTCTTTTACTTGAAGCGTAAGCAATACCGTTTAACCTGCTTACATCAGGGTCGATTATACGGAAATCGATTTTTTCAGGAACTACGTCTTGTATCGCTTCTAACAATCTTTTTACTTGGCGCGGCGTTTCTTTAAGATGGGATGGTAGGTGGTCTTCGGATGTGGCGAAGTATGTGATACTTAAACGTCCAGGTAGGCTTCTAAGGTAGTCTTCTGTCGTTGGGTGAAGTTGAGAGATATCCGCACTGCCCCAGACGGGGGCGTCGATAAGCCGCAATATCCTTCCCACATACATTGCTATACCTAATAACAGGATGCAAGAAAAAATGATTTGCAGCAAAAATCGTCGCTTCAATAGCGGGACCTCTGTAGACTAATGAAATTCATGATAATGAAAAATGCGATCATGAGACCGAAATAAATAAGATCAACAAGAGCAACAATACCTCGGTTAAACATCTCATAATGGGGTAGTACAGATATTGACTGGTACAGCCAACTTCCCAATTCTAAATTCGGAGCCAACCCGTCGAGAACCTCGACTACTTTTTCATGACCTGAGAGCACAAATATAAACCCCATTAATGTAGAAAGTACAAAAGCGACTATTTGATCCCGAGTAAGTCCTGAGGCAAACAAGCCAAAAGAGAGAAAAAAGGCACCTAAAAGTAAAGCACCGATATAATTTGAAATGATGAGTTTCAAGTCAGGTTGGCCCAAGAAGACGAGCATTACGACAATTGGGGTACTTCCAATTAGTACGATGGCATAAAATACAAAGGCTGCACAGTACTTCCCAAGGACACATTGGCTTGGATGAAACGGCAAAGTCATTAACATCTCAAAGGTGTGCTTGGAATGTTCCTCAGCCCACGATCGCATGGTGATAGCCGGTATGAAAGCAATGAGAAGATAGGGGAGTATCTCGAAGTAGTATGACATATCTACAACAGCATTCAAAAAGAAAGAATTCATAAAGGTTGTGCATGATAGAATTAGAAAAACAGCCGTGTAAATATATGCGATTGGTGAATCAAAATAAGCTGTGAGTTCCCGAGAAAATACTACTTTAGTACCTCGAAAAAATTGCTGAGTGTTTAATCCTTTATTTGAGATATCTGCCTTGATTTCCATGATTTAATTACGATTGCTCGTGAATTGGTGCATGATTTTTTATCAGATGTGCAAAAATTTGCTCAAGATTTGACTCTGGAATTCCGTTAAGTTTTGCCAATTCTTTGACAGTGCCATTGCCCAAAATTTGCCCTTGATGAATAATGAGTACTCTATCAGAAATTGCCTCCACGTCAGCTATGATGTGGGTGCTGAATAGTATGGCGCGGTCTGTTCGAAGATTCCGTAACATATCCCGAAAGGCTAGAACCTGTATAGGATCAAAACCATGCGTAGGTTCGTCAAGCAGTAAGATAGGTGGATCATGGATAAGCGCGGTTGCTAATCCAATCCTCTGACGAAATCCTGTAGAGCACTCGCTAACTCGTTGATAGACAACATTTTGTAGACCGCACAATTCTACAACTCGATCAAAACCCTCTTTTAAGGTTTCTCCATGCAGATTTCGAGCTTGTCCAATGAACTTGAGGAAAGAATCAACTCGCATTTCCTCGTATAGGGGGGTGTCTCCTGATAAATAGCCTATGCGACGTCGTATTGCTAACGGATTCTTCTCCGCGTCTACCCCATCTACTATTATGCTTCCTTCATTCGGGAGAAGAAATGTTGAAAGCATTTTCAGCATGGTACTTTTGCCGGCCCCATTGGGGCCCACAAAGCCCACGATTTCGTTTCGGTTTACTTCAAAACTTACATTATCTACCGCTGTAAGGTCGCCGTAACGGCGCGTAGTGTTATTTACTTGGATCATTAGGATTAATCAGTATAGTGCTTGAATTTGATAAGGTTGCAAAAATTAGTCTTTGAATACTCCGCAATTTAACATTGATGCTCCAAAATATGGATTTATTAAATCGGAGTCTTTCCTTTGTATCCAGTGAGCACCGTTCCCATCAATAGCCATAGGACAATATGCTATAGCAAAATCTTCAGATAAGCTTTGTGTCTCAATTACGACATCAGATAATTTCTTAAATGCATCTCGAATATTTTCTATTGTCGATAGTGATGCAGTATTTTTGGCAAGTGAACCGATTGGTTCCTCTGCGCTACGGCTTAGCTGTATTAAGGCGGCTTGAGCAACTTCTAAGTTGTCGTTTGCCAAAGCTTCCTGGGCCGTTATATAATGGCTTAATACAAGAGGCACTGGGGTTGGTCCACAGCCCATAAAAATTAGACCGAGCAAGCAAATAGTTTTTTTCATTACTTCGTTATTTCTCTTGGTTTGAATTTTTATATATTGGAAATTTAAAGAATAACAAAAAACCAAAGGTGTGCAACCATGTGGTGTGCTCCAAATGATGAAGTCATAGAAGCTCAGAAACGGGTTTGTACGGGCCCTAAACAGAGTCGTCCACTTACTGGGGAACGGGATAGCCCTGATCCGAAACGGATTTTAGATCTCATTCTTAAAACGGTATCTGGTGAAATTCTTCCAGGTCAGGCGGTATCATATTCCCAAATAGGAGCTTACCTTGCGGCTATGTGTATTCGCCGAACGTTTGATGATAGTTGTAATTGGTCGCCAGCTGAAGAAAACGCATTCGCTGCGGTTTCTAACTTGTTGAAAAAGCTTCCACCAGGTTTGAAATTTTTGTTAGACGGGAAAGGGAAGCCTGATTGTTCTCACGACGAAATGGCTGTTGTTGAGGCGCTTAGGATTGTTCTTGTTGGACGACATTTGGATTATGCCCAGACGAAGTCTGCATTGAGTGGAATTCTTTCCGGTCAGGTTCGACCTGAATGGTCGGCTGCATTGCTCATTGGTCAGCGAATGAATATAGAAAATGATGAAGAGGTTTCAGCATATCTTGATGTGGTGTTACCCGTAGAAACGGTTTGGCAGTTGAATATTCCATCTATTACTCATCTTGGATCACCTTTTGATGGATCTCTGCGATACTTTAGGCCGAATATCTTTATTGCAGCGGTAAGGGCTGCATTAGGTAGACCGACCGTTCTCCATGGAGTTGATCTGATGCCTCCCAAAAATGGCATTACGGATGAACAGATGTTGAAATATATGGGAGCCAATGTTGACATTTCTATTAAAAATGGATCAAGATTACTATCGCGTGTTGGGTTAGTATATATTTCTCAACGGAGCTATGCGCCGTCTCTCTATGAATTGCGTGATTTACGCGTACATATCGCCAAAAGGCCCCCATGGTCTACTACGGAGAAGGCACAACAGATCTATAAGTGTTCAGGACGGAATTGTATTGTGCTGGGCTTTTATCATACGGGTTATGAACAAAAACTTCTTAGGCTAGTTAGAGATCGTGGTTTTGATGCAGGTTTGGTTATAAAGGGAGAAGAAGGCGGAATATCTCTTGGTCTACGACTGGGAAAACCTACAAATTCGACACGAAAAGCGGTTAATTATTGTGAAGGGTTTGTTCGATCGCATAGGTGGTCGGAAGATGTGGAGCCTAAATTGTTTGATATGAATTACGAACAGAGCCCACGTGCTAAAGAAGTTAGTGTCGAGGCTTTCGTTCGCGAAGGTATGGATGCATTAGGGGGATGTCACGGCCCTGCTTATGATAAGATCTTATTAAATAGCGGAATGATAGATTATCATTTGGGATTTTGCGAAAGTGCAAGTGAAGGTATCCAACAAGCACGAAAAGCTTTAGACAGCGGGTCAGCTCTTTCAAGTCTCAACAGATATATTGACGTCACTAATGAATTAAAATAAAGCATCAAATCCGGCCTGTCTTTTATCGAAGAATGTAAAAATGCGAGAATTTTTGCTATGGGACTTGTAACTTCCAAGCATAATGTTCCATCGGTGGTGATGAAAAAATAATTTTGATTTTTTCATCATAGCGTTAAACTTTCGGAAAGGGTTTGAGTAGTTCGGTTAAATCGTCAAATAGGGCAGGTTGGAAATCTATTGAGGTTTTTTTTCCAAGAAGTTGCAAGTCCATAAAGTTTAATAGCGAAATGAAATCTTCAATAGTATGCGCATGCTCCCCGTCACGTAGAGCCCAGCCAATTGATCTGGTAGATTGAAACATGTCGTAGAGCTCTAGTGCAGTTTGACAGGCAAAGTATGTACCCCTTGGGTTAGCGGCATCATCACCTTTAGCTTCCGTAAATAACAAAGGGCGTGGGGTTATAAGGCCATGTAGGAAATGTTGATCGTAGGGTAATTTGTTGTCTTGTCCGCGATAGCCTCTAAATTGATCAGAAAACCAAAATATATTTCCTGAATGGAAGAAGCTGTCAATAGTTTCAGCTTCATCTGTTTTCCAATGGTTAGGAGCGGCTCCACCGGTTCCAGATCCGTTTGCATTTACCAGTGCTATACGGTCATCAGTTGCACCGGCAAGTAGTGTTGTTTTTCCGCCTCTAGAATGGCCACTGATTGCGATTGCATCGCTACGTACCTGGGGCAGTTGGATTAAGGCGTCAACACATCTATGATAGGCCCATGCCCATGCTGAAAGTGCGCCGAAATTCGTGGAGGAAAGTAATTTGTATATGCCGGTTTGTCGGTAGTTGTCTTTGTTGTCGGCTGCGGCTTCTGTGCGATCAAAAATAGCTGCTATATAGCCTCGTTCAAGCACTTTATTTAAGACTGCTTCATTAAAAAAACTCCAACAATTGTCACCGTATAGTAATGTGGGAAATGGTCCGTTCCCCGGAGGTGACCACAACGCGAGTGTTTGTTTAAATTGAATATTTTTTTCAAACTCGGTAATTATATCGTAAATGGTGTGTGTGACGTTAGGCCATTCCTTTGGCATGTGTTTACATCGTTGAATAATAACTGTTTTTTTCCCCGGTGGTGGTATTGTGCCATATTCGTGTGGTATTATCGCGCTATAAATTTCTTGTTTGCGGAGATGCCAATTAGACAATGTCACTGAGTCGCCGTTATTGAACCGGGTCAGTGTAGGTCTCATTTTCATAAATGTCCTTTTTTTTATAGATAGAAGTAAGTATTTTGTAGTTTATTTTGAATCACAGTTACATTGAGTATTTTGCCAATAGTTTAGTGAATAATCGATTAAAATTGAAGATAAATGCATAATCTAGTTGCGGCGACCAAAAACGAAGGGGATATCAATTGGAATCTGTAGGTTTATCAACCATTGATTATATAATAATGGCTATTTACATGCTTATGCTCTTGGGGATGGGCT
>MDSW01033708.1_pt1 | contig 10499 bp, 7 predicted proteins | sample 811171 | NCBI WGS metagenome assembly MDSW01 (sample SAMN05326641, study PRJNA326480) | marine metagenome | isolation source: seawater | place: Atlantic Ocean: North West | collected 2012 | reverse complement strand
CGTTCTATACACTGGTCCCCATACGACCGCGTTCGCGTGGTGAACGCCGATCCTTAAGGACTTTGCCCGGCGCATCTCTCCGCCCATCCCTCGCTTTCATTCCCCGCCCTCGACGCCTTTCAACGCCAACTGACGCCTTTGAACTCCACGCCGCCCGGACAGCTGTCGTTCGAGGCTGTTCTGAACGCGCTGCGGGACGAGAAGATGGCGAAGAGGGACGCGAAGACCGCGAGCGCCACGAGCTGGGCCGCGAAGGCGGTGCGGGAGAAGCGAGAGGCCGCCGCGAGGGCGGCGGCGGCGGAGGAGGGGAAAAGTGACCGAGACGGCGGCGGCGGCCGCGGGACGTTCGCGGCTGGACCGACGCGCCGCGCTTCTGCGCTCGGCGCGCGCGGCGGCGTCGGCGAAGGCACGCGGCGATCGCGGAAGCAGCTCCGGGGCGGCGGCAGCGGGAAATCCGTCATGGGCGGCGGAGGCGGTGGCGGGGTACGTTCTCGTTTCACACCGGTCCCCGTACGACCGCGTCGGCGATGTGAAAGCCGATCCTTGAGGACTTTTGCCGTCGCATCTCTCCGCCCACGCCACGGTTTCAATCCCGACACACCTCGACGCCTTTCAACTCCGCTTCTGACGCCTTTCAACTCCACCCCGATATCATCACTCGTATGGAAGGCGCACCCCGGCGAGGTGGACCGCCGAGACGCGAGCGACGCGGGCGACGGCGGCGGCGGCGACGACGGCGGAGGTCGAAGGTCGGGGGGCGCGCTGAGCAGACGGAGCGACTCGGGACGGTCGATCGGGGGCGCGGCGCGGAAGTACGTCGCGTAGGGAGCGCGCCGCGTCGCGTCGATAGCTAGCGCGCGCGCTTTAGATTGGTCGGGGGCGAGCGATGAGAGCGGGATCAGCGACGGTGGTGGGATTATTAAATGGTCCAGCCAGTGATTCTTCGACGCGGAACGCCGCGAAACGCCGCTCACTTCCCACCGAGGATCGGAAACGCGTCGTCGTCGTCGATCTTCGCGGAGAACTCGGGCTTCTCCGCCTTGGCGCGCTCGTCGTCCTCGTCGCGGGCGACGACCTCCTCGCGCTCCTCCTCGGCGGAGGCGACGTCGCCGAGGGTGACCTCGGCCTCCTCGCCGGGCACGCCCCATCCGCCCTTGCCGGCGCCGCCGCGGTGGAGGCCTTCGTGACTGTCGGTCGCGCGGGCGATGCGATGGACGGGAGAGCGCGCGGTCAGGGCGCGGCGGCGAGGTGCGCGCGCGTCGCGAGGGTCGATCGAATCCGATGAGCGGTCCGAGAGCGACGAGATTCGACGCGAGAGAAAAAAAAAAAACCTAGCTCGTCTGACTAAAAAGCGCGTCCGATTCGTCCCGTCGACGCACCCTCGGCCGGAGCGGTCGTGGCGGTCGTTGCGACGAGGGTCGTCCTTGTCGCGGGGTTTGTCTCGGCGATCGTTGCGGGGGTTCATGGCGCGAGTTCTGCGCGCGCGTCTGTGACCTAAGCGCGCGCCCGTGGGACGTCGTTGTTCGTTGACATTTCCGAGGATAATAACAAGATTTTTCGCGCGAAAAACGGATCTCATGCTGACATGTCATGCTGACTTGGCAAATCTCACGGCGAGATATTTCGCTTTTCCGCGTCCGCGCCGCGCACTCCTCGCGAGCGCCCGCACGCGACGACATCCATCACGCTCCTCCTCCTCCTCGTCTTCGTCCGCTAACGCGTCACGTCGGTCATGACGCTCGCGTTCTCGACCGCGCTGTGTCCCGCGCGCGTGCGAGCGCGCCCGAAGATTCGTCGATCTAGCCGAAACGCTTCGAGAGGCGAAAAAAAGCAGACCGCGACGACGAGGTGTCAGCAATTCGCGTTCGACGCCGCGCGCACGCAACAGAACAAGACCCTGAGCGACCTCTTCGACGGCGCGACGATTCCGTTCTCGTACTTCACGACGCAGACGCTCGTCCCCGCGCCGGAGCCCGCGAGGCCGCCGCCGGCGAGGGCGACGAAGAAGGCGTCGTCGTCGTCGTCGTCGTCGCGCGCGAGAAAAAATTGCGTCGTGTTCGGCGAAGACGGAGACGTCGAGTGCGAACTCTTCGAAGACTCCCTCCTCGTCGTCTCTCACAAGACGGCGTCGTCGTCGCCGCGCGCGACGACGACGACGACGACGACGACGACGACGACGACGAAGAAGAAGAAGAAGAAGAAGAAGAAGAATGGATGCGTCGTGTTCGGCGAAGACGGAGACGTCGAGTGCGAACTCTTCGACGATTCTCTCTTCGTCTCCTCCGTCGTCCCCGCGCCGTCCCCGCGCCGTCACAACGGGCGGTACCACGCGCGCTTCGCGCCCACGCGCGTGGACACCGCGCCCGCCGCCGACGCCGACGCCTTCGCCTTCGCCGCGAGCGCGAAGATGCCTGCGTCTCCGCGATGGGACCCGGTGGCGTCCGCGCCCCGCGCGCGCGAGACCATCGCGCCGATACCGACGTCGTCGATATCGCGGTCCTCGACGGTCCGCGACGCGTTCACGTTCGGCACGGAAGTCAAGCGCCGCGGCCGCGCGCGCGTCGTCGGCGGCGACGGCGGCGGCGACAAGTCGCCGCTCATCACGCGCTACGTCGTCACGGACTCGAGCAAGAATAATGTCGTCACCTCCGAAGCGTTCGCGACCGTCGGCGTGACGAATCGACGGTCGACGATGACGACGACTCGCGACTCGCGACTCGTCGGCGTCGTCAACGAGCTCGTGAACCGGTGCGTTTCGTTTCGTTCTAGACCCCAAGATCCGCCACGTGTCATACGCGCGTCGACACCTATCAGCCACGCGTCCGCCACGTGTTCGACTCATCCTCTCGTCCGTCTCTCTCAGGAACCTCCTCGACGCCTCGGAGCAGTGCGTCGTGACGTGGACGGAGCACCCGTTCTGGACGTCCGGCGATAAGCAACAGTGCGAACGCGACGTCGACGCGATCATGGTTCGTATTCGGATTGTACAGTACCTACCTTCTGTATTGCATTTTTAACCACACACGATTCCACGTCATCATATCTGACCAATCGCGCGCCGCCGCGTACGCGCAGGAGACCATCGCGGAGCACGCGGTGTACACCGAAGCGTGCGACGTCATCGACGAGCTCATCGAGGTCGCCGGCGGTGCGTATTCGTTTTCTTCTCTTTCTAGTAGCCGCACATACTGCCATGTCATGTATCATCTGACCAACCATGCACCGCCACGTGTATTACGCACGCGCAGACGACGCCGCGAGCGCGGTGACGACGTGGTGCGAGGCGCACCCGAGCGCGCGGAACGCGGCGGCGTTGAGGGCGTTCGCGGAGCAGGCGCGTTACGGCTCGTACGGCGCCGCGGGCTCGCGCTGAGCACCGGGACGACGTGCTGTGTATAAACGATGTACAAAACGAACGAACGAACGAACGAACGAACGAAGCGTCGCGCTTCGCGACACGCTTGGAAGTCAAAGAAAAAGAATCTGTTTTCGTATTTTACCTCTGCTGTAATTTCTGTATCCGCGCGCGAAGGAAGTTCTTTTGGAAGCTGCTGTTGTTGTATCATATCTACGTGTGACTACTGTATGTAACGCATAATACTACTGTACGTATCGGTCAATCAAGCACCGCTCGTCCCCGCGTCCTTCTTCTCGTCCCTGTCCGCCATCTTTCGAACGAGCTTCCTCAGCTCGGACACCTCGTCCGCGAGCCGATCGCTTCCGACGTCGGCGCGAGCGAGATACTCGTACCCGACGCCCGGGATCGCCGCGCGGCCGGCGGCGAGCTTCTTCGCCGCCGCGCGGTTCGCCGTTCGGACGCCACCCTCGACGACGACGTCGCGCGTTTCGTTCAGCGACACCGCGTCCGCGCGGATCGAAACCGGCGAGCCCCGGGCGGCGGCGGGCGACGACGCGCGCAGGGACGCTTCCCACGGAAACGCGCCAATCTTTTCGGGGGAGAACGAGAGAAGCGAGCCGCCCGACGAGCGCGCCCCTCCCGCCCTCGTCGTCGTCGACGACGCGTCGACGAGCCTGACGCCCCCTCCGGTCATCAGCTGCGCGTGGTATCCGGTCATCAACCTCTGCGCGGCCACGAGCTCTTGTCTCAGGTATCGATTCCCCTCTCTCAACCGCTTCGCCTCGGTCGCGGCGGCGCGGCTCTTCGCCTTCGCCGCCGCCGTCGCCGCCGCGCGCGACGCGTTTTCCTTTTCATTCTCGTCGTTTTCTTCGTCCTCCGGGCACAGTCTCTGGACCTCCGCGGCGGCGCGTAATAAACGCCTCCGCGCCTTGCGTTTCTCTCGCTCCGTCGCCTCCTCCCTCAGGTCGTCCTCGTCGTCGCTCGGGTTCAACGACGGCCCCGTCTGAGGGTCGTTTTATACGAATCGATGTCGGGGTGGAGTTGAAAGGCGTCAGACGGAGTTGAAAGGCGTCGATGGTTGTCGGGATTGAAAGCGAGGGGTGGGCGGAGAGATGCGCCGGGAAAAGTCCTTCAGAAACGGCGTTCACCACGCCGACGCGGTCGTATGGGAACCAGTGTAAATATGAACGCGCCTGAGACGCCGTCCACGCGCTCGTGTTCGTCTCGGCGTCCTTCCGCTTCGCCGTCGCCGCCTCGAGCACGGCGAGCTCCTCCTTCCGCTTCCGCCGCGCGAGCTCCACCTCGTCCGCCTCCAGCGCGGCGGCGGTCGCCGCGTGCGCGGCGACCGCCGCGGCCGCGCGCGCGTCGCCGATCGCGCTCAGGCGCTCGATGACCGCGGCGTATTCCGCCTGCGGGTCGAGGGTAATTGTCCATACGAGGCGACGTCGGGGTGGAGTCGAAAGGCGTCAGAAGCGGAGTTGAAAGGCGTCGAGGTGCGTGCGTCGGGATTGAAACCGTGGCGTGGGCGGAGAGAAACGAACGCCGGGAGAGAAAGTCCTTAAGGAATGAAGTTCACCACGCGAACGCGGTCGTATGGGGACCAGTGCGAATGAATCAGAACGCGCCTGCGCTTCCCACGTGCGCAGACCCGCGCGCACGCGGACGCGTTCTTCGTCGAGATCGAGACGACCGCGTTCTTCTTCGCGGTCGCCGCGGCCGCCCGCGCGGACGTCCTCGCGCGTCCACGCCGGCGGCGTCGGCTTGAACCCCGCGGGGGGATCCAGGACTGAGGGCCGTTCCATACATACAAAGCGATGATATCGGGGTGGAGTTGAAAGGCGTCAGTTGAAGTTGAAAGGCATCGCGGGCGGGGATTGAACGCGGGGGGTAGGCGGAGAGAAACGCCGGCAAAAGTCCTTAAGGATCGGCGTTCACCACGCGAACGCGATCGTATGGGGACCAGTGTATAGAACGCACCTGACGCGGACGACGACAGCGGCGGCGGCGGCGGGCGCGAATATTTCCCCGTCGCCGCCGCCGCCGCCGTCATCGTCGTCGTCGTTCCGCCGCGAAGCGCCGCGACCGACGCGGTGAGCGCGTCGACGCGCTCTCGCAAACTGTCCGCGCGCTCCTCCTCCGGCGACGACACCCCCCACCGCGGCGGCGGCGGCGACGCGATCGACGCCGTCGTCGTCGTCGTCGCCTCTCCGCCCGCCGCCGCCGCCACCGCCGCTCGGTAATCGCCGACGAACGCGCCGTCGCGCACGCGCGCGCGTCCGATCGCGGCGTCTCTGAACGCCGCCGCGGACGCGAGCTGATCGCGCGTGAAGACCTCGCCGAAGGTGGACCCGGTCGCGACGCCGCCGACGCCGCCGAGCGCGGACGCCCTCGGGAGCTCCCCGCGACGCAGCGGCGTCGTCGCGCCGCGCTCGGGGAGACTCGATCGCTTCCCCTCCGCGAACGCCCTCGCGAGCGCTCGGAAGTCTTCCAGCGGGACGTCCACGCGCGCGAACTCCACGACCGGCGACGGCGGCGTCGGCGTCGACGTCAACGTCGACGCGGCGCCGCGTTCGAGTCGGACGCGTTCCTTTTCTCTCGTCGTCGTCGAATTCGGTGATGAGGAGACTGCTTTCCGTACGACCCCGTTCGCGTGGTGAACGCCGTTCCTTAAGGACTCCATCTCCGCCCGCGCGCTCGTCTCGGTCCCGGTCTCTCGAGGCGGCGGCGGCGGCGGCGGCGGCGCTTCCGCGACGAAGTGCCGCGAAAACTCCTCGAGCGACAGCGCGCGGTCCTCGTTCGCGTCGAGCGATTGAAACCAGAGCTCGATCGCGTCTCTGCTTCCGTCCTCCTGGCGGACGCTCGAAGGCAGCCGCAGCCGCCTCGCGATCGCGGGGCGCGCGCGCAGCCCGATGACGAGCTCGCGGATCGTCACGAGCCCGTCGCCGCTGCGGTCCAGCGCGCGGAACAGCGCGCGCGCGTCGTCGGCGTCGTCGTCGTCGTCGTCGCGCGCGTCGTCGCGCGTCCGCGGTGCTCCGTCGGCGTCGTCGTCGGCGTCGCCATCTCGCGGCGACGACGCCGGCGACGCGACCGCGAGGCGCGACTTGGCGCTCGACGCGCGCGTCGGGCCCGCGTATCGCGCGACGCGCGACGCCCCTGGGGCGTCCTCCTCCTCCTCGCGCGTCGCGACCGCGACCGCGGCCGTCGTCGTCGTCGTCGTCGTCGTCGTCGTCTCGTCGTCGTCTCTCGTCGTCGCGACCGTCATCTTCCGCGCGTCGTCGTCGTCGAGGCCGAGGAGCGACGCGCGCGACGTCGCGCGCGAGACGCGCGGGGAGCGCCGCTCGACCGGCGTGGTCCGGCCGCTCCCGCGCGGGCTCCGGAGCGGGTCCGGCGCGCGCGCGAACGACATCGCGTCGCGTCGCGTCGCGCCGGGGTCGTCTGGCGCGATAGATGATGAGCGTTTGAGCGTTTCGGCCCCAACGGCCATTCCTAGAAAAAGTCCATCGGTCAGTTGAAAGGGGACACGATCAAATGTTGAAAGCGAGCGGTGGGTGAAAATGTTAGCGGACGCTCGCAGTTTTTGCGAGTGCCGGACGTCGCGCGCGGCGTCTCCGCTCGCGAGATCTCATCACTCGTCGCGCCGGCGCGGCAGCGGCGTCGCGCGCGTCCGCGCGTCGTCCGGACGCGTCGCGGGGATGCCGCCGGACCGGGGCGGACCCGGCGCGTCGTCGTCGTCGGCGGCGGCGTCGGGGCGTCCTCCTCCGCCGCCGTCTCGAGGTCTCAACATCGCGACGACGACGATTTCGCCCCCGGCGTCTCGAGATTCGTTCGACGCGTGGGCGGCGTCCGCGAGGACGCTCGACGCGGCGCGCGCGCGTCGCGACGCGCTGCGCGACCGCGCGGACGCGCGCGTCCTCGCGTCCTCCGCGACGTCCTCCGCGCGCAGGCTCGCGGAGGCGTCCGCGTCGTTCGCGCGCGCGAATCGCGTCGCGCGCGATCTCGCGCGAATCGCGTCGAGGGAATCGCGCGACGCGGACGACGCCGCGTCCGCGTTGGAGCGGCGGCGCCTTCGCCTGCGCGAGGCGTCGGACGCGCTGCGCGACGCGCGGCAGCGCGTTCGAGACGCGGACCACCTCCTGCGCGGCGCGTTCGGCCGCGGGAGGCTGCACGCGCAGCAGAGAGCGCTCACGCGCGAGCGATGGGCCCGCGTCGGCGACGTCGCCGACGCGTTCGACGTAGACTTGCATCATTCGCCCGCCGCCGCGGATGACGATTACGCCGCGGCGACGGCGACGGCGAGAATGAATCCTCCGTCCATAGCGGGCGTGCCGCTGGACCTCGCGCACGCGGACGACGACGCGCGCCCTGAGGGCGGCGGGAAGGGCGGCGAAGACGACGGCTCGACGTCGAATTCGTCGTCCCCGTTTTCGCTGTTCGGCGGCGGCGGCGGCGGCGGCGGCGCGTCGTTCGCGTTCCCGCGCGACCCCGTCAAAGCGTCCGCGGCGTTAGGGCACGCCACGTCCGCGGTGCTACAGCTCGCGAGGATATTAGACGTCCCGCTGCGGTACCCGGTCGCGCCGGGGGCGTGCCAGTCGTACGTGAGCGAGCTTAGGCTCGTCGCGCGACCGCGATTCGAGCCGTCGGCGGCGGAGGGAAAAGACGCAGCGAAAGACGCCCCCGCCCCCCCCGGCGACTCGACCCTAAACCCGTCCTCGGCAACGTCCGGACTCGGCGCGAACCCGAGCGTGTCTTGGCGGCGCGCGGAGTACCCGCTGTTCGTGGACGCGGACGACGCGTCGAGGAAGAAGTTCACGCGCGCGGTGGAGCTGTTGTGCGAGGACGTGAGACAGCTCTTACGCGCGCACGGTTTGCGCGCCGCGGGCGACGGGCGCGGGCGGCGTAAGTGTCCGAACCCGCTCGCGAACATTCGGAGAGTGTACGACGCGAGGCGGCTGAGGTGCGAGAGCGCGCCGGCGGAGGCGGGCGCGGCGACGATGGCGGTGACCGAGGGTTCGGGCGTGAAGGACGCGAGAGAGGGCGGCGCGGGCGCGGGGGCGGGGGCGGGGGCGGGGTCGGGGGGCGACGTTCAAAGCGGAAGCTCGCCGCCGACCGACGACGTCGACTTGGCGTGGGTAGATTCTTGAACGACCGACGCGCGCGCGCGACGCGACGCGAGACGTGGCACGGCGGGTGTCATACTGTAGCGACGATAGCGGCGACGAGACGAGACGCGCGATACGATACGTTACGACGCGAACGCGCGATAACGTAAACGGATGGTGATACAACAACAACAACAACAGAACAACGCATCATACAGGATAGAGTGACCCCCCCGATAAAGTATTGTAAACCCGCCGAGGGACGCGTCGTCGCTCGCGTCGTCACGCGAGCTTGATGCTCTTCCACTTGCCCGCGTGCCACAGCCGCGTGTACAAGATGGACTGCAGCACGCGCTGCGCGACGTATAACCCCCACAGCCAGTTCATGTTGAACCACGGCTGGCACCGCGTCACGCCCAGAAACGCCGCCGGCAAGAACAAGAGCCACTGCGTCGCGATGGAGATGAACGCCACCCTGGGCGCGTCGCCGACGCCGAGGAGCGCGTTCTGCATCGTCAGCGAGACCGCGTCGAACGCGACCGTCGCGCCGGTGAACCGCAGCGGGAGCGTCGCCTTAGCCACCGCCGCCGGGTCGGTGAGAAAACATCGCAGCAACGTCTCCGGAAAGAACGCCGCCGCCGCGCCCACCCCGACCATCATCGCCGCCGTGAGCTTGCTCACGTCCCACGGCCACTGCGTCGCGTCCTCGACGTCGCCCCTCCCGAGCGCGCGCCCGGAGAGCGCGCCCGCGGCGAGGCCCATGCCCATGCACGGAAGCACCAGCGTGAGCATCAGGTTGATGAGGACGTTGACCGCGGCGGTCTCGGAGGTGCCAAGCTTCCCGACGATCCAGTACAACGTCGTCATCCCGGTCGCGAAGAGCAAGTTGGTGATGGACGTCGGCGCCGCCTGCGCGATGAGCGTCTTGAAATCGTCTGCGCTCGGAAGCTTCACGCCGAAACCCATCTCCTTCGCGCGGATGAACCCCATGCGAATGTACAGCAGAGAGCCGAGCCACACGGACGTCGCGGTGCCGACGCCGGCGCCGAGGACGCCGAGCGCGGGGATCTTCAGCGCGGGGACGCCGAAGATGAGCGCGAGGCTCACCGAGACGTTCACCGTGTGCATCGCGAGAAGGGTGTTCATGTAAATCTGCGGCTGTTGGACCGCGTTCCAGAACCCTCGGAACGCGAAATTGATGCCCACCGCCGGCACGGCGCACACGCGCGCCCGCAGGTACGGCACGGCAGCGGCGACGACCGCGGGGTCAGCCGTCAACGTCGGCACGACGCTCGGCGCGGAGACGAACGCCGCGATCGCCATCGGGACGCCGAGGAGCACGATGATCACGAGCGCCGCGTTCAGCGGCACCGCCGCCACCTCCGGTCGGTTCTCGCCGATGCGGCGCGCGCTCATCGCCTGCACGCCGCTCGAGATGCCCTGGAGCGCGGCTTGGCACTGAAAGTTTACCGACGACGCGAGGCCGACGCCGGCGACGGCTTCGGTGCCCAACCGCCCGACCATGACGCTGTCCGCGAGGTTCAGGACGTTCTGCGACGCCATCCCTCCCATGACGGGCAGCGCCTGCGTCATGACCGTCTCCACTCTGTCCTTGGACACGCCCAAGAAAGAACCCGGCTCGCCGCCGTTCACCATGGAGACTCGATCCGCGACGGTGACGACCTCCCCGCCTGGGGTCTTGCCCCTCGGCGCGCGGCGTTTGATCACCGTGCCGCCGACGCTCGCGACCGCGATTTTCGCGTCCACCTCGCTCAGATTCGCGCGCTCGATCGCGAGCTTCTTCGCCGCCGCCGCGCGACGCAACGCCGCGGCTCTCGCCTCTTCCAACGCGTCGGACTCCGCCTTGGCGCGCGCGGCGTCCCACGACGACGCCGGGTGCTCGTACCGTCGGCGCCATCGGATTCGCGGCTCGGACGGCGGCGGCAGCGGCGCGAACGTCTTGTCGGCGATCGTCGCGAGGACGTCGTCGAGGAGGTCGTTCACGGAGGAGGAGGAGGAGGAGGAGGAGGACCCAGAGGGCG
>MDSW01001924.1_pt1 | contig 10500 bp, 13 predicted proteins | sample 811171 | NCBI WGS metagenome assembly MDSW01 (sample SAMN05326641, study PRJNA326480) | marine metagenome | isolation source: seawater | place: Atlantic Ocean: North West | collected 2012 | reverse complement strand
TCAAAAGATCAAAAAGGATCTTCTGCAATGCCACATAAAAAAAATCCTATTTTAAGTGAAAATTTAACTGGTCTTGCAAGATTGATAAGGTCTTCTGTAATTCCTGCTCTAGAAAATGTTGCTTTATGGCATGAGAGAGATATTTCGCATTCCTCAGTTGAAAGAAATATTGGACCGAACTCAACAATAGCATTAGACTTTGCGCTAAATAGATTAAGCAATGTTGTTAAAAATTTAAATATTTATCCAAAAAATATGAGAAAAAATTTAAATATCACCAATGGAATTTTCTTCTCACAAAGAATTCTTTTAGAGTTAACTTCGGTTGGTTTTACAAGAGAGCAGTCTTATAAGATTGTTCAAAAAAATGCGATGAAAGCATGGAAAGAAAACTCCTCATTTTACAATAAAATTATATCAGATAGAAAAATCACAAATAAAATACCTGTTAATAAGATCAAAAAGTTATTTGATTTTAGTTATCATACAAAAAAAATTAATATAATTTTCAATAGAAGCCTTAAAAAATAATCTCATGAATAAAGGTAAAAAACTATACGAAGGTAAAGCCAAAATTATCTACGAAACAAAAGATAAAGATTTAGTTATACAGCACTTTAAAGATGATGCCACAGCTTTCAATAATTTGAAGAAAGCAAGCGTAGAAGGTAAAGGAGTTCTAAATAATAGAATATCAGAATACATATTTAGTAACTTGTCTCAATGCGGAATAAAAACTCACTTAATAAAGAGACTAAACATGAGAGAACAGTTGATTAAAAAAGCTGACATATTTCCAATTGAATTTATTGTGAGAAATATTGCTTCTGGTTCATTAACTAAAAGGCTTGGTATTCCTGAGGGTACAGTTCTAGAAAAACCGTTATTAGAATATTGTTTTAAGAAAGATGATCTTCAAGATCCTTTAATCTCAAAGGAACATATTTACTCATTTGGTTGGGCTACAGAGGAAGAAATTACGACAATTAATAAAACAACCTTAAGAATAAATGACTTATTGTTAGGTATGTTTAGAGGAATAGGCATTAAACTTGTTGATTTTAAAATTGAATACGGAAAAGCATGGAACAAGGAAAATAAAGAGAATGAGATAGTTTTAGCAGATGAAATAAGTCCTGATACATGTCGCCTATGGGATTCTAAAACTGAAAAAAAATTAGATAAAGACCGGTTTAGAAAAGATTTAGGAAATATCATTCAAGGATATCAGGATGTAGCAAGAAGACTAGGAATTATGCCTGAAGAAACTAATATAAGTGAAGTTAATTTTGGTAAAACCATTCCCATTAAATTTAAAAAAAAGTAAATTGAAATTTTCAATCACAGTAACTCTTAAAAAAGATGTTTTAGACCCTCAGGGAAAAGTAGTTCTTAATACTTTAGTAAATATGGGAATGGATAATCTTAAAAATATAAGACAAGGTAAACATTTTGAAATAGAGGTTGATGAAGTCGAAGAGGCTATTGCCAAAAATAAAATAAATGAAATGTGTAAAAAACTTTTAGTAAATTTGATTATTGAGGACTACAAGATTAATAGAATTAAATGAAATCATCTGTAATCGTTTTTCCAGGCTCTAATTGTGACAGAGATGTAGCAGTTGCATTAGAAAAATTGCAATTCAAAAACCAAATGATTTGGCATAAAGAAACCAATTTGCCAAAATCTGATTTAATAGTTATACCTGGTGGTTTTTCTTATGGTGATTATTTAAGGTCTGGCGCAATAGCAGGAAAATCTTTAATTATTGATGAGGTCATTAAAGCAGCTAATTCAGGTTGTTTGGTTTTAGGAATTTGTAATGGATTTCAAATTTTAACTGAAACAGGATTATTAAAAGGTACTTTACTAAGAAATAATAATTTGAAATTTATAAATAAAGATGTGAGTATTAAAGTAATAAATAACAAAACGAAATTTTCAAATAAATATAAAAAAGACCAAATCATCAAAATAAATATCGCTCACAATGAGGGTAATTTTTTTACAAATCTAAGTCATTTAGAACAACTTAAAAAAGAAAATTTAATTGCATTTCAATATTGTGATGAAAAAGGAAATATAGATGAAAATTCCAATCCTAATGGCTCACTAGAAAATATTGCAGGTATTTATAACCCAAAAAAAAATATATTAGGTATGATGCCTCATCCTGAAAGAATGGTAGATGAAATTATATCAAATAAAGATGGTATAAATTTATTTACAAGTTTGCTTAATTAAAAATGAAAATTACTAGGCAAATAATAGAAAAACATGGTCTAAAAGAAGAAGAGTTTCAAAGTATAAAAAAATTATTAAAAAGGGAACCTAATTTATTAGAGCTTGGTATTTTTTCAGCAATGTGGAATGAACATTGTTCTTATAAATCTTCTAGGATTCATCTTAAAAAATTACCTACAAAAGGTAAGCAAGTAATTCAAGGGCCTGGAGAAAATGCCGGTGTAATAGATATTGGTGATGATGATGCAATAGTATTTAAAATAGAGAGTCATAATCACCCCTCATACATTGAACCTTATCAAGGAGCTGCAACAGGTGTTGGAGGGATATTAAGAGATGTTTTTACTATGGGGGCAAGACCAATAGCTTTGCTAAACTCAATACATTTTGGTTCTCCTGATCATCCCAAAACTAAAAGTCTATTGAATGGTGTTGTATCTGGAATTGGAGGTTATGGTAATTGTATAGGTATACCAACTGTCGCTGGGGAAACTAAATTTAATGAAACTTATAATGAAAATATTTTAGTTAATGCAATGGCGGTCGGACACGCAAAAAAAAATAAAATTTTTTATTCAAAAGCAAAAGGTTTAAATAAATCAGTTGTATATGTTGGTTCGAAAACTGGGCGAGATGGAATTCATGGTGCTTCTATGGCTTCAGCAGAATTTAATGAAAATTCAGAGGAAAAAAAACCAACAGTTCAAGTAGGAGATCCTTTTACCGAGAAACTTTTATTAGAGGCTTGTTTAGAGCTAATGAAAGATAACTCTATTATTTCAATTCAGGATATGGGCGCAGCAGGTTTAACTTCTTCGAGTGTTGAAATGGTTTCAAAAGGAGGTCTTGGAATAGAGTTAGACCTAGATAGAGTTCCTTGTAGAGAAGAAAATATGACTCCTTATGAAATGATGTTGTCAGAGAGTCAAGAAAGAATGCTTATAATTCTTGAAGATGGAAAAGAGGGTAACGCAAAAAAAATATTTGATAAATGGGATTTAGATTTTGTAATAATTGGAAAAACTACAAATGTAAAAAATCTTACATTAAAATTTGACGGAAAAATTGTTGGTGAGATTCCGATTGAGGCGTTAGCTTCTAAGGCACCAATGTATAATAGGGAATGTGTAAAAATAAAAGCAAAAAAAGAAAAAGTTAATTTTAAAGATTTAAAAAAAATTAAGATTGAAGATGCATTAATTAAGATTTTGTCTAGTCCAAACCACTCTAATAAAAATTGGGTAACAAGTCAGTATGATCAAAGTGTTATGTGTGACACAATTCAAAAGTCTGGTTCCGATGCTTCAATTATTAGAATTCACAATAAGGAAAAAGCTATTGCCGTTTCCGTGGACTCATCGGCGAATTATTGTAAATCAAATCCTATTTTAGGAGGAAAACAAATTGTTTGTGAAAATTGGAGAAATCTTATTACTGTGGGCGCAAAACCTCTAGCTATAACTAATTGTTTAAATTTTGGTAATCCTGAAAATAAAGAAGTAATGGGAGAATTTACTGAATGTTTGGAAGGGATAAAAGTAGCTTGTGAATTCTTGAATTACCCAGTGGTTTCTGGAAATGTATCTTTCTATAATGGAACAAATAAAAAAAATATTTATCCAACACCTGTAATAGGTGGTGTAGGTCTTATCAAAAAACTAACCGAACCTTTAGGTCATAATTTTAAAAAAGATAAAAATGAGTTAATTTTGATAGGAAAAACTCTAGGTCATTTAGGACAAAGTTGTTTCTTGAAAGAAAATTACTCAATTAATGAAGGCATGCCACCTGAAATTAATCTTAAAAATGAAAAAAATAATGGTGAAACCTTATTAAAACTAATCGAAAATAATTTAATTATTTCATCACATGATGTATCAAGTGGAGGACTTCTAACAGCAATTTCTGAAATGGCATTAAATACAAAATATGGGGCAAAAATTTATAAACCAAAAAAATTGTCTAATTTGTATGAATATTTTTTTGGCGAAGATCAAGCAAGATATATTGTAGAAATTGATAAAGATAACTTATCTAAGGCTGTAAAAATCTTAAAAGATAGCAACATTTATTATGAAAATATTGGTTTTACTCAAAATGAATATTTAGAAATTGAAGGTGAGTTAAAAATTAGCACTAAAGACTTATTTCAAATTAATAATGAATGGTATAATAATTACTAATGCCATTACCTAAAGAAGAGATTAAAAAACTAATTAAAGAATCAATACCAGACGCCTCAATCGAAATTAAAGATTTAATGGGTGATAATAATCATTTCTCAGCCACAGTAAGATCAGCAAAATTTAATAATTTGAGTAAGATTGAACAGCATAAACTTGTATATAAATCACTTAGAGGTAAAATGGGCAATGAATTACACGCTTTATCGCTAACTACTGAAGGAAAATAATGAATACAAAAGAGAAAATAATAGAATTAATCAATAATAACGAAGTTTGTTTATTTATGAAGGGTACACCGGACTCCCCTCAATGTGGATTTTCTATGGCTGTTTCAAATGTACTAAAACATTTAAACGTAAATTTTAAAGGTATTAATGTTTTAGAAGACGAAAATTTAAGACAAGGGATTAAAGATTTTAGCGACTGGCCTACTATCCCACAATTATATGTGAAAAAAGAATTTATTGGAGGTTGTGATATAGTTAAAGAAATGTTTGAGAAAGGTGAGTTAAAAAAAATTTTTATAGAAAAAAATATTATAAAATAATTTTTAATGAGAAATTATATCTACAAAACAATTATAACAATTATTGCTTTTATTATTGTTTTTGAATTTACAATAGGAAAAACATTAAATAAAATTACTTCACAAACTGATTTATTATTAACAAGAGAAGGAAGAAAAGAAATGGTAAATTCAATTAAGAATGAGATGAATAAAGCTATTAAAAAAGAAAATTTTCTCAAACAAGAAGAAAGAGTTCTTATCAATCAGTTTATAAAAAAGATAAGAGATGAGTTAAGAAACGTTGAATAAATATTTAACAAAACTTAAAATTTTTCATAATATTTACATAAAACATAAATTTTTCATTAAAAAAAAATCTTATTCAATGGAAGAGGAAGATTTAATTATTTTAGATAATTTAAAGAGTATAAATCATGGTTTTTATGTTGATGCTGGTTGTTATCATCCCTTACACTTGAATAATACTTATTTGTTACATAAAAGAGGATGGGAAGGGGTAAATATAGATATAAGTAAGTATTCTATAGATCTATTTGATTATCTAAGACCAAATGACCACAATGTTAATGCTGCTGTTACAAATTATAATGGAAGTATAAAATTTTATTATCAAAAAGAGCATAGTCAACTTACTTCTGTCAAAAAAGAAGTAGCAAAAAAAAGAATGCGTGGCATTATTCACGAGAAAGAAATAGATGCACTTAAGTTAGATACAATTTTAGAAAATAGTAAGTTTAGAAATAAAAGAATAGATTTTTTAAATATTGATATTGAAGGTGGAGACTTTGACAGCTTAACTTCGTTGAATTTCAATATTTATAAACCTAGACTAATATGTATTGAAATTGATAAAGAAAATATTTTCAATTCAAATATTTATAGTTATCTTACTAAATTAAATTATAAGAAAATTTGGTCAAGTAAGTCTAATTTATCACACATTTTTAAAAATTAAAAAATTGTTAGATATTTTATTCACACTTTAGCAACTTACCTGTTACAATTTTTTTTTTGTGAAAAAAAAACTTAAAATTACTCTCAAAAATTGAACTACATTTATAAGGCATACTTCTTTTTAAATTTCTGACATTTTGTACAGCTAAGAACGGTCTTTGATAATTTGTCTCAATTTTTTGCCATATATCGAAACAACTAAATTTTGAATTGTTTAAAAAAGGTTTAACGCTCCATAATGGAGTTGCTAAAATGCATAATTCTTGTGATTTAATTTTATTCAAATGTGTTGCAATTTCTCGTCCACTTATCCCTTGATATTCTAATTCAAATTTATTACTCAAGTCTATAAATCTTGAGGGAAGGTTAAACCACACATATTGATATGGATTAATTTTCACATTTTCTCCAACAAAAAAAAGAATTGATATTATACTAAAAAAATAAAAAACTTTTTTTGAAAAAATAAATATAGAAGTTAAACCTATTATAAAAATTAAAGGTATAAGAAACATCACTTGACGTATCTCGTCATAAAGATGGACTCTTTTAAAAATAAGGATGAAAATTATCAATAGAACTGACAACAAGATAGAACCAAAAAAAATTCCCTTTTTTTTGTCAGAAAAAATTTTTTTTTCAGTGAACGGCAATATTAAAATACCTAATAGTATTATTAGGGGTATTTTCACTGCAAACCAAATAAGCAAATAAGTTGCGGGTAAATCTTCAGCATACATGATTTCACCAAGTGTCATTGTTCCAACATTGTTAAAATGAGAAGCGCTTACTTGAAATGTTTTAATCAGTAAAAAAGGATCAACCCAAAAAATTGGGTAAAATAAAAAAATAAAAAAAAGTAATAGTAAAAGAAAGATAATTATATGTTTGTAGTATTTTTTTATGAATTCAATCAGATTAATTTGATATAAATTTAAATAAATAAAAAAAGTAATTAAATATTGTAAAAAAATTAAAACTCCAGCAAATCTTACTGAAATTAAATAAGCTGAAAACAGAGAAAAAAATATAACATATTTTAGTCTCAAATTATTTTCGTTAATAAGTTTTTCAAATACGAAAAAACTATAATATGTGCAAAGCAACCAAACAGACATAAAAGGTACATCTTTAGGGCTAAACATTGATTGGCCAAATAAATATGGGTAGGTTAAATATAAGATTGTACTTAAAATACAAAAATTTTCTTTATCTATTATTTTTTTTAATATTAAGTAAAAAAAAATACTGGATATAAAAAAAAATAAAAAAACTACAAAATGTTTTGATATTAGTTTCGCTCCTTCTTTATCCAAATTTTTATCGAGTTTTACAATATTTTTTATAAATGATTGTATTGGCTGAGAAACTATTTGAAAGCCAATTCCATACCCTACAAAGCTTTCTACTTCTTCATTAAATTTTTCTTTGTCGAATTTTTTTTTATAAAATACAGTGTTAGAAATCTGTTTGATTAATTTTACATGAAAATTCCAATTTAATTCTTCATGCTTTTCATCAAACGAAATACCTGAATTAATTGAATTTAGAGATCCTACTAGCAAAAAAGTAGTAAGAAAAAAAATAAAAAACTTTTTTATTAAAATATTTCTATTCACACTATTTGTATAATTTTATAGCTCTTTCTTCAAAAGCCTTTGCAATTTTATTTAATCCAAGTTCAAATGATTTTTTCATAATTCCATTTAAAATAGGATTTTTTAATTCGAAATCTATAAAAAATTCTAATTGTGTATTGTTATTTATTTCTTTGAAATACCACTCGTTTTTTAAATATTTTAATGGTCCATCTAGATTCGTAACAATAATTTTGTTTGTTTTCTTATGGTAAGAAACATGGCTAGAAAAAGTTTCATTCAAAATACTTTTACCAACTTTTAGGTCTCCGTTAAATGTTATAAGATCATTACTCTCATTTTTATCAAATACTTTACCTTGAATACACCATGGAACAAACTCAGGATATTTTTCAATATCAAGGACCATGTCAACGAGTTGTTTTTTATTACAGGGAATAATTTTTTTTAATCTTGCGGATGACATTCAAGCTTTTTATTTCTTGCGTCCTGTAATTTTCTAAAGTCATCATCTGCGTGATAAGATGATCTTGTTAATGGGGAAGAAGAAACTAGTAAGAAGCCTTTTGATTTAGCGATAGTATCAAATTCTTTAAATTCATCCGGGTGATAATATCTCTCAAGAGGATGATGTCTTGTTGAAGGTTGTAAATACTGTCCTATAGTTATGAAATCAACTTCTGCTGATCTTAGATCGTCCATAACTTGTATTACTTCTTCTTTTGTCTCACCTAACCCAACCATAATTCCAGATTTTGTAAAAATTTTTTTATTAAATGATTTTGCGTTTTTTAATAACTCTAGGGAAGCAAAATAACGTGCGCCTGGTCTTACTTTAGTATAAAGTCTTGGAACTGTTTCAATATTGTGGTTAAAAACGTCTAAGTCAGCTTCCAAAACTCTTTTGTACGCATCACCCTTTCTTAAAAAATCAGGTGTTAAAACTTCGATTGAAGTTTTGGGATTTTTATGCCTTGTAGCTTTAATTACTTTGTAAAAATGATCAGATCCGCCGTCTTCAAGATCATCTCGATCAACCGAGGTTATAACAACATGTTTTAAATTTAAATCTTTCACTGCATTTGAAATTTTTAAAGGTTCAAAAATATCAAGATCATCTGGTTTACCAGTTTTAACATCGCAGAATGCGCATGCTCTTGTACAGGTATCACCCATTATCATAAAGGTTGCATGTTTTTTACTCCAACATTCAGTAATATTTGGACAATTAGCTTCCTGACAAACTGTTACAAGGTTATTTTTATTTACAATTTGCTTTGTTTTAAAAAAAACTTGTGAGTCTACAATTTTAGACCTTATCCAATCAGGTTTTTTTTTTATTGGATTAATTGGTTTATTAACTTTCTCAGGATGTCTGACTTTTTCACTCATTTTAATTTAATTATTATTTCATCTTCTGTAACGTAATTAAAATTTTTTCTATATAACATATCTAAATAATCTTGTTCATTTTTATTTATCAATGAAATTTGATGATCTAGATTTTTTAACTTCTTTGCTAGCATTTTTTCCTTCTCAATCAATTCTTGGTAAGTATTTTTTTTATCAAAATAGGAGATTAAGCCTCTTTCCCCGCCAACTAAATTGATACCAATATATAAAGTAAAAAAAATATTAAATAAAAGAAATTTTTTTTTTTTCAAAACTTTAAATAACTTCATTGTTTAGATTTTAGCCATTTTAGCTTGATTGCCAAGTTCTTCTTCGACACGTAATAATCTATTATATTTCGCCACTCTTTCAGATCTCGCTAATGAACCTGTCTTAATTTGGGATGAGTTAGTAGCCACTGCCAAATCAGAGATAAACGTATCTTCCGAATCTCCTGATCTGTGGGAAATGATTGTTCTAAAATTATTATTTTTAGCAGTTTCTATAACTTTAAGTGTTTCAGTAACAGTACCAATTTGATTAGGTTTGATTAAAATAGCATTCGCAGCACGAGATTTTATTCCAATCATAAGTCTATCATTATTAGTTGCAAATAAATCATCTCCTACTATTTGTATGTCATGGTTTTTTGTAAATGTAGTCCAACTGCTCCATGCATTTTCCTCAAAAGGATCCTCGATTGATTTGATTGAGTATTTTTTTATTAGACTTCTATAGTACATATGTGTGTCGTAAAAAGTGAGATATTTATGATCTTTGATCGAATATCTTCCGTTTTTGTATAACTCGTTTGAAGCAACATCTAAACATATAGAAACATCTTCTCCTGGTTTGAAACCTGCTTTTTTAATAGCTAAATTTATTAATCTTATTGCCTCATCATTAAATGCTAAATCTGGAGCAAATCCCCCTTCATCTCCTAGGGCTAACGAAAAATGTTTTTTTGACAATTCATATTTTAATTTTTGAATTACTAAAAAACATGTTTCCATTGCTTCTGAAAATGACTTAGATTTTTCTGGTCTAATCATAAACTCTTGAATTCGTAGAAGGTTGTTTGCATGCGCGCCGCCATTAATCACATTCATTAATGGAACTGGTAATTGGTTAGCTTCTTGGCCACCAAGATATTTATATAATGGTATATTATTTTCTTTTGCAGCTAATTTACATGAAGAAATAGAGGAGGCTAAAATTGAGTTTGCCCCAAGTTTCTTTTTCTGTTTAGTCCCATCTAAATTAATTAATGTATCGTCGATTTTTTTTTGATCAGAACACTCCATACCCTTTAGGGCTTTTGAAATTTTAGTGTTTATATTTTCAACTGCTTTAAAAACACTTTTTCCTAAAAACTTTGTGATAGATTTGTCTCTTAACTCAAAAGCTTCGTGAGAACCTGTTGATGCACCAGAAGGGACTATAGCGGTTGCTGACATTCCGTTTTCTAAAAAAATCTCTGCTTCTACTGTGGGATTTCCTCTACTATCAAAGACTTGTCTGCCTTTTATACTTTTAATTTTTGCCATTCTTATTTTACTATCTTATCTATCTCGGTAAGTTTTTTTAACAAAGTTT
>MDSW01133472.1_pt1 | contig 10501 bp, 6 predicted proteins | sample 811171 | NCBI WGS metagenome assembly MDSW01 (sample SAMN05326641, study PRJNA326480) | marine metagenome | isolation source: seawater | place: Atlantic Ocean: North West | collected 2012 | reverse complement strand
CCAAACGGTAAAACCAGCGTCATGAAAGCCTATTGCTGTAGGTAATCCAACGTATCCAAGGCCGATTATTCCAACGGTAAGACTACCATCTTTAGCCAAGTCGGCAAAGTTAGAAACCCGTCCCATGTAAAAACGCTAAGATAACTTAGCATTCAATATAACGGTTAGTCGGGAAAATTGATGTAGTTCCAAAGAATAATATTATAATTATAATTAAATATAGTTCAAGCAATAAAATATTAGGTTTTTTTAGTTAGGTTTTACATATATTTGAAGAACTAGGCAAGAATCCGAATATATATGGGTCAGTCCATTGACATGATTGACTCCAATTTGAAGCATGGGATTATTGCAAGTGTTATTCAAATGTTCAGGAATATTGGAAAGAATAGAGATTTATTGTGGAATTTGATCGCTAGAGACTTCAAAAACACTTATCATGGTCACTTTCTAGGTTATATTTGGTCACTACTTGAGCCACTGGTACTCACTGGAATATTCTATGTAATATTGATTATATTAAGAAATGATCCAGATAACTTAGTTCCATTAAAAATAATGATTGGTATTCTTGTGTATAATGCTTTTTCTAAAACCTTGGCGTCTTCAACAGTATCCTTTTCAAGAAATTCCTCATTGATTCAACAGATTTACTTTCCAAGAGAGTTGATTATTACGTCTATTGCTGGTTTCCAAGGTGTTAGGCTATTCCTAAGTTTATTCATAATTGTGCCTTACATGATCTATGTTTCTATCAATCCAAGTTTATACTTATTATTATTACCAATAGCATCTTTTTTTGCCATATTACTAGCGAAAGGGATAGGTATGATTTTCGTGATCTTGCATGTTAGGTTTCGTGATATAGAACAAATAGTTACGTTGATTTTAAGAGCAGGTTTCTATCTTTCAGGCGTCTTCTTCAGTGCTGACATAATTCCTTCCGAATATTTGGATTTGTATTTTTGTAATCCCGTAGCAGTTTTTATCGAAATGGCTAGAGGTGCTGTTTTAGGCCAATACACCGTCTTGGACTTAGAACACATTCGCAATGCAATAATAATTTCTACTTTGATATACTTTATTGGTGTAATAACTTTCAAGCGATATGAAAAAGGAGCGGTGCTATATTTATGATTGATGAACAGGATATTGCGATTAATGTAGAATCAATAAACCTACATTTCCCAGTTCTATTAAGTCCAAAGAGCCAAATCGTAAATTTGCTCAGAGGGAAAATAAGTAGTATAATAAAAAGAAAAAAATTTCATGCCATAAAAGATATATCATTCAATGTAAGAAGGGGCGAGGTATTAGGGGTTATTGGCCCAAATGGTGCTGGCAAGAGCACACTCTTGCGTCTACTAGCAGGAATTTATGTTCCCTCATCAGGAAGAATCTTATCTAGGGGAGATATTTCTCTCTTAGCAGGCGTTGGTGCAGGTTTCCAAGCAAATCTAACTGGAAGAGAAAATATCTTTTTGAGCGGTAGTATTTATGGAATATCAAAAAAAGCATTAAAAAACTTAGAACAATCTATTATTGATTTCTCAGAAATTGGCGATTTCATAGATCAACCACTCAGGACTTACTCCTCCGGGATGAGGGCTAGGCTTGCTTTTTCTATCGCAATAAATCTTGAACCTGACATCCTATTGATTGACGAAGTGATTGCAGTCGGTGACTCATCTTTCAAAAAGAAATCAATGAACAAAATAAAACAAATGGTTGCTACAGATTGTACAGTTGTAATAATTAGTCACAGTCAATCGCTTCTAGAGATGATATGCGATAGAATAATTTGCTTGCATAAAGGAAAGTTGGACTGCATTACAGAAGATAAAAAATATGCCATAAATAGATATCACGAATTATCAAGTAAAGGTTGAGTTAAGGATGAAATTGAGAAAATTATTTATTCTAATCTTGCGGAAATTGCAATCCTTGCCTTTTGTACATCATCATCCACCTTTATTTTTGCCATATCGTAAAGCAGTTTTACTTTCTATGAAACGACCAGTGAACCTAAAGAGTATAGAACACTCGATTTTAACTTACACAAATGATGACATTTATACCACAATGAATAGGCTGGAACAATCAATAAATTATTTGAGGAATAAAAGACGCTTTAAGAGGGATGCGTCAAACTTTTCAGTAGCTGCAGTCAGAGCGATTTGTCACAAAAAGCCGGAAATAGGAGTTGAATTTGGTAAAAAGATTTTCTTGAATCATCCTGATGAAAGAGGTTATCGAACAATAGTGAGTCATTTGTGGAGATTACATCGCGCAGATGAGGCAATTGATTTTTTGAAATTAATGAGTAGTTCAGATTGGAAAAGAGAGCAAATGGAGAAGTTAGTGACTTGGATGTCAAGAAAGTCCAAATCAGATGACTCTCAACAAGTAAAGCCAATAATTGAATCAATTAAACCTAAGAATATAGATAAAACTAGGAGACAGATCAAAAAACGAATTTCGTCAATCTCTGATATGCAGAATATGACAATAGCCTGCATATTAGATGAATTTTCTTACAATTCATTTAAACATGAAGCCAATTTTGTACAACTCTCTGTAACGGATTATCAATTAGAGCTAAAACACCTGAAACCTGATTTATTATTTGTAGAATCTGCATGGCGGGGCAAAGATAACCTTTGGGGGAGTAAGGTTGGACATGCAAGTACTGAATTATTACAAATTCTAGAGTTTTGTGAACATAATCATATTCCAACGGTTTTTTGGAACAAAGAAGATCCAGTCCATTTTAACTCATTTTTGAACGTGGCGAAACTATTTGATTACATTTTCACGACAGATATAGATTGTATCCATCGGTATAAGTCCTCATTAAATCACAATGATGTTTTTCTTCTGCCTTTTGCTTTTCAGCCAAAAATCACAAACCCAATAAAAAAATATGAAAGAAAATCCGGAGTATGCTTTGCAGGTGCATATTATAGAAAATATCCCGAAAGAACTCGTGATTTGGGTAATTTGATTAGGGCCGTAAAAAATGTCACAGATTTAACTATTTACGATAGAAACTATGGTCTGAAAGATGAGAACTATTATTTTCCAGAAGAATTCCAAAACTATATTGTAGGAACATTGCCCTTTGAAAAAATAGATTTGGCGTATAAAGGTTTTGAGTTTGGATTAAACCTTAATTCAATAAAGCAATCACAAAGTATGTTTGCAAGGAGGGTATTTGAATTAGTAGCATCAAATACTATCGTGATAAGTAATTATTCTAGAGGAACAAGAAACTTCTTTGGAGATATAATTTTAATGTCAGATAATGAAAATGAGATTGAGGTGAAATTACGAGACTTAATCGATGATGAAGCAAAGATGAAAAAAATCAAATTATTAGGGTTAAGAAATGTTGTTACCAATCATACTTACCAACAAAGGCTTGCATATGTATTATCTAAGGTTTCGAAAGATTGTGATATAGAACTTTTACCTCCAGTTTCAATTGTCTCAAGGGTCGAAAATGTTGAACAGGTAACTAATTTAATTAAAAATTATAATCGACAAAGCTATAACCATAAGTCGATATTTATAATTACAGAATCAGATTTTGATTTTTCTAATGTTAATTTACCAGAGGGTGCAACCATTCTAAATTCAATTCAATTTAATGGCGAAGATAATTTTGCTGATAACAACTCATACAGTACTGTGTTTGCTTCTTCTGATTATTATGGTCCTAATTATATCTTAGATCTTGTACTAGCAACTAAGTACTCTGATTATCAAGTCATTACAAAAGGTGTCTATTATAAGAAAATTGGAGATAACTTCTCACTGGTCAAGAGTGAAAATTCACCATACAGTGAATGCTTATATTTCGATATAAGTAAATCTCTAATATCAAACAAGTTATTGAAGCAATATAACTATCCTGATATATTCAATCTATCACGAGATTTAGTAGATAACATAATTGCTTTTGCAATAGATGAGTTCAATTATTGTGAAGGAGCAATATCTGATAAAAATGAAGAGTTGAGTATTGTTGATGATATTAATGATATCAATACTGGTATGCCATTTGATGAGATGATAAAATTATCAGAAAATATTATAGCAGAACAAAATAATTTAGAAGGAGATTACATTTCATCAGTGAAAATTTTCCAAGACCTCTCTCCAATTTCGCCTAATACTGTTGAATTAATATTTGATGAAGGAAATTTAAAAATAAAATCATCTCTATCAAATGAAAAACATACATACCTCTACTGGCCAAATACATTCAAACCATCTGAATTAAACTTTAAGGACGGAATAGGTAAATTTTATTTCGATACCAAGCCAGGATTGAGATTAATGTTGGCGATTGTAATGCTTAATGAATACGGTGAGAAAATAGACAGCAAATTGGCTTTATCTAATTCAAACATGATTGTCGAACTTCATGAAAAATGTAAACTGATAAAATTAGGTATAAGGGTTTACTCTTCAGGAGAAGCAGAAATCAATACAATAGATTTATTCCATCATGATCTAAGCCCCAAAAAAGTAATAGGTCAGTCGGAATACTTAGTTTTAACAAATCATTATCCAGCTTATGACAACATATACAGAAATGCGTTTATACACAGTAGAGTGAAAAACTATCAGAAAAAAGGATTGAAACCGGATATATTCAAATTAAGGTCTGGAGAGAAAATTAATTATTCTGAATTCGAAGGAGTCGATATCATTTCAGGCTCAAAAGAAGCATTAGATAGATTGTTAAAATCTTGTAATTATAAATCAATTTTGATACATTTCTTTGATAAGGAAATGTGGAATGTAATAAAACATTACAAAACAGATAAAGACATATTAATCTGGGTGCATGGTTCTGAAATTCAACCATGGCATCGTAGAACATTTAATTATTCAAATGACAAAGAAATAAACAAAGCAAAAATTGATAGCCAAAAAAGAATGAAGTTTTGGAGACCTTTCTTAAGAAATATGCCAACTCGCACTAAACTTATATTTGTATCAAAATATTTTGCAGAGGAGGTTATTGAAGATACTAAAGTGGATATAAAAGGTACACAATATGAGATTATTCATAACCCTATTGACACTGAAAAGTTCATTTTCAAACCTAAAGGCATTGAACAAAGAAAGAAAATTCTCAGCATCAGGCCGTATGCATCTATGAAATATGCAAATGACCTATCAGTTAAAGCAGTATTGTCACTATCAAAAACCAAAATTTTTGATAAATTAGAATTTTTATTTGTTGGTGCAGGAAAGCTATTCGAGGAAACATTGATGCCACTTCGTAATTTTCCAAATGTGGAAATCCGTGAGGGATTTTTAAATCATGATCAAATTTCAAAACTACACAAATCGTATGGTGTGTTTTTAACGCCAACTAGGATGGATTCCCAAGGTGTGTCAAGAGATGAGGCAATGTCTTCCGGTTTGGTGCCGATAACAAATGCAGTCACAGCAATACCGGAATTCGTCGATGATAACTCTGGGATTCTTGTTGATGGTGAAGACTTTGAAGGTATGGCTAATGGTATAATTATGCTTTATGAAAATCCTGAGGTGTTTTCTAATTTATCTAGAAATGCTTCATTGAGGGTGAACAATCAATCATCTACTAATATAATAATTGATAGAGAATTAGAACTGATAATGAGAGACGGAGAGTAATATTATGCGCATTTTATCAATTTTTGGAACTAGGCCAGAAGCCATTAAGATGGCTCCAGTTATTAAAGAACTAGAAAAATCGAAAGAGTTTGAATCGTTGGTTTGTGTTACAGCCCAACATCGTGAAATGTTAGATCAGGTTTTGTCACTTTTTGATATAAATCCTGATTATGATTTAGATATTATGATGCCAGGTCAAACATTGGCTATGCTTACTGAAAGAATAATATCTAAACTAGACAAAGTAATATTAGAATCCAAACCATCAATGATTCTTGTTCATGGAGATACTACCACAACATTTGTTTCCTCTTTATGTGCCTTTTATCATAAAATCCCAATTGGTCATGTTGAAGCAGGCTTGAGGACAGGAAATCTATATTCACCATGGCCTGAAGAGGGAAATCGAAAACTCACAGGATCAATAGCATCTCTACATTTTGCTCCTACTGAAAAATCCAAACAAAACCTGCTTGCAGAAAATGTGCCTGAAGACAAAATATTAGTGACTGGAAATACTGTAATTGACTCATTACTTTCCATTGTTGATTTAATTGACAAGAATGAAAAAGAAAACGATTACATAACGAATCTGATCACTAGATTCCCTCATAATAATAGAATAATTTTGATAACAGCTCATCGACGTGAAAATTTTGGTTCAGGATTTCAAAATATCTGCGAGGCAATTCTCGAATTATCAGAAGAATTTTCTGATGTAGAGTTTGTATTTCCTGTCCACTTAAATCCAAATGTTAGAAGACCAGTTGCAAAGATATTATCAGACAAAAACAACATACATTTAATTGAACCATTGGAGTACTTGCCCTTTGTTGATTTAATGTCGAAATCATATCTAGTTTTAACTGATTCAGGAGGCATTCAAGAAGAGGCTCCTTCATTAGGTAAACCTGTACTTGTCATGCGAGATACTACTGAGAGGCCAGAGGCTGTTGACGCTGGGACAGTGATAATCGTTGGAACTGAAAAGAATTCAATAATTAATAATACAACCAAATTACTTCAAAGTAACGAATTATATGACAAAATGAGTGTTGCCCACAACCCATATGGTGATGGTCTAGCCTCAATTAGAATAGTAAAAGCGATACACAAATTTTTACAATGAGGGATTAACATGAGTCATGATTTATTATTATCAACCTCTGAAAGAATCCTTAGTGATTATTTTGATTATTCTGCAAATATACTAGATTTGAAAAACAACAAGGTTGATGTAAAAAAGATCCAGTCTAGTTCTACATTTAAACAGAACAAATATATCGAGTTTAGCGTTTCTAAAAAGCACAGTTTTCATTCATTTCGCGTAATTTTCAAGAAAGCTTTTCAAATTAATGGATTATCATTGAGATATCGATTAAAAGGTTGGGGAAGAATACAATATATGGCTGTTGGATTCAATATTAATTCAGAATATTTTCACATAAAGATTAGTCATCCAGTTGAGGGGAATTGGAACACACTTAGTTTTAATATTACTGACCTTTGCTTTATGATTCAAAAGAAATTCTCACATTTATCAGATAATTTGACTGTTGATGATTTGTGCATAAAAATAAAGGGTGAGCCAAAAGAAGAGCAAGCATTTTTTGATATACTCAAGTTCTCTTTGTGGCGTGAACCACATGAAACAAATAACATCTGGATACAGGATGTTGAGCACAAAAAGGTTAGCAATGACTTGATTGAAAAAATACATAACTATCAAACAAAATCTTTGAAAAATTCAATTGAAGTTTGCGAATCATACTTTAAAAATGGCACATGTCCAATAGTAAAGAGTGTAGATTGGGAAGACAAAACCAAGAAACCACAAATTCTTGAAACAGTAAACACATTCCGTTATTCATGGCATGCCTTACATCATGTTGCGAACATGATTATATTTGGTAACTCACAAAATTCTAAAAAAGTTATCAATGAAGCCATGGTTTTCGCACAGAATTGGATAAATTTGAGTTGGGACAATGTGGAGAAAGATGTGAAGTTTATGTGGTATGATCATGGCGTCGCTGAGCGTCAACTATCACTAATAATGTTATATCATGAGGCTAATATAAATAATTTTAGCGAGGATTTTATTGCTAAAGTCAAAGAAATAATATTGTTACAGGGGAGGCTGTTGGAGTCTGAGATATTTTACGCTAGTCATCAAGTCCAGAAGTATCATAACCACGCGATGTTCCAAGATTTAGCCTTGTTAATTACCGCACTTAGTTTCCGAAATGAATCTTTTTCTAATCGATGGCTGAAAGTTGGACTATCACGATTAGAGGATCAAGTATCGGTTTTATTGGAACTTGAAAACGAATATGCAGTTTTCAAAGAAAATTCAATAGGGTATCATAGTGGAGTTATAAGATTATTAAAACTATCTAGTGATATAATCTCAATGTTCAATAGTGATTCAACAATTCATGATGTATACGATGGAATGATGAAATTTGCTAATTTACTGACTTATCCAGACGGGAGATTTCCAGCACAAGGTGATACAATGAGAATACCGAACGAGGAGAATATTACTAGGTTTCGTTCCGACACAGCAAATAAAACAGTCAGCCTAAACAAATCGGGTTATGGTATAGTCAAAGGTCATCATGATACTGAGGCATTTATGTTTTGTTTTTTTGCTACAGCGTTAAGCAAAACACACAAACATCAAGATAATTTATCATTTACTTTATTCTTTGATATGATTGAGTGGTTAATCGATCCAAGTTATTATTCGCATGAGTATGAGGAGAAGATAACAGCATTTTTGCGTTCTACTATTGCACATAATACAATATCAATACCTAATTACGATCATTCTATTGAAATTAACAAATGTTCATTGTCAAACACTATCTATAAACATAGATTCAAATTTACCTCCTCGAGTATTGCATATGATGGATTTGAAATTAATAGGATTGTTGAAGGAAGTGAAGAACAACTGGATTTAACATTTAGAGACCATGTAAAGACAAATTTGAAAGATTTATCTTCAGCAAATATGACTTTGATGTGTGGAGAATTTGTTGATGTTGCTTTGGACGATAATAGAGCATTACTATCATCAAAAAACTCTAATTATCAATTAGAAATTACTCTTCCAACAAATAAAGTGAGTCTATATAATGGAGAAATTGAAAATAAAGTTCGAGGAATATCCGGCTTAGGTTTTCTTGAAAAATCAAACGTCAACATGATACTATGTGAAATTCCTCTTAATGAAGAAATTGAATGGAACATTAAAGCGATATTAAGAGAGGATTAAAATGACTAAACCAATAATACTTGTAGTTGGTGCAAGGCCAAACTTCATGAAAATTGCACCAATTTACGCAGAACTAAAGTCTCGTAATCAAGACCTCATTTTGCTTCACACAGGTCAACATTATGACGACAATATGTCGAAAGTATTCTTCGATGATTTGGGCATGCCAAAGCCAGATATTTATATGGGAATTGGTAGTGGTAGCCACGCTTATCAAACAGGAACAGTGATGATTGAATTTGAGAAAATTTGCCAAGAAAAAGACCCTTCAATGGTGGTTGTAGTTGGAGACGTAAATTCAACAGTTGCTTGTACGATTGTGTGTGCAAAGATGGGCATTCCATGCGCTCACGTTGAAGCAGGACTACGTTCATTCGATCGAGATATGCCTGAAGAAATAAATCGCATATTGACCGATTCTGTCGCTGATTTACTACTTACCCCATCACCAGATGGAGACGAGCATTTACGAGCCGAAGGAATTGCTGAAGAGCGAATCATTCGGGTTGGTAATGTGATGATTGACAGTCTTTACAATAATCTTGCTAAAGCAGAAAGTAGTACTATACAAGCTGATTTAGGATTAGAAGCAGATTACTCAATTTTAACCTTACATCGTCCTTCAAATGTTGATGATGAATTGACCTTTGCTGGAATAATTTCAGCCTTGGAAATGATTGGCACTCAGACCCAAATTGTTTTCCCAATGCATCCAAGGACAGAAAAGATGGCTAAGAAATTCTCATTATACGAACGGATTTCTTCTATTCCAAAAATAAAAATCACAGGTCCAGTTGGTTATCTTGACTTTGTTGCTTTGATGTCAAAATCTAAACTCGTTTTAACAGATTCTGGGGGCTTACAAGAAGAAACCACTGCCTTAGGAATTCCTTGTATAACCCTGCGCGAAAACACCGAACGTCCAATTACAGTAACTGAGGGTACAAACACTATCGTTGGCTGTGATCCTGAACTAATCAAATCAACAGCTATCGACGCATTAACTACAGGCGGGAAATCTGGCAGAATTCCTGAATTATGGGATGGTAAAACTGGAGAAAGAATTGCAGATGTTCTACTAAATTATATTCAAAAAAATGGTGATTGAATGAAAGTTTTGCATGTACTTGCAAACAGTTCTCCAGATGTTAACGGCTATGCCATAAGAACACAGAAAATACTTGAGAATAATCCAAATCAAGTAGTCGGTCTAACTTCACCATGGTATCCTGATAGGGTATCAATGACTTTACAATCAAAAGTTAATCAGGTTCATTATCATAGAACCATTCATCCATTTCATGTTAAAGGTAACTTAACTTTAGAATTGAAAATAATTAAGTGGCAGACTGCAAAGGAGTTGGATAATAATTCTAAAGATAGTGTAAATAAAATTAAACCAGCGGACAATATTTTTGCTAAAGCAATCCGTGCGCCAGGATATTTCACAAAGTTGGCTTGGAAAGTCGTTGAAGAAAAAATCCTCATCAAATATTTCATGAAGCGAGTAATTGAGGTGGCCAAACAAGAGAAAGCCGAATT
>MDSW01114494.1_pt1 | contig 10501 bp, 4 predicted proteins | sample 811171 | NCBI WGS metagenome assembly MDSW01 (sample SAMN05326641, study PRJNA326480) | marine metagenome | isolation source: seawater | place: Atlantic Ocean: North West | collected 2012 | reverse complement strand
CCGCGGCGACGTCCGCCGACGCGCCCGCGGGGGCCGCGACGTCGCGCGCCGCGAAATCGAACGCGTCCGGGTGGTCGCGGTGGCCGCCGTGATCCACGTCGGCGCCGGCCTCTCTCTCGTTTTCGTCCTTTTCGTCCTTTTCGTCCTTTTCGTCGACGACGACGAGGAAGACGCGCCCCTCGAAACACTCGGCGTCTCCTCCGGGCGCTCCGCCCTCAACCCCCCCCGCGCGTTCGCGTTCGCGTTCGCGTTCGCGTTTTCGTTCGCGCTCGGCGTTCCTGAGCTGCGCCGCCGCGTCCTCCAGCGCCGCGTCGTTCACCACCGTCGCCGGCGCGTGCATCATCGCCGATCGCGTCCGTTCCGAGTCCAGCAGCGCCGCCGCGTCCTCGCTCGCGACGTCGACGGCGTGTTCGTCCCCGAAGTCGTCGACGCGGCCCTCCGCGCGCTCCACCGTCGCCCGGCTCAGGTGGATCCTGTGCCTCGGCCGCGGGGACACGACGCGCCCCTCGTCGACGCACTCGCGGAGCCACTCCGGGGTCAACACGTCGACCCCGCCCCGGCGCACGACGGAGGTGAACTGCGCCCGGCGCCGCGCCTCGGGAGGCGCGACGACGTGCGTGACCCCCGGGTGGAACGCCTCGGAGTGCGACCCGCCGCGAGTGGCGACGAGCGCGGCGAGCGCCGCCTTCGCCGCGTTCGCCGCCTCCGCCGCCGCGCCGCCGGGAGCGGCGCCTTCCGTTCGCTCGTCCGCCTTCGACGCGCCGATGATCCACACGTCGAGGTCCGCGAGCGCGGAGTCCGCGCGCGCGACGTGGCGCGTGTCCGCCGGCGCGAGGTGCGCGGGGAGGCGCGCGTCGCGGAGGCGCGACGCGTCCGCCGCCGCCCGATTTTGATTGTGCCCCCCTTTTTCTTTTTCGCCGCGCCGCCGCTTCCGCGCGCCGGAGGGACCCTCGTGATCGGTACCGCCGTGACGATCGCTCGTTCCGTCGGCGCGCTCGAGGTCGACGGCGATGCCGCCGTCGGTCGCCGCCTTCCGCTCGAGCTCGGCGACCGAGAGGCACTCGGTCCACGGCTTGTCCCAGCGCACGGCGACGACGCGAGGGAACCGCAGCGAGAAGGGCGTGGCGAACGCCTTCGTGCGCACGAGTCGGATGTCCGCCTTGACGGTGAAGACGACGGAGTGGTCCGGGTGGTCGATCCACACGTCGGGGCGGACGGTCGACGAGTTCGTGACGACGTAGCAGCTCGGGGGGCGGTGGCCCTTCCCCGCGGGGAGCATGTGCGGCTCGAGCCGGCGCCGGAGCCGCGACATGACCTCCGCGCTCATCCCCGTGCCCACCTTGGAGAAGGACACCGCGCGAAGAGGCGGCGCCCCGGGGGCGCCCGACTCGCACGCCCCGATCAAGTACTCGGCGATCTTCCCGCCGCGAAGCCTCCCGGTGCCGTAGAACCCGCCCATGACGACGACGTCGATGTCCTCCGTGGGTAAGTAATCCGGCTTGAGCTTGACCCACGCCTTATCGCGCTCCCCGGGCGTCCACCGCGAGTCCAGGTCCTTCAGCACCAGCCCCTCCTCCTGGCGCTCGATCCGGCGCCAGAGCTGGTCCTCCACGTCGCGCGCGGTGGTCCCGACGACGCAGTCCGGGTTCGCCGCCGCGTCCTCGTCGAGCTCGGGGACGCACAGCACCACGCGCCCGCGAACCGCGCCCGGAACCCGACCGGGGCGCGCGAGGCGAACGCCCCCGTCGGGGTCGACCGACGCGGGGGGGGCCGCGCCGGGGGGGGCGCCCGAGGAGGACCCATCCGGCGAACCCGAAACCTCCGCCGCGCCGCCGAAACCGGAGGAACCGCCGACCCCGTCTCGCCGCGCGAGGGGGAGAAACATCGCCCTGAGGATCTCGTGGCGCTCGCTGAGCGGGCGGTCGATCACGGAGTGGTCGGTGTCGTACAGCGCGTCGAACGCGACGTACACGAGCTCCAAATCGCCGACGAGGAGCGGCGCGTCGCCTTCGAACCGCCGAACGACCGTCGAGGAACCGCCGGGGGGGAACCCCGCCTCCCCGGAGTTTTGCGCGCCGTCCGAAGCGAGCGCCGCCTCCGAAGCGAACGCCGCCTCCGAAGCGCCCCCGCCCCCGCCCCCGCCCCCGCCCCCGCCCTCGCCCTCCGCGTCGGGGCTCCCGCCGCCCCCCCCGCGCGCGTTCGGGCGCGCGCTCGGTTGTTTCCCGTCCGGCGCGCAGAACTCCTTCGCCCCCCGGCCTTCCACGATGGCCTTGACGAACGACCTGAGGTACCCGAACTCCGCGTACGTCCGGTCGCGCTTGTTCCAGATGACGAGCTCGCCGTCGAGGACGCACCTCGGCGCTCTGAGGCGCGCCTTGAAGAGGCGGTCGAGGACGTCGTACCCGCGCGGCCCGAAGTCATTGTTGTTGCGGGTGAAGTAGCGGAACGCGTCCGGGCCCTCGCGGTGGACCTGGATCCGCTCCCCGTCGAACTTGCTCTCGATGACGAACCTCTTGTTTCGCATCGCGTCGAGCGCGGCGGCGCACGAGTGTACGCGGGACGCCATCATCGCCTTGACGAGCGACCCGGGTTCGAGGTCCCGGCGCTTGAATCGACGGGCGCGCGAGCGGAGGTTGTCGCACACGCGCCGGAGGTCGCAGCACACGTTGTACAGATCGTTCGCGTCCGGGTGGAAGTGCCTGAGGATCGCGGTCTCGCCGTATCCGAGCTTGAGGTCCTTGATGATGATCGCGGCGAGCCACTTGAGCTGCGTCGCGTCCGTGGCCTCGACCAGGCGCGCCATGACCGGGATCTGCTCCGCCTTGCTTCGCGCGGCGGCGAGGGCGTCGAGGGCGGCGTTGACGTCGCCGACGGACGCGCGGGAGACGCCGGAGACGGGGCGGTGCGTCTTCGCCACCTCGAACACCGTCTGGGCGAAGTTGCCGCTGCCGCGCTTGCGCCAACCCTCGAGCGCGAGGAAGTCCTTGGACGCGCCGCGCTTCAGCCCGAGGGCGTTGCCGATGACGACCGCGAGCGCCTGCTCCTTCAGCTTGTACACGCTGCGCTCCTTGTCCACGTTCGGGAGGACGAGGCGGTACAGGTCGAACGCGCCGACGCGCTCGCCGTCGAAGAACCCGGGGACGTGCGTCTCGAAGAAGGCGTCCAAGATGCGGCGGCGCTTCGCGTACCCTCTCTTGCCCCTGTCGTCCACCGCGCGGATCGCCTCGAAGAGCTCGCACACCGCCGAGAAGGCGACGCGCGAGAACGCGTTCGGGACGGCGGCGAGCGAACCGGCCCCAGCGGGCGCGGAGACGCCGGGAGGCGCGGGGAGGCCCGCCGGCGAGGGCTCCGCCGCCATCGAAGGGACGGGACGAGGAAGCGGAGCCCCCGCGCCCGCCGCGCGCGGGAGATCTCTGAGCAGAGGCGAGAAATGTTGGCACCCCCGAGACTGGAGCTCTCTTTTCGCGCCCGGGCCGCCCGGCTGCCGCCACGGCGCGCGCGCGAAATCGGGAAATCGTGAGTCAGCACGCGCGTCGCCGAAGTTGTTAGACTCTACATAGCCAGTCTACACTAGTCTTCGAGTACTTTCCACGATCACGCTCAAACCTGTTCGACACCGCCATGGGTTGCCTGTCCTCCAAGCCCGCGGGCGATACCGCCGAGGATCGCCGCGCCGCGTACCTCGCGTCGCTCTCCCCCGAGGACCTGGCGGCCGAGCGCGAGATCGACGCCGTGTTCGCGCTGTTCGCGAAGATCGACACCGACAAGAACAACGGCGTGGACAAGCGCGAGCTCGCCGAGGCTCTGGAGAAGTATCCCAGGCTCAAGAAGCGCCTCTGCGAGAACACCGGCGTCGCCGAGGACGACACCGCCGCGGACGCCCTCGCCGCAAAGCTCGTGGAGAAGATCGTCGGCGACGCGGACGGCGTCGTGCATCCGACCGAGCTCGAGCGCGCGGTGCGAGGCTGGGCGAAGATCGACTACGATCCGGTGGACGACGCCGAGGCGCGCGACCGCCGGAATCAGCTCAAAGGCGCGGCGGAGCGCGCGAAGATCCGCCGCGACGAGCACGGCGGCTTCGCGGGCGTCACGGACCCGAGCGAGGCCAAGGCCATCGGCGAGCGCGCGCAGGAGCTGACGAGGAAGGGTCGAGACGCGGCGTTCGGCGACTCCGATCCCGAGGCGTTTGGCGGCGGCGCCGAGTTCGTCAAGTCCCCGGCGCTCAAGGCCAAGCGCGCGTCGCTGGAGAAACAGTTCGAGGAGGAGTTGAGGGCGGACAAGCTGCTCAACAAGGTCGGCGAGGACTTCAAGGGCCACGACGAGGCGACCGCCAGGGCGCAGGCCGAGAACGTCAAGCTCGGCGGCGTGGAGGTGGAAATCGACGGCGAGGCCGAGCGCAGGATGAAGAAGATGCCGGAGCGGCTGGTGAAGCGCATGGAGGCGCTGGAAGTGAGAAGGGCGGAGCAGTGACGGACGCGCGCTCTTGACGGCGCGCTCTCGTCGGTGCATCGTGATGGTAGTACGATTACCCTTACTCATTACGTCATCTCATCGCGGCGCTGCTTCGTGAGCGCGACCCGCCCCCGAACGAGCCGTCGCTCCCCGCCGGAACGTCCGCTCCGCCGCGGCCTCTCATCGCCCGCGTCCCCTTCCGCCTCGGCCGGGGCTCTGCCCCCTCCCGCCGCGACCGCCGCGACCGCCGGGCGACCGCCCCCCGCGCCCGCCGCCGGGGCTCTGCTTCCGCTCGCGCTGCTCGTCGAACTTCGACCGCTTCGACGCGGACCCGCCGCCGCCGCCGCCGCCGCCGCCGCCGCCGCCGCCGCCGCCGCCGCCGCCGCCGGAGGCGCCCTTGCGCTTCTTCCCGGGGCCGTCGTCGTCGCTCGAATCGCCGGCGCCGAGCACGTCGTCGTCGCTCTCCGACTCCGACTCGGACTCGGACTCGGACTCGGAGTCGTCCGCGGCGTCGTCGTCCTCGGAGTCTTCGGACCCGGAGTCGTCGCCGTCGCCCGAGTCGTCCGAGTCGTCCGAGTCGTCGTCCTCCGACTCGTCCTCGGCGACGTCGCCGCCGCCCTGGAACGGCGCGCGCTTGTCGGCGGACGGCTTGGACGCGGAGCCGTCCGATCGCTTCTTCTCGGGCTTCTCGGGCTTCTTCGCCGACGCCGCGGGCTTCGCCGCGGACGCCCGCCCGCCGCCGGATTCGTCCGAGTCGGAGGAGTCGGAGTCGGAGTCGGAGTCGTCTTCGGAGTCGTCTTCGGAGTCGTCGTCGTCTTCGTCCGAGGGCGCGGCGGCGGCGGCGGCGGCGGCGAGCTTCTTGGTCTTCGCCTTGGGATCCTCCCCCGAGTCGGAGTCGTCGGAGTCGGAGTCGGAGTCGGAATCGTCGTCCTCCTCCTCCTCGTCCTCCGCGAACTCGGGGTCCGACTCGTCGTCGGTGTCGTCCTCGTCGGCGTACGCGTCGAGGTCGTCCTCGTCGAAGTCGTCCGCGTCCTCGAGGCGGCCGGTGAGGAACACGGATGCGCTCCCGTTGTGGCGCACCGCGACCGTCTCCCCGCTGGAGAACGTCAGGCCGGTGCCGAGGCTGAACTGGTCGCACGTGCCCATGGTGAGCGAGCCGATGGCGAGCTCGGGGGAGTCGCCCGTCTTGACGAACACGGTGACGCGCTCGCTGGGTTTGGGCTTCAGGCCGAGCGCGGCCTGGCAGAGCACGATCAGGTCGCCATCGTCGGCGGCGAATTTCTTCGTCTGCGAGGGGCGGCCGAGGCGGCGGGAATCGCGCGATCGCGCGTCAGCTCGGGACGGGGGCGGGGAGCGCTCGGGGGGTGGGGGGGGGGATCGCGCGAGCGGGCGACGCGCGAGCGTACCTCGCCCTTGGGAATCTCGATGCCGAAAAACTGCGGCATGGTGCTGTGGTCCACACGCGAGCGCGCGGTGCTGTGCCGAGGCGGCGGTTCGAGTGGCGGCTACAGATCGCGCCCGGGGCGTGGGCGCGCTGATGAATTTATTGGCCGCGGCTGGCGCCAAAAAGCGCGCGGGCTCCCCTCCCCCAGGTTTGAGGGTGCAGGGTTCGGGTTCGCGCGCCTCATCCCTCCCCGCGCTCTCCCGGAGCTCCGACCGCGCGCACGACTCGCACGATGGCGTGCACGAAGACCGTCGTCTCGGGGCGCTCGCCGCCTCTTCGCGCCGCCGCCCCGCGGCTCGCGCGCCGCCTCCCCCCGGGCTCCCCGCCCCCTCGGCGCGGCGGAAGCACACCCCGCGCGGGACGCCGCTCGGGACGCGTCCGCGTCCGCGCCGCGCTCGAGGACGGCATCGTCGTCACGCCCTCCCCCCGCGACGCGTCCTGCCCCTCGGACTGGTGGAAAGACGCGATCGTGTACCAGGTGCGCGCGCGCGGTCGTCCCGCGCTCCTCCGAGACTCGGAGAACGGACCCTCCTCCCCCCTCGTTCCCTCTCGCCGCTGATCGGATCCTCCCTCGCCCTCGCTCCCTCGCTCCGCCCTCGCTCCTCGCTCCCTCCCGTCACGCGCAGATTTTCCCCGACCGGTTCGCGCCCGACCCCTCGGGTCCTCCCGCGGGCGCGCACCTGGACCCCTGGGGCTCCCCCCCCACGATCCGTTCGTTCCAGGGCGGTTCGTTGCGCGGCGTCTTGCATCACCTCGACCACATCCAGTCCCTCGGCGTGAACTGCCTCTACCTCACCCCGGTGTTTTTGAGCACGGCGAACCACCGGTACCACCCGAGCGACTTCACGAAGGTGGACCCGATGCTCGGCGGCGAGGACGCCCTCCGCGACCTGATCGCCGAGTGCAAGCGGCGCGAGATCCGCTTCGTCCTCGACGGCGTCTTCAACCACACCGGCCGCGGCCACTGGGCCTTCGCGTCCCTCCTCGACGCGCAGGAGCAGAGTCCGTACAAGGATTGGTTCCTGCCCAAATCCTTCCCCGTCGTCGCGTACGGCGTCGAGCGGCACCACGTCAACTACGAGTGCTGGTGGGACCTCCCCGACCTCCCCAAGCTCAACTTCGACAACCCGGGCGTCGTCGAGCACATCCTCGACGTCGGCGCGCATTGGGTGCGCGAGTTCGGCGTCGACGGGTGGCGGCTGGATTACCCGATCGAGATCCCCGACGCGTTCTGGCGCGAGTTCCGCCGCCGATGCCGCGCCGAGGCGCGTCACGTCGTCACCATCGGCGAGCTCTTCGGCGTGCGACCGGAGTGCGTCGGCGAGGGCGGGCACTTCGACTCGCTGATGAACTACGCGTTCGGGACGTGCGCGGTGGGATTCGTCGGCGGCGGCGTCGAGCTGAGACAGGACGACGCCATCGGCGGAGACTACCAAATCACCCCCGTCGACGCCGACGGGTTCAGGCGCGCGTACGGCGACGTCTGCGCCGCGTACCAGAGCGCGCACGACGAGAGCGCCGACGGGGGGCTCGGGGGTGGGTCCGCGCACCCGAGCATGCTCATGAACCTCTTCGACTCGCACGACACCGCGCGGGCGCTCTGGATGCTCCGCGGCGACGACGCGGCCCTCGAGCTGCTGCTCCTGATGCAGGCGTGCGCGCCCGGCCCGCCGATGATCTACCAGGGCACCGAGGTGGGGCAGATCGGGCAGCTCGGCCTGGACGGCTCGGGCAGGGACCCGCACAACCGCCAGGCCTTCCCGTGGCACGAGCGGGACCGGTGGAACGAAGACATTCTCGCGCACGTCAGGGAGGTGGGCGCGCTGAGGAACGAGACGTACGCGTTGCGACGCGGAGGGATGCGCTGGCGCGACGCGCGCGCCGCCGCGAAAGAGTTCGCGGACGAAAACTCGAACGACGACCAAGACGCCACGCGGAAGAATCCGCGCGTGATCGCCTGGGAGCGGTACTTCGACGACGCCGCGCGCGACGGGCCGGGGGCGCTGTGCGTGTTCCACAGCGGGAAGGACGGCGCCACGGGGCCCACGCTCGTGGACGCGGGGTTCGGGCCGAACGCCGCGCTGCAGATCCTTCACGGGAAGGACCGCACCGCCGTCGTCAGGACGGACGCCGACGGCCGAGTCGAGCTGGACCTGCCGCCGCAGTCGGGCGTCGTGCTCGCGCCAATGGTGTGAGACGCGCGGAGCGGGGAGGGGAGGCGACGAGGGGGATCGATTCGCGATCGGGATGCGATGAAAGGGATCGTTCCGCGATCGGGACGCGACGAAAGTGGGATCGTTCCGCGATCGGGGCGCGACGAGGGGGATCGTTCCGCGATCGTTTCGCTCGGGTATATACTGTATTAATAGTGCGACGCGTCGACGGGAGACTCCCCTCGCGAAAGGTTCGAGACCAACAAAGGTTCGCTTCACGCGAGCGTCGAGACGTTCACCGTCGCGCGCCGCTCCTCGCGCGCCCCTTCTTCGCGTTCGGACCTCGCGCCTTTCTTCTCACCGGCCGAAACCGAAGCCTCGCCTCGGCGGCGGCGGCGGCGGCGGCGGCGGCGGCGGCGGTTTTCCGCCGCCCAAAACCTTCCCGAATACAAAGCCGAGGAGGAGCCCGACGCCTCCCGCGACGCCCAGTTTCTGCGGCTCGGTGAGTTCGTCGGCGATGTCCTCGAGTTTCTCGAGCGCCCGGTCCAGGGGCGTCTTCTCAGCCTCGGGCTTCGACGCTCGCTTCGGCTTCGGCTTCGGCTTCTCCTCGGGTTCTTTTCGCTCCTCCCGCGTCGGCGGGAGCGCGGCCGGGGGCTCGGCGGCGGGCGGCGCGGGCCTCTTGTAGTCGAAGGAGGTGCGCTTCGAGTTCTTGTCCACGATGCTGTACCGCACGAGCCAGGGCTCGCCGAGGAAGTCGAGGAGCATGGACTGCGTGCGGCGGAAGAGCTCGAACGCGGCGTCGATCTCGTTCTTGAAGCCGCTCAGGCTCTCCACGCTGATTCCCAGGGGCACCCCGCATCCTTTCGTCTCCTCCAGGATCCGCTTGCACACGGCGCAGAGGAGGTCGACGGACTTGCCGACTTTGTTCTCCGCCTCGAGGATCTCCTTCTCCATGTCCTCCGGCACGGTGCACCCGAGCCACTTGATGAATTTCATCGTCTTCTCCCTCCCGCAGGGGGCGAAGGTCAGGATGATGCGCTTCGGCGCGATGCCCTTCTCCTTGCACAGGGCGGCGTAATCCTTGAGGAGTTTGATGGTCGCCTCGGCGTCGAAGATGGCCTGGGAGATGAACCACTGCATCCCCAGCTCGGACTTCTTCACGAGCGTCTCGTGCTCGTTGCCCTTCTTGACGTGGCGCTCGGCGATGGTCACGCCGCCGTGCGCGCACTGCGGCTTCTTGTTGAGCTTCGCGGCGACGTCCGGGATCGTCGGTCCGCTGTACTGGTTCGCGCTGGAGGCGCCGCCGACGAGGTTGTACGCGCAGATGCCCTGCTTCTCCACGGCATTCTCCAGCCACTGGTCAAAACCGCCGGGATCCGACTCGGCGACGCACTTGTACACCAGGCAATCCTTGCCGCTGACGTCCTTCAGCACGCTCGCGTAGTCCGCCGGGTCGCACAACTTGCGGAACGGGAACGGGCGGGGCTCGGGCGTGCGCCCTTTCTCCTCCTGGATGTCGTACACGAGGAACCCATCGGACGCGAGCATGGCGCCGCGGTCGCAAAACTTTTTCGCCGTGTCGCGGAGCTCGTCCGGGGTCGAGCCCTCCATGGGGGGGACATTGCCTGGTGGGAGGAGAGCAGCGATCGAGCGGAGCGATGTCAGCGAAAGCGGGGGGATCGGAGCCGTGGGGGCTCGGCGATGACCGCGAGAGCGCGCGCGCGGCGCGCGGCGCGCGGATCGCAATCGGACGTTCCGACATCGACCAATTATGAATCGGGGCGCGCGGGAACGGAGCGGAGGGGGAGGAGGCGCGCACCGAAGAGGAAGACGGGGCGGGAGTAGTCGCAGAGCGCTTCGACGAGGCCGACGTCCATGGTGATCGGGAAATGGCCGGGCGGGAAGGTCGATGGCCGCCTGCGCGCCTCGGAATCAGGAACGGAGGATGTGCCGTTGCATTCCCCAAACCCTTCATCCTTCGCGACATCCAATCCGCCGACACTCAACGATGGCGCCTTTACCCCATCGTTTGCTCCCAGAAAGTTCGCTTTCTGGTGAACCTCCATAAACTTAGACTAGGGTATCAGGTAAGGTTACGCGTATCTGTACCTGTTTTCTACTCTAGAGACAGTTCTTTCGTAATTAACGGTACCCACCTGGATAACTAACTGTATTCAGCATCGGATTCACCGATGACGGTGACGTGTCTCGTGCCTATCCGATCTCGCGCCACACCCATGGCCGCCAGGACCATGTCCGCCTCCACGGCGGCGTTCCGCGCGAGCGTCGTCCGCCGCGCGCCTCGCGGTCGCGCCGTCAACACCACCCCCCGCGCCTTCTTCGGCGGCGCCAAGCCCGCCGTCGCCGCGGGCACCGTCCACGACTTCACGGTGCTGGACATCGACAAAAAGCCGGTCGAGCTGAGCGCGTTCGCGGGCAAGGCGCTCCTCAT
>MDSW01109784.1_pt1 | contig 10501 bp, 11 predicted proteins | sample 811171 | NCBI WGS metagenome assembly MDSW01 (sample SAMN05326641, study PRJNA326480) | marine metagenome | isolation source: seawater | place: Atlantic Ocean: North West | collected 2012 | reverse complement strand
TACTATTTTAGCTTCTTGAGCACTACATACTATAGCATCCAATTTTGCTTTAGTTGCTAATTTTGCTTGATGAAGAACTAATTCTTTTATATTTTTACTAAATCCGATTTCTTTAATAGCTTTATTATCTAATGAAGTTAATATTGTAACGCCAATTAGTTTTGTTTTACCTGCAGCTTTTTTTGCTTCTCTAAGAGCTTCAAACCCTGAATTAATATGTATAGTTATATAATCAAATTTCAAATCACTGACCGATTTAATAGCAGAGGAGCATGTGTTAGGAATATCCGAAAACTTAAAATCTCCAAAAGTAATTTGATTCTTTAGCTTCTTAATAAATCCCCTACCATTTTTAGAATTTAAAAACTCTAATCCAAATTTATAACCAATCTTTAACTTACTAGATTTTGTATATTTTAATATGCTGTTAATTCTTTTTGTACTTGTTGTATCACATGCAATAAATATTTTATTTTTATTCATTTATCTTTTTTGACCACATTTTTGAAAATTTAAATAAGATTGAATACTTTTGATTAACATAAACCTTTTCACTAGTTTTAGGATTTCTTGCAAATTTAGCCTTACGAAGTTTTGTTTCAATTGAGAATACATCTCTTAATTCTACTCTTTCATGTCTTTTTAGAGAATTTTTTATTTCAGAAATAGAAATTTCAATTAATTTTTTTAGGTCTTTTCTTAAGAAGTTTGGATAATTGTTAGCTAATATATTAATTATATCTGATTTTTTGGTAGACAATTAATCACTCATTATCTTTATCTTTTTTATCACTTAACTTTTCGGAAAGTGAGGAAAAAGGTAAATTTTTTCCACTTAAAGGACTTGAGAATTTTGAAACAGCTTCTTTGTTTTGTAATTCTTCTAGCAATTTAATACTTAAACTTACTTTTCTTTTATCAAAATTTAATTCTGCTATAGCTGCATCAATTCTTTCACCACCGACAAACCTCGAAGGTCTTGCGTCTGAGGAATTGACCGCAATATTTGCCTTTTTTATTTGAAACTCAATTTCACAATTTTCTGGTTTAACTATTAACCCCTTATTATCTGTAGATATTACTTGTACTGTGATTATATCATTAACCTTTTTTCCTTTAAACCAGTCAAAAGGATCTTTATCTAATTGTTTTAAACCAACTCTCACTTTTTGTTCATCTTTTTTAATTTCTAGTACTTTAATTTTTATATTGTCACCTTTTTTAAATTTTTTTAATTCTTGTTCAGGATCTCCAGTGTACGACAAATCGTTTGCATGTAAAAATCCGTCTATGTCGAATTCATTTAGTTTAACATATAAAGCATATTCATTTGTGCTGGATATTATTCCATCTACTTCACTACCTTCAGGATATTTATTTGATAATAATTCAAATGGGTTGTCTAATGTTAATTTATGTGAGATAGCAATTCTTCTTTTTTCCTTATCTATTTCTGTTATCACACATTCTATCATATCGCCTATTTTAAATAACTTCTTTGGAACGACATTTCTCTTTGTCCAACTCATTTCACTGCTATGTAAAAGTGTACTTAGACCAGGTTCTAACGAACAAAAACATCCGTACTCAGTGATTTTTTCTACCTTAACTTTATACTTATTGCCTATTTTGTAGTTAGATATATGCTCAAACGGATCTGGTGAAAGTTGTTTAATCGAACATCCAATCTGTAGTTTTTCTTTATCTATAGAAATGACTTTTAGATCATGTTTTTCACCAATATTAAATATTTCATCTGGATGATTTACTCTTGAGTAAGACACTTCTTGAATATGAACTAATACATCTATTTCATTATTTACTTCAAAAAAGCATCCAAAGGATGAATAACCCTTAACAACTGCATCTTTGATGATGTCGCCTACTTTGAACTTTTCAATAATTTTCGCTTTGTCCTCTCTTTTGTTTGAAGATACTATTTGTCTTCTGGATACACATGCATTTCCTCTTAATTTATCCAATTTTATTATCGCAAATTTTTGTTCTACACCAATCAGATGATCAATGTTTTTTAATGGCTTGTCACTTATTTGAGACCCAGGGCAAAACATTAGGGATCCAGTATCAATATGTTCAACAATTACTCCACCCTTACATTTTGTAGTAATTTTTCCCATTATAGACTCATTATTTTCATAAGCCTTCTCAAGTTTATACCAACCTTCAATTTTTTGTGCTTTTATTGCAGAAACTATAACTTCTCCATTTCTGTCCTCAATTTTTTCGAGTAATACAGGTATAGTTTCACCAACTAATATTCTGTCTTTTAAACCAATCATTTTTAATTCATTTATGTCAACAATTGGTTCACTTTTTAAACCAGGAATGAAAATAAAAACAAATTTTTCTGTAATTTTTGTTATTTTACCGTTTATGATTTTTCCCTCTTCAATTTTATTTTTAGATAGTTGAGAATTAAGTAGTTTTTCGAATAACTGATTTTCAGGTGTTTGTAGATCTTTATAAATTTCCATTAAATTGCAATTTTTTGTCCATTATAGTTTTTATTTTCATAAAGCAGGCTTTCTTACTTAATTTAGTGGTATTAATCAAGATTGAATCTTTGGTTTTTTTAAGTGGGCTATATTTGCGATTTTTATCTAAATAGTCCCTATTTTTTAAGCTTTTTAAGACTTCCTTATATGATATTTTTTTTTTTAACTTTTTAAATTCTAAATGTCTTCTTTTAGCTCTTATTTTTAAATTTGCAGTAATATAAAATTTAAACATAGCCTTTTTCATTATCACTGAGGTTATATCTCTTCCATCTAAAACCGAGCCAACAAAATTTCTTGGTGGATTAAATGCACACTTTAATTGAAATTTTTTAATAATTTTCCTTATTTCAAAATTTTTTGCTATTATTGATGCTGAGACCGCGACATTGTCATTTAATAATTCTTTTTTATCAAGATCTTTAAATTTTAAATTTTTTATCTCTTTTTTTACTAATTTGTATGTAAAATTTTCTTTGTTATTTAGTCTAATTTTGCCAAATAGGCGGTATATTTTTCCTGTATCTAAATACAATAAATTATAGTGCTTAGCTATAAGTTTTGCCTGCGTACCAGCACCTGCAGCTGCCGGTGAATCAATTGCTACTGTAATAATTTTTTTTCTTTTTTTCAAATTATTTTACCACCTAACATTCTAATTTTTTTTAAGAAATTTGGAAAAGAAGTATTAATTGAATTTTTATCATGAATTATCCACTTTCCTCCAAAGGTCAAAGCTGCAATACACGACATCATAAATATTCTATGATCTTTCCGAAAATTTTTGACTGTATATTTGTTACTTAATTTTATATTTGGATTTCCAAAAATTTTAATATTATCTTTATTTCTTAAAAATTTTATTCCAATCATTTTCAAAAAATCTAAAGCAATATTTAATCTTGGACTTTCTTTTTTATTTAATTCTCCTAAATTTCGAAAAGTTGATACCCCTTTTGCTTTTGCAGCAACTAAAAAAATAACCAGAAATTCGTCTATTGCAGAACTATTTAAACTTTCAGGGCAATTTACTCCCACAAGTTTATTTTTGCTTTTAACAAAAATATCTGCAATTTCTTCTCCTCTATAGATTTTTTTATTTTTAAAAATTATTTTTGCTTTCATCATATTTAAAATTTTTATAATCCCTATCCTAGTTCTATTTACATTTACATTTTTTATTGTAATCTCTGACTTTTTTGAAAGCAGAGTCAAAACCAAAAGAAAAGAACACGAGCTTATATCTCCTGGCACGTTATAAGAAAATCCTCTAAAATTGGATGGTCCTTTTACACGAATAATATCATATTTTTTTTTTTTAGAGATATTTATAGGAATATTAAGATTTTTAAAAAATAACTCTGTATGATCTCTGGATTTTTTGGCTTTTATCTTTGTAATACCAGAAGTTTTTATTGCTGCAAACATTACAGAGCTTTTACACTGAGCACTTCCTAAGTTTTCAGTATAATTAATAGGTCTTAAATAATCAGATCCAATAATAGTAAGAGGTAACCCGTTATTTTTTGTTTTTATATTTACCCCAAAGTATTTTAAAGGTTCTGTTATTCTTGTAAAATCTCTTCTTGATAAACTTTCATCACCAGTTATTTTTACTTTTTTTTTTGCATTTACAAGCAAACCCGCAATCAATCTAGCAAGTGTTCCTGAATTTCCAGCATATATATTTTTTTCTCTTTCAATTTTAAATCCATTTATCCCAAATCCCTCTATTTCATAACAATTTTTATTTTTTTTATAATTGATGCCAAGTTTTTTTATTGCTTTTAAAGAGTGCAGAACATCTTCAGACTCTAATAAATTATATATTTTAGATTTACCGATTGCCTGAGATGCCAACAGGACACTTCTAATTGAAATACTTTTATCAGCACTCACCTCAATTTTTTCTTTGAAGGGTTTAATTAAACTTTTAATTTCTATATGATTTTTCATCGATGAATTAATTTATATTAAATTCATCCCCAAAATATTCTGTTTTAGCTGCCTGGTTACTAATAACTTCATTTGGACTGCCTGAAGCTATTACTTTACCATTAGATAAGATAATCGCCCTATCAACACAACTTAAAAGATCTCTTGCTTGATGATCACAAATAACAACCGATATTTCCTCTGTTGACTGTAAATTAAGGATTATTTCTTGTAACATTCTAATGGTCAAAATATCTAAGGCTGCAAATGGTTCATCTAATAATAATATTTTAGGATCATTTATTAATGCCATAGCAATAACAAGTTTTTTTTTTTGACCCCCTGAAAGATGTTTTGCTTTAATATTAAGAAGTGCTTCAAATTCAAATTGAGAAACAATTTTATTTATTTTTTGTTCTCTTAACTCTCTTTGTCTTATATGAATTTCTGCTACTAATTTTAAATTATCTAGCATACTCAGGTCGTGAATTAATCCACCGTATTGTGGTACCAAACCTAACTTAAATTTTGTAAATCTCTCATTAATTGGCAAATTAGTTACATTTATTCCTTGAATTACAACTTCTCCAAAATTTGGATTTTTGAGTCCCGTTATTAAATTAAAAATTGTTGATTTACCAACTCCATTAGGACCAAGCATACCCAAAATTTCTTGTTTTTTAACTTTAAGATTTAAGTTATTTAATATTTGTCTTTTGTTGTAAAAAACAGACGTATTTTTCAATTCGACAATTGTTTCTTCACTTTTAAAACTTTTAATTCTAAATTTTTTTATTAGTCCCATTTAATTTGTATTTATTTTAATATCGTTTCTTGAATTTATGTTTATATCTTTTGTTACGAGGTCTAAAGTCATAATTTGGGTTTTCATAATTGAGTTACTATCTTTAACAATAACATTACTATAAGCTACCGCAATATTATCACTAATTGTTATGTCTAAATTATCACAAGTTATTAATTTATCATCATATTTTACTATAACGTTGCTGTAAAATTTAGAATTTTGGTTTACATAGTTATAGTTTGCATAGTCAGAAGTTATGTAAATTGTTGACCTTTCGATTGATGATACAATTCCGTTAACAATCTCTAAATCTAATATACTTGAATTTTCTAAGTTTGTTTTGCCATACTGAGCTAAAATTTTAAAAATATCACCTTTTTCATTTGAAGTAATATATTCTATTTCTTTTGTTAGATTTTCCATCTTATCATTCTTAAGATTTTTATTTATTTTAATTTGATTGTTATTACTACTTGAATTCGTTTTTTTTGACGAATCTTCTTTCTTTTTAATATCTAAAACTTTATTGTTTCTGTCTTCTTCAAGACTTAATTCTTTTTTTTTAATTATTTCTTCCTCTGTTATTTGAATAGTTTCTAAAATTTCTTGATCAGTTATATTTTGATCAACTAAGTTTTTTTCATTTATTTTTACTAAATTTTCATCAATAATTTGATTTTTTATTGGACCGGAATAAAAATATATAAAATAAATTGACCCAACTATTAAAATAATCATAAAAAACAATGTAAGTTGCAACAAGGATCTTAGTGACATTAGTTGATATTAGATCTTAAAATATCGTGCATATGTATCAAACCTATTGTTTTCCTTATTTTTTTATCTTTATGCACACAAAGTGAAGTAATTTTTTTAGTGTTCATTATTGATAACGCAGCAGCTGCCAAAGTATCATCTCTAACAGATATTGGATTTTTCTTCATAACCTTTTGTAACATTAAATTTTCAAAATTATTATATTTTTGAGCTATTCTTTTAAGATCTCCATCTGTAATTATTCCCTTTGTATCACCTTTTTGGTTTTTAATTATTAGTACACCTAATTTTTTATTATTTATTATTTTAAGCGCTTGTTTCATTTTTATATATTCTTTTACAACGGGTAGCTTTTTTCCAGTTATCATGAGTTCACCTACTGTTTTTAATTTAATAGACAAAGATCCACCAGGGTGTATTTTTTTAAAATCAAACTTTGTAAATTTTTTATATCTCATACATGCAATAGCTATAGCGTCACCCAATGCTAATTGATTTGTTGTAGATGATGTGGGTACAATATTTTCTGGCCCAGCTTCTTTTATTCGTGGCATTAATAAAGATACATCTGAACTTTTAAACAAGATAGAATTTTTTTTTGAGGTAATACCAATTAATTTTATATTTTTATTTCTCGAGGTATATTGAATAATATTTTTAAGCTCATCACTTTCTCCACTATTACTTATTAATATTACAATATCTTTAGAAGTTATCTGCCCCATATCTCCATGACTTGCATCAGCAGCATCTAAAAAAAATGATGGCGTACCAGTTGAAGATAGAGTTGCAGCCCATTTTCTTGCAATTACTCCACTCTTTCCAACTCCAGATAAAATTACTTTTCCATCTTTGCAATTAAGTATTAGTTTAACAACTTTTGAAAAAGATTTTGATATATAACTTTTTAAACTTTTAAGTGCGTTAATTTCAAATTGAATTACTTCTTTGCCAATTTGTTGGTAATTTAAATTTTTTTTCATTTAGTGTGACCAAATATCTGATGTAAAAGATGCCAAGTCTAATTCAACCCTGCTATGTACAAATTTAATTGCATTATTATATAATTCGTCTCTTTTCTCTCTTATTAATATTTTTTTAAGATTTTCATAAATCTTGTGCAAATAGATGACATCTTTTGCACAATATTGGAGTTGTTTCTCAGAAAGTTCTCCACCAAAATCTGATGATTGAAGATTTTTATTTATATCAATACCGATGAATTCTTTTATTAAATCTTTGAGTCCATGTTTATCGCTATAGCTTCTAGCTATTTTACTCATTATTTTAGTACAATTAATATTTTCTACATTTATATTTAGATATTTTTTAATAAATAATAGATCAGCTCTAGCATAATGAAAGATTTTATTTATATCCTTATTAATCAATATTTTTTTTAAATTTGGTGCATTATATTTTGTACGATTAAGCTGCACAATATGCGCATCATTATTTCCTGTCGATATTTGTACCAAACAAAGCTTATCCCTCTCAACATTCAAGCCCATAAACTCACAATCTACTGATATATTGTCACTAAGTACTAATTGATCTGGCAAATCTTCTTTGTGTAATTTAATATCTATATTCATTTGACAGAATATATATATGAAAAAGAAAGAAATTCTACTTTTCGGTGCAACAGGACAGATTGGTAAAAACCTTATCAGAAAGTTATCTCAAAATAACTATAAAATTACAGCAGTTACTAGAAATATTCACCGTGCTGGATATATTTTAAAAACCCAGGCTAATCCTGGATATTTAAAATTAGTTGAATTAAAAAATTTTGATAATGAAAAAATAGAAAATTTGATGGGAAATTGCGACATATGCATTAATCTTATTGGAATTTTATACGAAAAAAAAAAAAATCATTTTAAAAATATCCATACTATTCTTCCCGACCTTCTATCTAAAAAAGCAAGTAAATATAAAATTAGCAAATTTATACATTTATCAGCCTTAGGTATAGAGGAGGCAAGTGACAGTGAGTATGCTAATAGTAAACTAGAAGGCGAAAAAAGGATTAAACTTAATTTTAAAAACTCTATAATTTTAAAACCTTCAATTGTTTACTCTGTAGATGATAAATTTACGACACATTTTATGACACTATTGAGTAGAATGCCAATAATGCCACTTTATTATGATGGATTGACTAAATTTAGACCAATACATGTCACTGATCTTGTCAAAATAATTTTCGAAATGGTAAATAATAACATGAACAATATAGTTGTAGAATGTATAGGCCCTGAAGAATTAACATTTAAAGACATAATAGAACAATTACTTAAATCTATTAATAGAAGTCGATTATTGATACCTTTACCTTTGTTTATTGCAAAAATTACTGCAAAAATATTACAAATTTTACCGAAACCATTATTGACAGAAGATCAATTAAAATTATTAAAGTATAATAATGTAAGTTCAGGAAACTATAAAACTAACTTCGATTTAGGTTTTAAAGCAGATAAAATATTTAATATTGAAATTAATAAATATAGTTATAACTGGAGATCTGGCGGGCAATATTCGAAAAATAACAAAATAGATAAAATTAAATGATAAATTATATTGTCATAGGAATCTGTATCTTGCTATTAGTTGCCGTTATCTATGTTTCAGCAAAACCAATTAACATGGGAATTGAAGCTAGGAGAAATTTAAAAAATAACATTGTAAATGAAGATCAAGATGAATTTGATGATGCAAATGACTCCGTAAGAGAAAATACAATATCCAAAATTTCTGAAGAGGTAATTAAGTTACGAAAATTAAAAGACGAGGGAGCTTTGACACAAGAAGAGTATGAGAAAGCAAAAAAAAAATTGCTTGACTAAGCCGACTTTATTTTCTTTTGAATAAACTTTGGCATCTCCTCATCTTTTTCAGATGCATCATCTTTTTTATTTTTAGGAGTAAAGACAATCATAAGGTGAAGCGGACAGTAGCTAAATTTTTCCACAGTTTTTCTCCCACAAAAACTTGAATCTTTATCGTTTGGATGGCCCTCCATGTATTTACATGTTTCTTCCGTCAATTCTTCAAGATTTAAATTCTTTGCAGGTTCAAAATTTTTATCAAGCAAAAGTGACTTAAATCTTCCTCTTTTACCTTTTAAATTAATTTGTTTTTCATCATTATTTTTTTGATAATTTTTTGAATTATTTGATACTGATCTAGTTTTAATTTTTGAGGATAAATTTAATCTATGCGCCTTTCCAATAACTGCATTTCTTGAAACACCACCGATAATTTCTGCAATTTGACTTGCAGTTTGACCTTTTCCCCAAAGCTCTTTTAATTTATTAACTTTTTCCTCTGTCCAACTCATTACATATACTATATTTAGTGTATAATTAATTTTATTCAACATGATGTTGCATAATATGAATTAAAACAAGTTTTTTTTAATATTTTTCAACAACTGAAATAGAATTATAACTTGTGGTTGTAAATTAAACTGTCATTTAAAACAAAAAAAATTATAATTAAATATGAGCGCATTAGCAGGCAACTATAAAAGAAAAAATTTATCATTTGCAAAAGGAAAAGGCAGTTTTTTGATAACTGTGGATGGAAAAAAATATTTAGATTTTGTCCAAGGAATTGCTGTAAATTCACTTGGTCATGCAAACAAAAATTTAATTAAAGCAATAGATAAACAATCAAAAAAACTTTGGCATGTGTCTAATGCTTTTAAAATACCTGAAGGAGAAAAATTAGCTAGCAGATTGGTTAAAAAAACTTTTGCAGACTCTGTTATTTTTCAGAATAGTGGCGCAGAGGCTACCGAAGCTGCGATTAAAGTTGCTAGAAGATATTTCTTTTCAATTGGAAAAGAAAATAAAAACAGAATAATTTGTATCAAAAATTCGTTTCACGGTAGAACAATCGCAGCAATTCATGCAAGTGGCTCAAAAAAAATGACACAAGGATTTGGCCCAAAAATTCCAGGTTTTGATCATTTTAAATTTGGTGATCACAAGAAACTAAAAAAGTTAATTAATAAAAATACTGCAGCTATTATGATTGAAACTGTCATTGGCGAGGGAGGTATTAAAGTAATTCCACACTGGTGTATACAGGCTTTAAGAAAATTATGTAACGAAAAAGGAATACTTTTAATACTAGATGAAGTTCAATGTGGTATTGGAAGATCTGGCAAATTTTTTGCTTTTGAATATGCAAATGTTAAACCTGATATAGTACCCATAGCAAAAGGAATTGGAGGCGGTTTTCCTATTGGTGCAGTTCTAATGACAAAGAAAGTTGCAAAAGCTATGGTACCAGGTACGCATGGTTCAACATTTGGTGGGAACCCACTTGCTATGGCAGTAGGTAATGCTGTTTTAGATCAAATAAACAGGAATTTATTAATTAATGTAAATAAAATGTCGAAATATTTTTTTCATGAACTTAATGAAATAAAAATTAAATATCCCAAGGTAAT
>MDSW01189066.1_pt1 | contig 10502 bp, 5 predicted proteins | sample 811171 | NCBI WGS metagenome assembly MDSW01 (sample SAMN05326641, study PRJNA326480) | marine metagenome | isolation source: seawater | place: Atlantic Ocean: North West | collected 2012 | reverse complement strand
TAAGTATTTTACTTGCACCTGGCTCAAAAATTGCTATTTTGGCGCACGAAAAGAGTAAAAAGGGTTAAACAGAATTAAACTTTAAATGGCAGATCTAAATAAAATCATTGACGAGCTTTCGAAACTGACGGTAGTTGAAGCAGCCGAACTTTCAAAACAACTAGAAGAAAAATGGGGTGTTAAAGCAGCAGCTCCAGTTGCAGCTGCCGCACCAGGTGCAGCAGCACCTGCAGCAGAAGAAAAAAGTGATTTTATTATTTTCTTAGCTGATGCAGGAAGTAAAAAAATCAATGTAATTAAAGAAGTTAGAGCAATTACTGGTTTAGGATTAAAAGAAGCAAAAGATTTAGTTGAAGGTGCTCCTAAAGAAGTTAAAAAAGGAGTTCCAAAAAAAGACGCTGAAGAAGCAAAGAAGAAATTAGAAGCTGCCGGGGCTAAAATAGAATTAAAATAAAAGTCTTTAAATATTTTAATCTATTGCCCATTAATTAAGACTTATTGAATGGAATTATCTTTTACTGAAAGAAAGAGTATAAGAAAGAATTTTGGCAAACTCAAAGAAAGTTTGTCAATTCCAAATCTAATAGAAGTTCAAAAAAATTCTTACGATGAATTTTTAGTTTCAAAAAGCAAAAATTATAAAAATGATCCTTTGGAAAAAGGCCTTCTTAGAGTTTTTAAAAGTATTTTTCCAATTAACGACGCATCTGAAAAATCTTCTCTTGAATTTATATCGTATAGTTTATCCAAACCAAAATTTGACGTAACAGAATGTAGACAAAGAAGTCTGACATATTCCGCAGCATTAAAAGCCAATCTAAGATTAGTTGTTTATGATATTGACTCAGAAACCAATACTAAACAAATTTTATCAGCAAAAGAACAAGAAGTTTTTATGGGTGATCTTCCACTAATGACCCCAAGCGGAACCTTCGTTGTTAACGGTGTTGAAAGAGTCGTGGTTAACCAAATGCATAGAAGTCCTGGAGTATTTTTTGATCACGATAAAGGAAAAACACATGTAAGCGGAAAATTATTATTTAACTGCAGAATCATTCCTGGCAGAGGTTCTTGGTTAGATTTTGAATTTGATCCTAAGGATTTGTTGTATTTTAGAATAGATAGGAAAAAGAAACTTCCGATAACCACATTACTTTATGCATTAAATTTTAGCAGGCAAAAAATTTTAGAAACATTTTATGAATATAGCAAATACGAATATGATACAAAAACTAATTCTTGGTTTACAAATTTTGAACCCGAAACATACAAAAGACCTATTAAGCTATTATTTGATCTTGTTGATAAAAATAGTAATAGAAAAGTTCTTCAAAAGGGGCAAAAGCTAAATTTTGTATTAGCAAACAAACTAAAAGAAAAAAATTTAAAAGAGATTTTGGTTTCACCAGAAGAAATAATTGGAAAGTATACCAAAATTGACATTAAAGATAACAAAGGAGAAATTATATTAAAGTCAGGTTTTAATGTCACAAAAGAATCTTTAGATAAAATATTGTCATCAGGAATACATTTACTTCATCTTGCAAATCTCGATCCAATTATGAGAGGCCCATATATTTTTGAGACAATTAAAATTGATAAAAACAATAACAACGAAGATGCTTTGAATGATATTTATAAAGTTTTGAGACCTGGGGAACCACCTACTTTAGAAGTTGCCGAAGAAGTATTTAAAAATCTATATTTTACAAAAGAGAGATACAATTTGTCTGATGTTGGCAGGGTAAAACTTAACGCAAAATTAGATTTAAAAACTCCAGATACTACGAGAGTTCTTACCAAGGAGGATATAGTAGCTATAATAAAATTTATGTTAAATTTAAGAGACGGAAAAGGAGAGGTCGATGACATAGACCATCTGGGCAACAGAAGAGTTAGATCAGTAGGCGAGCTAGTGGAAAATCAATTTAGAATAGGTCTTTTACGTATGGAAAGAACTATAAAAGAAAAAATGTCTACTTTGTTAGAAATAGAATCAGCTATGCCCCAAGATTTAATAAATGCTAAACCCATTACTACTTCTTTTAAAGATTTTTTTGGTACATCACAATTATCCCAATTTATGGATCAAACTAACCCTCTATCTGAAATAACACACAAAAGAAGAGTGTCTGCTTTAGGACCAGGAGGTCTAACTAGAGAAAGAGCTGGTTTTGAAGTAAGAGATGTACATCCAACTCATTATGGAAGAATATGTCCTATAGAAACTCCAGAGGGACCAAACATAGGACTTATAAATAGTTTAGCAACATACTCTAAAGTTAACAGATATGGCTTTATTGAAAGTCCCTACAAGAAAGTATCTAACGGAAAAATTTTAAATAAAATTGAGTATTTGTCAGCAATAGAAGAGGAAAAGTATACAATAGCACAAGCTAACTCAGTGATTACTTCCGACGGTAGCTTCGCAGAGGAACTCGTTTCCTGCAGAAAAGGTTTAAATTTTATTTTATCTAGAAGAGAAAAAATTGATTATATAGATGTATCTCCTAAACAGCTAGTTTCTGTAGCGGCATCTTTAATTCCTTTTTTAGAAAATGATGATGCAAATAGAGCGTTAATGGGTTCAAATATGATGCGACAAGCAGTTCCGCTACTTAAACCAGAGTCACCTTTAGTTGGAACAGGAATAGAAGGAGATGTTGCTCTGGATTCAGGAGTGACAATAGTAGCAAAACGTAACGGAGTTGTAGATAAAATCGATGGAAAAAGAATTGTTGTAAAAGCTACGGAAGAAAAAGATCTTTCGAAATCAGGAGTCGATATATATAACTTGCTAAAATTCCAAAGATCAAATCAGAATACATGTATTAACCAGAAACCTTTAGTTAAAGTTGGAGATGTTATTAAAAAGGGCGACATTATCGCTGACGGACCTGCAACAAAGTTAGGTGAGCTCGCTCTTGGAAAAAATGTAAACGTAGCGTTTATGCCATGGCAAGGATACAATTTTGAAGACTCAATTCTGATTTCTGAAAGATGTGTAACTGATGACGTTTTTACATCTATCCATATCGAAGAACATGAATTGATGGCCAGAGATACAAAATTAGGTACCGAAGAAATAACTCGAGATATACCAAATGTAAGCGAGGAAAGTTTAAAAAACCTTGACGAGTCAGGAATAGTTTATGTTGGTGCAGAAGTAAAACCACACGATATTTTAGTTGGAAAAGTTACCCCAAAGGGAGAAACAGCTTCAAGCCCAGAAGAAAAGTTATTAAGATCAATATTTGGAGAGAAAGCAACTGATGTAAGGGATTCGTCATTAAAAATGCCTCCAGGAAGTTCCGGCGTAGTTGTAGACGTAAGAATATTTAATAGACATGGTGTTGAAAAAGACGAAAGAGCCATAGCAATTGAAAGATCAGAAATAGAGTCTGTTCAAGAAGATAAGCAGGTCGAAGAAGAAATTTTAGAAAGGAATATAAAACAAAGACTTATAGAACTTGTAGCAAAGGAAAAACTATCTAAAAACTTTAAAAAGAACAAGATAGGAGAGCCAATTGACAAAGAAGCATTATCAAATACCGGAATACAAGAGTGCTGGAAAATAAAATTTGAAAACGAAAATATTAACAACAAAGTTCTACAACTTCAAAATCAGTTTGAAAAAGCAAATCAAGATATACAGACAAGATTTGAAGACAAAGTTTTAAAAATTAGAAAGGGTGACGATTTATTACCTACGGTAATGAGTGTGGTAAAAGTTTTTGTAGCCGTTAAGAGAAGATTAATGCCAGGTGACAAAATGGCGGGCAGACACGGCAATAAAGGAGTAATTAGTAAAATTGTTCCTGTTGAAGATATGCCGTATATGGAAAACGGAAAGCCAGTTGATATAGTTCTTAATCCATTAGGAGTCCCTAGCCGTATGAATGTTGGGCAAATTTTAGAAACTCATTTGGGTTGGTCGTGCTCTGAACTTGGTGAAAAAGTAAAAAAACTACTGGAATTATATATAAAAAACCAAACAGACAAAGATTTGAGAAAAACATTACAAACAATTTACGGAGAAACAAGCTACAAAGATGTTATAAAAAATTTAGAAAAAAAAGATTTTGTAGAACTTTGTACAAATTTATCTAACGGTGTTCCAATTTCGACTCCCGTTTTTGATGGTGCTTCAACTGATGATATTACCAAAATGTTGGAAACAGCAGGACTCCCAAGCACTGGACAAACGAACTTATGGGATGGAAAAACAGGTCAGAAATTTGATAGACCAGTAACTGTTGGAATTATTTATATGTTGAAACTCCATCATCTAGTTGAAGATAAAATCCATGCAAGGTCCACTGGTCCTTATAGTTTAGTTACCCAACAACCACTTGGAGGAAAAGCTCAATCCGGTGGTCAAAGATTTGGAGAAATGGAAGTTTGGGCTTTAGAAGCATACGGTGCATCTTATACTCTTCAAGAAATACTAACTGTAAAATCAGACGATGTAGCAGGTAGAACGAAGGTTTATGAGACAATAGTAAAAGGAGATCATAATTTTGAATCTGGTATACCAGAGTCTTTCAACGTTCTTATAAAAGAAATTAGAGCTTTAGGTTTAAATATTGAATTAAATTAGAATAATGGAAAGAAATATAAAAAAATTTTCAAAAACAAGTATTTCAGAAAAGGAACTTCAATACTTAAAAATTACCTTAGCAAGCCCAGATAAAATCAAATCATGGTCTTGGGGGGAAATAAAAAAACCCGAAACAATAAATTATAGAACTTTTAGACCTGAGAAAGATGGTTTATTTTGCGCTCGAATTTTTGGTCCGGTGAAAGATTACGAATGTCTTTGCGGAAAATATAAAAGAATGAAGTTTAGAGGCATTGTATGTGAAAAATGCGGTGTAGAAGTTACCAAATCAAAAGTTAGAAGAGAAAGAATGGGTCATATTGATTTAGCATCACCAGTTGCTCACATTTGGTTTTTAAAATCACTTCCTAGCCGTATTTCTCTGTCCATAGATATGAAACTAAAAGAGGTAGAAAAAGTTTTATATTTTGAGAGTTTTATTGTTATTGAACCTGGCTTAACAGAATTAAAAAAGGGGCAACTTCTTTCAGAGGAAGAGTATTTAAAAGCTCAAGAAAAGTACGGTGAAGATGGATTTACAGCCGGCATAGGGGCTGAAGCTGTGAGAGAAATTTTACTAAGCATGGATTTAAATAAAGAGAGAGACAAACTTAGAAGTTCTTTAAAAGAAATTAAATCCAAGGTTACAGAAGAAAGAACTTTGAAGAGACTGAAACTTCTAGAGTCATTTATCGATTCAGGAAATAAACCTGAAGACATGATACTAACTACCGTTCCAGTTATTCCACCAGAACTTAGACCTTTAGTACCACTGGATGGAGGAAGGTTCGCTACTTCTGATCTTAACGATTTGTATAGAAGAGTTATAAATAGAAACAATCGTTTAAAAAGACTTATGGATTTAAAAGCTCCAGATATAATTGTTAGAAACGAAAAAAGAATGCTTCAAGAATCTGTTGATGCACTATTTGACAACGGAAGAAGGGGAAGAGTAATAACAGGAACAGGAAAAAGACCCCTTAAATCTTTGGCTGAGATGCTAAAAGGAAAACAAGGAAGATTTAGACAAAACTTGCTGGGCAAGAGAGTAGATTATTCAGGAAGATCAGTAATAGTTGTTGGGCCTGAATTAAAACTACACCAATGTGGTTTACCAAAAAAAATGGCCTTGGAACTCTTTAAACCTTTCTTGTATGCAAGATTAGATAAACTAGGCTTGGCAACAACCATCAAACAAGCAAAAAAAATGGTTGAAAAACAAAAACCAGAAGTTTGGGACGCTTTAGAACATATAATTCGAGAACATCCAATTTTACTTAACAGAGCACCCACTTTACACAGGCTAGGAGTTCAAGCGTTTGAAGCAAAACTTATAGAAGGTAATGCTATCGAATTACATCCTTTAGTATGTGCAGCTTTTAATGCTGACTTTGACGGAGATCAAATGGCAGTACATATACCTTTAAGTTTAGAAGCGCAAATAGAAGCTAGAGTATTAATGATGTCAACAAACAATATACTTAGTCCATCAAATGGAAAACCGATTATAGTTCCGAGCCAAGATATAGTTTTAGGTATCTATTATCTGTCACAATCAAAAGATTCTGAATCAGAAAAACCAGTTGCTATATTTTCAAATGTTGATGAAATAGTTAATGCATTAGAAGATAGCAACGTTAGTGTGCATTCAAAAATTATTTCTCAATTTAGTACAGTAGACGAAAAAGGTAATAAAATTAAAGAAAAATACACAAGCACTGCAGGAAGATTTTTGTTAGCAGAAACTTTACCAAAACACCATAAGATTAAATTTTCTTTAACTAACAGGGTCCTAACCAAAAAAGCCGTGTCCGAAATAATCGATATTGTTTATAGATACTGCGGACAAAAAGAAACCGTGCTTTTTTGTGACAAAATTAAAGATCTTGGTTTCAAACATGCATTTAAAGCAGGAATATCATTTGGTAAAAACGATCTTATTATACCAAAAACAAAAGAAAAATTAGTAAATGATACAAAAAAACTTATAGAGGATTACGAAAAGCAATACCAGGATGGTTTCATAACTAGAGGCGAAAAGTACAACAAAGTAGTGGACGTATGGTCCAAATGCACAGATTCTATAGCGAATGAAATGATGAAAGAAATTTCATCTGCCGAAAAAACATATCCAGATGGTCGGATAGAAACTAATTCAGTATTTATGATGGCGGATTCTGGAGCAAGAGGATCGCCAGCACAAATGAAACAGTTAGCTGGAATGAGAGGTTTGATCGCAAAACCTTCGGGAGAAATTATTGAGACACCTATAATTTCAAATTTTAAAGAAGGTCTAACTGTTTTAGAATATTTTAATTCAACACACGGAGCTAGAAAAGGATTAGCTGATACAGCACTAAAAACTGCAAACTCAGGATACTTGACTAGAAGACTTTGTGATGTTGCTCAAGATTTGCAAGTTACAAAACAAGAATGTGATCCGAAATTAAGATCATCAATTACAGTATCAGAAATCATCGAAGGAGGTAATGTTCTAGTTAGTTTGTCAGAAAGAGTTTTAGGACGTGTTTCTGCAGAAAATATAAAAAATCCTTTAACTGGAGAACTTATTGTAAAAGAAAAAGAAATGATTGATGAAAATATATGTGAAAAAATTGATGGAGCAGGAGTTAAAACAATACAGGTTTATTCAGTAATTACATGTGGATCCAAAAAGGGCGTATGCGCTATGTGCTATGGAAGAGATTTGTCCAGAGGAAAAATAGTTAGCATCGGTGAAGCAATCGGAATGATAGCAGCACAATCAATTGGCGAACCAGGAACTCAATTAACTATGAGAACATTTCACGTGGGAGGAACAGCACAAATTAAAGAGCAATCATCAGTCGTTTCAGTAACTGAAGGTGTCTTAAAAATTTCAAATAAAAATTTAATCAAAGATTCAAAAAACAATATTATTATTATGGGTAGAAATACACAATTATCTCTGGAAGATCAAAATGGTAGACAATTGGCTCTTTATAAAGTTCCTTATGGAGCAAAACTCCTTTATAAACAAGAAGACAAAGTACCAAAAGGTAAAAAGATATGTGAATGGGACCCCTATACACTTCCAGTAATTGCCGAAACAAGCGGTATAGTAAACTATATGGATTTAGTAGATGGTGTTTCTCTAGCAGAGACCACAGATGATGCTACTGGTATATCAGTTAAATCAGTAATAGATTGGAAATCTCAATCAAAAAATTCAGATTTAAAACCTAGAATAACTTTAAGAAATCCTGAAGGAGAAGTAATTAAAAAGGCAGATCAAAATGAAGCGCGATACTATTTGGTTCCCGATTCAATCTTGTCAGTTAAAGATGGTCAAAAAATTTCAGCAGGAGATGTTCTTGCAAGATTGCCAAAAGAAACTTCCAAAACAAAAGATATTACAGGGGGTCTCCCAAGAGTTGCAGAATTGTTTGAAGCAAGGAGGCCAAAAGATAGCGCTATAATTGCAGAAAATGATGGCATTATTCAATTTGGTAAAGAAGTTAGAGGAAAACAAAAGATATCAATTGTTACTGACAAAGGAGAGAGCTCTAATTATTTAATACCAAAAGGAAAACATACCAATTTTAACCAAGGTGAAAAAATTAAAAAAGGAGAATATTTGCTAGATGGCGCTCCAGCACCACATGATATTTTAAGAATCCTTGGTGTTGAAGCACTTACCGAGTATTTTATTAGTGAAGTACAAGAAGTTTACAGAATGCAAGGTGTAGTTATAAACGACAAACATATTGAAACAATCGTAAGACAAATGCTTAAAAAAGTCGAAATCAAAGATTCAGGAGACTCTAATCTTTTGAGCGGGGAAACTGTAGAGAGAACTTATTTTGATAAAGTTAATGAAGAACTTCTTAAAAAAAACAAAAAACCTGCAAAAGGGGAAAGAATTTTATTAGGAATAACAAAAGCTTCTTTACAAACAAACTCATTTATATCAGCTGCATCATTCCAAGAGACAACACGAGTTTTAACGGATGCTGCAATAAAAGGCAAAACTGACAATCTAGAAGGTTTAAAAGAAAATGTTATAGTTGGCAGACTCATACCAGCAGGTACAGGATTTACAAAAAATATTCTAGATAAGGAAGCAAGAGAACAAGACAAAGTAAGACTGGCTGAGATAAAAAAACAGGAGCTAGAAAATCAGTCAACAGAATCACCTCCGCAAGAATAGAAAAAACGTTGTATTTTACAGGTTTTTTTCACCTATTACTCATTGACTTTTGTTTCTTCAATGCTAGTTTAGCGCAATTTTAATAGTTAAAAGTAAGGTTAATTTGGACCTTAAACAATAACTAAATAACCTAAGGACAATCGCTCCTTACCTTTACTATTAATCTAAATAATAAATTTTATGACTACGATTAACCAGTTATTGAGAAAACCAAGGGTGAAACCCCTGTCTAGAAACAAAGTTCCGGCTCTTGAAAAGCAGCCCTTAAAGAGAGGTGTTTGTACAAAAGTTTACACAACTACACCAAAAAAACCAAACTCAGCTCTTCGAAAAGTAGCAAGAGTTAGATTATCTAATGGCTTCGAAGTCACAGCTTACATACCAGGCGAAGGTCACAATCTTCAAGAACATTCAGTAGTTTTGATAAGAGGTGGAAGGGTAAAGGATTTACCAGGAGTTAGATACCACGTTCTTAGAGGAAACTTAGATGCACAAGGTGTTACTGCCAGAAAAAAAAGACGTTCATTATACGGCGCTAAAAAACCTAAATAATTATCCTTATGTCTAGAAAAAGAAGAGCCCCAAAACGAAGACAGTATCCAGATCCAAAATATAAATCATTGACTGTATCAAAGTTTATAAATGCAATTATGTATGATGGCAAAAGATCTTCAGCAGAGAAAATCTTATATACAGCAATGGAAAAAATAAAAACCAAAAATCTTGATCCAATTAAAACATTTAATTCTGCGGTTAGCAATGTACGACCTAATCTAGAAGTTCGATCGAGAAGAGTTGGTGGAGCTACCTATCAAGTTCCAGTTGAAGTAAAAACAAATCGATCTCAAGCCTTGGCTCTCAGATGGATTTTATCAGCTTCAAGAAAAAGGAAGAACAAGTCTATGTCAGAAAAATTATATTTTGAGATTATGGACGCATCCCAGAAAAAAGGTTCAGCTGTAAAAAAAAGAGAGGATACACACAAAATGGCAGAGTCAAACAAGGCCTTTGCTCATTTTAGATGGTAAGAAAATGCCCAGAACTCATAATTTAGAAAAATATAGAAACATTGGTATCATGGCACACATTGATGCAGGAAAAACAACTACAACTGAAAGAATTTTATATTACACCGGAAAGAGTCATAAGATAGGCGAAGTACACGATGGCGCAGCAACGATGGATTGGATGGAACAGGAACAAGAAAGAGGAATTACTATTACTTCTGCAGCTACAACTTGTTTTTGGAGAGAACACAGAATAAATATTATTGATACACCAGGACATGTCGATTTTACAATAGAGGTTGAAAGATCATTAAAAGTATTAGACGGAGCTGTTGCAGTTTTCGATGGTGTAGCAGGTGTTGAACCACAATCTGAAACTGTTTGGAGACAGGCAGACAAATATAAAGTACCAAGAATTTGTTTTGTAAACAAACTTGACAGAACAGGAGCCGATTTTTTTAATTGTGTTGAAATGATTAAGGATAGGCTTGGAGCAAAACCTCTAGTTATGCAAATACCTGTTGGCATGGAGTCTTCATTAAAAGGTGTTGTAGACTTGATAAAAATGAAAGCAGTTTTATGGAAAGATGAAAAACTTGGTGCAGAATTTGAATATACCGATATACCAGCCGATTTAAAAGAACAAGCAGATAAATATAGAAAAGAATTAATAGAAACAGCTGTAGAACAAGATGAAAAATTAATG
>MDSW01055542.1_pt1 | contig 10502 bp, 9 predicted proteins | sample 811171 | NCBI WGS metagenome assembly MDSW01 (sample SAMN05326641, study PRJNA326480) | marine metagenome | isolation source: seawater | place: Atlantic Ocean: North West | collected 2012 | reverse complement strand
AATAATAAGGATCTAACATTTACAGATGTAGCTGATGATTTGGGAGTAGGTTTTAATGGAATTGGTTGGGGAGCTCAATTTGAAGATTTTGATCTTGATGGGTTTGAAGATTTATATGTTAGTGGAGGTTATACAGGATCAAATACAATATCTAGTTCTTTTTATTTTAACAAAAATGGAACAGACTTTGAAAAAGATAACTCTATTGGTTTTGAAGGAGATACAGTATCTAGTTTTGGAAATGCAATTGGAGACTTTAATAATGATGGACTTCCTGATATTGCTGTTTTAAATCACTTTCCTGCTAAGTCATTCCTATTTGAAAATAATTATAATGGAAACAATAAATGGATAAAAGTTATTTTAAAGGGTATAGAATCAAATGCTGATGCCTATGGGTCAAAAGTTGTTTTATATTCTGATAATTTAGTATTATCAAGGACTTTACTCTCAACTGAGGGTTTTATTTCACAAAATTCAAAAAGTATTTTTTTTGGGGTTGAAGAAAATCAAAATGTAGACTCTCTCTTTGTATTTTGGCCTTCTGGAATTACTGATAAAATTTTTGATGTAGAAATAAATACTACAATTTCAATAATTGAAGGGTCAACGTTTTATCCACCAAAAATAATTTCTACTTCAAAATATATATGTGAAAACAGCTCAGTTACTTTAAAATCAGCATTTGATTATATAAATTATAAATGGTCAAATGGAGATACTACACCTGAAATTACAGTTTCGGAAGAAGGTAATTATTATCTTGAGGTAATTGATGAAAATGGAAATTCTCACTTTTCAGACACTATTTATTTGACACTTTCCAAAAGTCCAATTTTTGATGTTGAAGTCAAAAACATTACCACTGATCATAGTAGTTCAGTTACTATTTTGGGTTTAGAAGACACTATAAATTATTTTACATCTATAGATGGTGGTGATTACAGTTATAATTTGTTTGAATATACTAACCTTACATCTGGTAATCATACATTATCAGTTTTAACTGAAAATGGTTGTGAGAATAGTTTATCTTTTGAAGTTTTAAATTTTGTTAAGGATAATTCTAATTATGATGATAATTATACAATTGCTAGAAAATGGATTGATGTACTACTAGAAAGTATAAGGAATGATTTTGCTAGACCGACTGTGCATGCAAGAAATCTCTTTCATTTTTCTGCAATGCTTTATGACATATTTTATTTATATGAATCCTTTTTAGGAAATAATAATCTAAAACCGTACTTAATTAATCAAGATATCGATGGTATTAATTATTTTTTGGACTTTGATAAAATTTCAATTAATAATGAAAATGATATTGATGAATTAATATCCTATGCTTCGAATAATTTCTTAAAAGAGAGGTTTAAAAACTCACCTTTTTTCATGAGTAGTTTTGAAATAATGGACTCACTTATGATAACAATGGATTTTGACTATAATGATTTTGATGATAACTATTCTGATTCTAAATTATCTTCAGTAGGTAATTATATTTCAAATCAATATCTTCTCTATGGGAAAAATGATAATTCTAACGAGGATAATAATTATGAAAATTTACATTACTCGCCAGTTAATCCTCCTTTAAATCTTTCTAGTTCTGGTAATCCAAATATAATTGATCCTAACAGGTGGCAATCACTTGAAATTGATGGTTTTATTGATCAATCGGGTAACCCCATTCAAGGAATCCCAAAATTTATTTCTCCAGAATGGGGAAATGTAAAGCCTTTTGCTCTTTCAAATGATAATTTGATTATAAAAGTAAGAGACGAGAATACCTATAAAATTTATTATGATCCTGGCCCACCTCCTTATTTAGATACATTGAATCAGGGTGTAATGGATAGTCTTTTTAAAAGATCATTTTCTATGGTATCTATTTGGTCATCTCATCTAGATAGAAATGATGGAGTAATGTGGGATATTTCTCCAAACTCTATTGGTAATCTACAATCTTATCCGACTAATATTTTTGAATATGAAAACTTATATAATTATTTTGATGGAGGAGATAACGGTGAGGGTTATAATTTAAATCCATTTACAAATCAACCATATGAGAATCAAATTGTTCCCAGGGGTGATTATACTAGAGTATTGGCAGAATTTTGGGCTGATGGACCTGATTCTGAAACTCCACCGGGCCATTGGTTTACTATTTTAAATTATGTTAATGAAAACAAAAATCTTATTAAAAAGTTTGAGGGTACCGGCGAAATACTTTCTGATTTAGAGTGGGACATTAAATCTTATTTTTTATTAGGTGGTGCTCTTCATGATGCTGCAATTTCTGCTTGGAGTATAAAGGGCTTTTATGATTATGTAAGACCAATTTCAGCTATAAGATATCTGGGAGAAAACTATAAAAAGCCTGAAAATAGTTTTGATATTATTAATGGTTATGTTGAAGTTGTTAATGATGAAGATTCTTTATATTATCTGGACAATGATAATCTAGGAAAGATTAAACTTTATACTTGGCGAGGTTTTGATAATCAAAATTTTAATATAGAAGAAAAAGGTTCAGGATGGATACTAGCTGAAAATTGGTGGCCATATCAAAGACCAACTTTTGTTACTCCTCCATTTGCTGGCTATGTTTCAGGACATTCAACTTTCTCTGCTGCTGCTGCAACAATATTAGAGATGTTGACAGGTGATGAATATTTTCCTGGAGGAATAGGAGAATTTGAAATTAAAAAAAATGAATTTTTAGTATTTGAAAATGGTCCTTCAGTTGATATGGTACTACAATGGGCTAAATATAGAGATGCTGCTGATCAGTGTTCTCTATCAAGAATATGGGGGGGTATACATCCATATCTTGATGACTTGCCAGGGAGATATATAGGGAAAGATATTGGTAATAATGCGTTTGAACTTGGAAAATCATATTTTAGTAATGATGAAAAAATTACATCAATTGAAAACATTACATATAATATAAATGTTTTCCCTAATCCAACAAATTATAATAAAACCCTAAATATTATTAATGAATCAAATAAGTTGATTAAATCTATTTTGATCTATGAAAATAACGGCAAACAAATTGAAAGTAATATTCATAAAATCAATGAAAATGATATAAGGATTGATATATCTAGAAATAGATCTGGATTTATTTTAATAAGATTAATATTTGAAGATTTTACCGAGACAACTTTAAAAGTTATGGTAATTAATTAATTTTCGACCAGGTACTCTTATAAGGAATAATATTAATTATACTATCCTCATCATTTCTTAAATACCTATTATAATGAAGAGCAAAGTTATTGTCATCAATGAATTCAATTCTTAACTTCTGCATAATTTTACTGTGATCCTCATCATATGCAAGAAACAATGAGTCTTTTTTTAAATTGTAAACCATTAGTTTATCAAAATATATTACGTAATTATCAGACTTGAAAAAAATAAGAGGAAATTTAGGAATATTGGGAAGTTTTTTATTATCTGCGTAAAGAGCATTAACTTTCCAGTCTCCTTTAATTTCTTTTTTGTTAGAACAAGATATTGTAAAAAAAATTAATATGTAAATAAAAAATCTCATAAGATTTTTAAATTTATTAAAATAAACATATGAAATCAAATCTCTCTTATTTTAAAATATTTATCATTTTCCTGAAGACAGGAGCAATATCTTTTGGGGGATATATGATGCTGATTTCAACTATTCAAAGAGAATTTGCTCAAAGAAAAAAAATAATGAGTAATAAAAAAATTTTAGATGCTATTACAATGGCTAGTTTTCTTCCTGGTCCGATGGCTATAAATGTAGCATCATATATTGGCTTTGCTATTAGGGGCTGGAAAGGAGCAATCGTTGCATTTGTAGGAGTTTTGTTACCTTCATTTATTATCATGTTAATTTTTTCTCATCTTTACTTAAATTCACGTAATATACCTGGATTTTCTTCATTTTTTGATGGTATTATACCTGTTGTATCAGCAGTTATTTTTTCAGTTGGTTATTCATTTTTTAAAGAAAAAAAAGATAAGCTTTTTAGTTTTTTACTTATTACTTTAAGTTTTGCTTTAACTTCATTAATTAAGGGATATATATCAATTATTCTTCCTCTTGCTTTATGTGGTGCTTTGAATCTTTTATATAATGGAGATAAAATCAAAAAAATTAATAATCCAAAAAAAGCATTTTTGAGGACTAAAGGAATTTTAATTGCTTCTATTATTTTATTTTTATTATTGGTTTTTTTGAATAACGCTCCTATAAATACTCCTAATTTTAATCTATCTAAAGTATTTGCAAATATTTCTCTTACTTTATTTGGTGGTGGATATGTTTTTATACCTTATCTCGATAAAATAGTTGTAGAGCAGATAGGATGGTTAACCAAAAGAGAGTTTATTGATTCCATAGCTATGGGACAAATTACTCCTGGACCAATTTTAATAACCGCAACCTTTATTGGTTATAAAATAAATGGAATTTCAGGTGCTTTTTTTTCTACAATATCTATATTTCTTCCTTCTTCAGTTGTAATTATATTCTTTTCTAGAATTTATTACTTTATAAAAAAAAATAACACTATAAAGCTTATTATTAATGGTTTTAAGATTGGAATTATTGGATTAATTTATTATTCAGGATATGTTATAATGTTCCAACAATTAGAAAATTATAATATAGTTAGTATTTCAATATGTATTTTTTCTTTTATTATTTTAAATAAGACTAAAATACATCCTTTGTTCTTAATAATGATTTTTGGTTTTATTGGGTATTATTTTGAATTTTAACTAAAAGTTTTTAATTCATATTTTTCTCCGTTTGTTTTTAGATAATAAGAATTTGTAATCCAATCACCGCAATTAAAATAGGTGCTTTTACTGGATACATTTTTTTTATTAGCATAATGACTATGACCAAAAATGAAAATATCTACAGGTGATTTTTTATTATATTCAACACAGTATTGGAATATTCTTTCATCATTTAATTTAGATTTATTAGTTAAACTCATTCTGCTTTTTGATCCTGACAAAAATTGACCCAAAGGAATGCCGATGTCTGGATGAATCCATCGAAATAGAAACTGACAAAATTTATTTTTAAAAATATGTTTTAATATTTTATAACCTAAATCTCCTTTACCAAGTCCATCACCATGACCTACTATAATAATTTTGTCATTAAGTTTAAATTTTTGGTGTTTTTTATAAGTTTTAATTCCTAACTCATTAAAATAGTTTAATACCCATAAATCATGATTTCCGATGAAGTAGTAAAAATTTATACCTTCATCAATCATATTTGAGATGATTGACAAAAACCTTAAATTATTTTTTGGTATTACATGTTTATATTCAAACCAAAAATCAAACAAGTCACCCATTAGAAATACTTCTTGAGCATCTTTTTTTATATGGTTTAGCCAAAGTATAATTTTTTTTTCTCTTGAATTTGATAATTCTATATCAGGTTTCCCTAAATGGAAGTCTCCTGCGAAATACGCTTTTTTATTCTTCTTTAGTTGAAGAGTTATCATTTTTATTTTCTCTTTTATTATCTTCTTCAATAATAGACTTCGATTCAAATGGTCTTTTACCTATAAGTTTTTCAAGATCATTTTGAAATAAAATTTCTTTCTCTAAAAGTTTATTTGCAATTTTTTCAAGTTGTTCTCTTTTATCAATAAGTAATTTTTTTGTTCTTTCATAAGCACTTTCAACAATCCTCTTGACCTCAGAATCAATTCGTTCAGCAGTTGAATCTGAATATGGTTTAGTAAAGTTATAGTCTGATTGTTTAGAATCATAAAATGAAATATTTCCAATATTTTTATTCATACCATATACAGAAACTATACTATAAGCCATTTTGGTTATTCTTTCTAGGTCACTTAATGCTCCAGTAGATATTTTACCAAATACTATATCTTCTGCTGCTCGTCCACCTAAAGCCATACACATATCGTCTAAAAGTTGATCGGTTTGATATAAATATTGTTCTTTAGGGAGATATTGTGCATATCCTAATGCTGCGATGCCCCTAGGAACAATACTTACTTTTACTAAAGGATCTGCGTGTTCTAAATACCAACCTGCAACTGCATGTCCAGCTTCATGATAAGCAACAATTTTCTTTTCATCTGGGGAAATTATTTTATTTTTTTTCTCTAATCCTCCAATTACTCTATCAATTGCATCTTGAAAATCTGACATTTCGATGGATTCTTTGTTTTTTCTAGCTGCAATTAATGCGGATTCATTACATACATTAGCTATTTCAGCACCAGCAAATCCAGGTGTTTGTGCAGCTAAATTTTTAATATTCACATCTTCATTAAGTTTTAAAGGTCTTATGTGTACTTTAAATATTTCTTCTCTCCCTTTTAGATCAGGTTTATCGATCGAAATCTGTCTATCAAATCTTCCAGGTCTCAATAATGCTGAGTCAAGAACGTCAGGTCTATTTGTTGCTGCTAAAATAATTACTCCAGAGTCAGTAGAAAAGCCATCCATTTCCACAAGTAATGAGTTTAAAGTATTTTCTCTTTCATCATTAGACCCTGGCATTTGACCTCTTCCTCTGCTTCTACCAATTGCATCAATCTCATCAATAAAGACAATGCATGGAGCTTTTTCTTTTGCTTTTTTAAATAAATCTCTAACTCTTGCAGCACCAACTCCAACAAACATTTCAACAAAATCTGAACCGGACAATGAATAAAATGGAACATTTGCTTCTCCTGCCACGGCTTTAGCTAATAATGTTTTCCCCGTTCCTGGAGAACCTACTAGAAGAGCTCCTTTTGGAATCTTACCTCCAAGTTTTGTAAATTTTTTAGGATTTTTTAAAAACTCTACAATTTCTTTCACTTCTTCCTTTGCTTCTTCTAATCCAGCAACATCCTTAAAAGTTAATTTTATTTTACTTTCTTTATCAAAAAGAGATGCTTTTGATTTACTAATATTGAATATTTGTCCTCCTGGACCACCACCAGTAGACATTCTTCTTAATAAGAACCAAAATCCTATTAAAATTAAAATAGTAAACCCCCATGTCTGAAGGAATGAATAAATATCTGTTCTGCTTTCAGTTAGATATTCAATTTCATTAGTGTTTTCTCTACCTAATGAACTAATAAGATCATCATATCTTTTTTCAAATGATTCAATAGATGAAACTTCTAATCTATAGTGAGGACCGAAAGTATTATTTAAAAGACTTGATGACTCTAGTTCATCTTTATATGTAGTATTTAGAAGGGATTCCTCTTTTAGTGATATCTCAATTATTTCCTGATTTTTTATTACTACAAGCTTAGCAACATCATGACTTTTAATCATCTTTTGAAAACGATTATAATCAATAGTAATAGGCTTAGAAGAGAAAAAACCAAAGGATAGATAAATAAATATTGATATAAGAAAAACTATCCATATTTGATTATTAAAATTATTATTAATAATATTTTTATTAGAGTTCTTTTTCATTTTTTTTAGAATTATAATTTTTAATTATACCATCTGCCCATAATTTTTCCAATTTATATAAGTTTCTTTTTTTTTCATCAAAAATATGAGCTACTACATTAACAAAATCAATTAATACCCACTCTCTATTTTCTATACCTTCTTTTTTCCATGCTTTTTCATTAAATCTTTTCAATACATTTTCTTGAATTCCATCAGATATTGCATCAACATGAATATTTGAATTTCCAGTAGCTAAAACGAAATAATCAGTTACTGAGTTATCTATTTTTTTCAAGTTTATAATTCTTATATCCTCAGCTTTTTTATCATCCATACAGTTTGCAATGAACTTGCTAAGTTTATCTGAATTTATTTTTTGATTTATTTTCAATATATATTGCTATAATTATATAATTAATTAATGAGCAAAAAAACTGCCAAAAATTTATTTAAAGACAAAACTAATGTTTATGTGTCAGAATGTCTCTCTACTAATGATTTTTTGACCCAATTAGCAAAAAAAAATGATTTATTTGAAGGTTCCTCTGTAATAACGGACTATCAAACACATGGGAGAGGCCAAAGAAAAAACAAATGGGAGTCTAAAAAAGGAGAGAATTTACTTTTTTCTATATTAATGAAGCCCGATATTCCATTAAATGATCAGTTCAAACTTCATATGATAACATCATTATCTATAAGAGAAACTCTTACTAATCTTGGTCTCAAAAATGTTAAGATAAAATGGCCTAATGATATATATGTCAATGATAAAAAAATTTCAGGGATTTTAATTGAAAGTCAAATTTTTAGAAAAAAAATTAAGCAAACTATTATAGGTGTAGGTTTAAATGTTAATCAAAAAAAATTCAGCGATATTAAAGCTACATCTATTTCAAATCAAATTGGAAAGGAATTTAATTTAAAAATGCTTTTCAATTTATTAAAAACATCAATTGAAAATGGGTTTCAAAGTATTCAGAAAAATATAGATACTTTAGTTGCTATGTACCAAATTAATCTATATAAACTAAACTCAATACAAGACTTTACTCATAATAATAAACTTTTTGAAGGAAAAGTAGTAGGTGTTAGTAATGGTGGAAGTATTATTATTGAGGTTAATGGTAAAAAACAAAAATTTGATTTTGGATCTGTTAGATTCATTTAATATTTCTGAATTAATTAAATTCGGCTAATTTTACAAATGTCAAAATTCATAATTATTTCTGCACCATCGGGTTCTGGTAAGTCTACTCTTACTTCTCATTTGCTTTCTAATATTTCATCTTTATCTTTTTCGGTATCATCTACGACAAGAAAGAGAAGAAAAAATGAGATTGATGGTATTAATTATTATTTTATTTCAAGTGAAGAGTTTAAAGAAAACATAAAAAATCAAAATTTTATTGAGTGGGAACAAGTTTATAATAATGATTATAAGGGAACACTTAAGAGTGAAATAGAGAGATTAGTTTCTGATAAAAAAAATATAATATTTGATGTTGATGTAGTTGGTGGCTTAAATCTTAAGAAATATTTTGGAAATGATTCTTTATCAATTTTTGTTGAGGTGCCATCAATTGAAGATTTAAAAAATAGATTAATGAGTAGAGGCACTGAACTAAAAGAAAAAATTGAAGAAAGAATAAAAAAAGCAAAAGTAGAGATATCTGAAAAAGAAAAATTTGATGTTATTATAATGAATGACAATATTGAAAAATCAAAAAATGAAATTTTAGAAATAGTAAATAAATTCTTATCAGAATGAATATAGGTTTATATTTTGGTTCATTTAATCCTATTCATAATGGTCATATTAGTATTGCTCAGGAACTTCTAAAGAAAAGGGAATTAAATGAGATTTGGATGGTATTATCTCCACAGAGTCCTGTTAAAAAATCAACTTTAAATAAAGAAATTAGATTAAGCCTTATGGAAATTGGCTTAAGAGGATTAAAAAATATAACTATTTCTAAGGTTGAATTCAACATGCCTCTTCCTAATTATACTTCTAATACTTTAAATAAGATTTTAAAAGATTATCCTAATGAAAATTTTAAAATAATTATGGGGCATGATAATTATGAAAATATAAGTTCCTGGAAAGATTATCAATTCATTCTTGATAATTTTGAGATCATTGTTTACCCAAGAGAAAAAGATCATATAACTAATGAATTTCCTAAAGTATTTGATGTTTCTTCATCTCAAATAAGAGATAATATAAAAAATAATAAGAGCATAACGGACTTAGTACCCATAGGTGTTGAAAAGGAAATTTTAGAAAAGAAATATTTTACTAAATAGTAGTTATTTCAGTTTCCTTTGATTTAATTATTTCATCTATGCGATTGATCTTTGAATCTGTGATATTTTGAATTTCATTTTCTCCATCTTTTATTGCGTCTTCTGATACTCCTTCATTTGAAAGTTTTTTCATAAGCTCATTAGATTCTTTTCTTACAGATCTTATACTAATCTTTCCTTTTTCTCCTTCACCTTTAATTTGTTTAACTAAAATCATTCTTCTCTCCTCAGTTAGTGGTGGTATATTAATTATTATATTTTCTCCATCATTTTGCGGGTTTAATCCTAATTCGCTAATAGTTATAGCTTTTTCTATATCTTGAATAATTGTTTTTTCCCAAGGCTTTATGAAAATTGTTCTGCTATCTGGTGTAGTGATTGATGCAACCTGTATGAGAGGGGTAGGTGTACCATAATATTCAACCATAATTCCATCTAACATACTTGGGTTTGCTTTTCCAGCTCTAATTTTTTTTAATTCAGACACTAAAAACTGAATGGACTTGTCCATCCTTTCATTTGTATCTTCAAGTATCATATCTAGTTCTTCCATTTTAATATATTAATGTTCCAATTTTTTCTCCTTCAACTAATTTAATCAGATTGCCAGGCTTGTTCATGTCAAAAACAATTATGGGTAAATTATTTTCTTTACATAGTGTGAAAGCCGTCATGTCCATTATATTCAAATTTTTTTCGTATGCTTCATTGAAAGAAAGTTCTGAATATTTTTT
>MDSW01188965.1_pt1 | contig 10503 bp, 9 predicted proteins | sample 811171 | NCBI WGS metagenome assembly MDSW01 (sample SAMN05326641, study PRJNA326480) | marine metagenome | isolation source: seawater | place: Atlantic Ocean: North West | collected 2012 | reverse complement strand
TTTTCAAGTTTTGCTTTTTTTGTGATTTTATCTTCACCTGTATCTGCATCACTTTCTAGATGACCAACATCAGTAATATTTCTAACCAATCGAACTTTATAGCCTAATAGCAATAGATATCTATAAACAACATCAAATGAAATAAAAGTTCTACAATTACCTAAATGAACATAATTGTAAACCGTAGGGCCACATACATACATTCCAACAAACCCACTTTCAATGGGGATAAACTTTTCTTTCTCTCCTGTATTAGAATTATAAATCTCTAGTTGATTATTAGCCATATTGATGTTGTAATGAATTACAAATTTAATTTAAAAAACTTTTAAAAAATATATAATGAACTATAAAAATGCAGGAGGTTTTCTAAATTCTAATTTTGCGTCGCTTAAGATATTTGATTTGTTTTTAATACTTAGTAAAAAACTTTGATTGGTTCCTATTGGTGTCCAATAAAAAGAAAGAGCCCAACAGTGCATGTCTCTTGATAGAGTGAAAAAAGCATTGCTTATCTTAAGCTCTTCAACATCTAAGTTTATTCTGCCAGCTATTTTCCATCTTTTTGTGAAACTTATATCACCATTTAATACGACTGTGTGAACTAGGTTCCATTTATCAGGGTTTGTTAAACTTTGGTTTGTGTTGGCAGATAAACCAAACACATGAGATAGATTCAATTTCCATGGAATATTAAATAAAATCAATTGTTCTGGATGAAGTGCAAACAGATTAAAGTCCGCATTCCAATTTTCATTTAAATTGCCAACGGTTTCTTTAATTTCTTCCCTACTTTTTTTAGGAGCTAGTGTTAAAGTAGTTGTAAAGTTAGAGGTCATCAATCGTCCAATTCCTTGCTTATTATTAAAAGCATATTGTGATAATGTAGCACCTGTAGTATCCCATGAATATAAGCTGAATCTATTTGAAGACACAATATTGATCCAATTGCTAGGGCTTATTCTTAAATTCATTGAAATATCAGAAAGATTCATGGAGTCTTTTTGATAATCATAACTACCCGTTAATGAAAGTTGGTCGATGATTCGTGTTTTTTTAAAGCCACTTGTATCTGTATCTGATGTCTGTTTGATTTCAAATGTATTGTTAACTCCAAAGTTTAAAAGAGAAGCGGTCGGGCTTGTTGAAGCCTGATACAAGCTATTTTCAAATGGTGAATAAGTGATTGTATCAGCTTGATTAATTCCTGCATTTACAGTAATCAGTTCATTTAATGATGGAACGTATCTATATCCAATGCTTGGCGTCATTATATGTCTTAATTTTGTTTCTCTTTTACCAATGAATTTATAATAGCTATATAGCATTGTTGTGAAGGATACGTTTAAGCTTAAATTATGAGCCATTCCTGCTTTGTTTAGAGTATCTATTCGAGTATCATTTAAAGCAGGATCATATGTTTTTTCAATTTGTTGAAAGTTTATTAAATTACTGTAATTAAGACTGGGGGTAATTTTTAAAGTGTTTTTTAAAATACCACTCGTTGTTTGAATGGTAAATTGCTGGTTGATTCCATTAGAAAACTTATCTCTTATGCTTTCAAATTCACCATTAATAAGAAGTGAATCCGTAAAGTTTGACCTGTTTTGAGCCTCTAATCCATATGTAATCCCAATTCGTTTGATTGTTTTTGTTAATTCGTTATTCATATTTTTAAACATTCCTTTAAATGGCAATACTCTGGTCACATTTAAATTAAATGTTGGTGCTGTTAATGATATGTTTTTTGTTAATGAATTTTGTCTCAATGAAGTTTTTAAACCAGTTGTAACAGGTTTGCCCGGAAATACTCTGTTGATGTTAATATCTGAATTAAAACTATTGTTGAAAAAATCTGGGTTAAGTGGGTCTAAGTTATTTTTAGAGTTGTTATCAGAAATGAAATTGACATTTGAGGAGAACTTCCAAAAAGGATTTGATTTTGGGTCTTTATTATGAATCCATCTTACACTTATTTTGTTTTGATTGTTGTTTTCTGGAAAACCGCTTCTAAACTGCTGAAATCCTAAGGATAAATTCCCCTTAAAACCATATCTTTTGGCATATTCTAAATCATTTCTTAATCCCCAGCTACCTCTGCTATATAGGTTAGCGTATAAGGTGGTTTGTACCATATTGCTTATTGGGAAGAAATAACCCAAGTCTTGAAACCCAAATCCATATGGTGAAGATGGGATGATCTCAGGAAATATAAATCCTTTATTTCCTTCTTGTTTGATTTCTTTTTGAGGAAGAATGCTAAATGGAAGCCCAAGTGGAGTTGGCACTCCTTTGATCCATAAATTCATGGGTCCTGTTACGATTTTATCATTCGGGATTAATATTGCTTTTGTCAGATGAAAATGATAGTGTGGTTCGTCAAGATCACATGTTGAGAATTTACCTTTGGTAAAGTGAATTTCTTCATTCGCATGCCTTTTTGCAATACCCATATTGATAAAGATTTCATCTTGTTTAATAGTCGTTTCCTCAATAAATCCTTTTTTACTTTTAAGATTGTATCTGATTTTTTCAGCTTCAATATTCTCTTTATTGTCAGTAAATAAAGGTTTTTCAATTTTCATACTATCTTCATCAAGTACGTATGAGGCCATTATTTCATTTTTATTTAAATCAATAATAATGAATCCAGCACTCATTTTAGTCTGTTCCATTTTTACATTTGCGGCGCCGTATAAAAGAATCCTATTTTTTTTAATATCAAGGTATAATGAGTCTCTTGCTCCATATGAAATAATTTCTTGTATGCTACTATCAGATATTACAATTGAATCTTTTGGTACGATTTTTTGTGCATAAACATTAGAGTTGAAGATGTTTATTAACATTTCAAGGATAAAAACTATTGTTATGGAACAAAACTTGCTCAAGACTCTGAGTTAAATTTGAAATAATGAAACAAACTGCATGCGAAATTATGAAAATTAAGAATGCATACACGCATCACTTAAACTATTTTAAAACAAGTTTATTGTTTCTATCTTTTTTATTTTGTTTAAATTCTACTGTATTTTCTCAATCTTCTGCGATAAAAACGATTGTAATTGATGCAGGCCACGGAGGAAAAGATCCTGGTTGTCATGGTGCATTTTCCAATGAAAAACATGTTTGTTTGTCAATGGCGCTTAAACTTGGAAAAAAAATAAAAAAAAATTTCCCAGAGTTAAATGTCTTATATACTAGAGATACTGATGTTTTTGTAGAGTTACATGAAAGAGCAAATATTGCAAATAAAGCTAATGCCGATTTGTTTATTTGTATTCATGCCAATGCTGCTTCACCCGCAGCATATGGAACAGAAACTTATGTGCTTGGTTTACATAGGACTGAAGCTCAAAAAAATGTAGCAGAAAGAGAGAATAGCATTATTCATTTAGAAAAAGACCAAGGTAAAAGATATGAGAATTTTGACATGTCACCAGATGCTTTAATTGCAAGAAAAATTCAATTATCAGTTTTTTTAGATCAATCCATTAGCTTTGCTCAAAAACTTCAAAGACAATTTAAAAATATAGGAAGGCATAGTCGGGGAGTTAAGCAAGCAGGATTCTTAGTTCTATATAAAACTACTATGCCAAGTGTTTTAATTGAAACAGGTTTTTTAACTAATAAAAAAGAAGAAAAATTTTTAGCTGCTGATGAGGGTCAAAATAAGATGGTGAGTGCTATGTTCAAAGCTTTTGTCGATCATAAAAATGAATTAGAAGGCGTTGATAAAAACGTTGAAGAAGTAGCAAATGAAAATAATATTGAGCTTAATGAATCAATTCAAATAAATAATGAGCTTGAAAATGTTGATTCCTCTGATATTGTTTTTCGAGTACAGATAGCTACTTCATCAAAGAAATTAAATCTAAATTCATCTAAATTTAAAGGTTTAAAGGTTTATGAATATTTCCATAATGGAAGTTATAAGTACACTTCAGGTGTATTTATTTCAAATTTTAAAAATGCAAATGAACATAGAGATAAAATGCGTAAATTAGGGTTTAAATCATCTTTTGTAGTATGCTTTAAGGGAGATGATAGAATTAATTTGCAAAAAGGTATTAAATTAGCTGAAAAATAAATTGTTTTGAAATATTGGAAAGAAATTAGAGCAGGTGTAATAGCAATTTTTTCAATTGTTGTTTTAGTTGCTGGGATTAATTTTTTAAAAGGGAATAGCTTTTTTGGAGGCGATGAAGAATACCATGCTTATTTCCCAAATACTGGTCAGTTAATGGTATCAAATAATGTTACAGTTAATGGTGTGATTGTCGGTCATGTCACCAGTATTGAGTACATTTCAAAAAATACTGAGTCAAAAAAAGTTAAAGTATCTTTTAATATCCAAAATACTGATGTTAAAATCCCCAAAAGATCATATGTTGAAATAGGTTCGGTTGATTTATTTGCTAAGGGATTAATGCTCCACTTAAATGGTGATATATCAAAAGGTTATTATAAGACTGGTGATGAGTTGCCCGGAATTTTATCTGTTGATGTGATTTCACAAGTAAAAGCCTATGCTGATCCTATTTCTCAAAAGGTTCAGGCAGCCATGACTTCAGTTGACAAAATGATTAATTCTTTATCTGCATTTTGGGATACCACAGCAACTTCTGAGATAAAAGGGTCTATGTTAGAAATTAAATTAGCAATTAAAAAATTAGGTAGTGCAGCTGAAGAAATTGAACAGCTTGCAGGTGAAGGAAGGGTTAAGTTTGATAAAATAATGAACAACATCGAGAGCATAACTCTAAATATTAAAAAGAGCAATGAAGATATAACAGCAATCATTGGAAATACAAAGAAACTTACTGATGATGTTGTGACTTCTGAGTATAAAGAGACCATAAGTGCAGCAAAAAAAACCATTACTACTGTTAATGAAATGCTTGTTGACATAAAAGATGGTAAAGGAACTCTTGCTAAACTAATTCATGATGAAGCATTGTATAACGAACTTGTTAAAACAAATAAAGATTTACAAAATTTAGTTACTGATCTTCAACAAAATCCTCACAGGTATATTCATATGTCTGTTTTTGGATCTAAGGTTAAAGGTGTTGAGCTATCACCAATTGAAGAGAAAAAATTAAAAAAGGTTCTTGATACAATACCAGATTAATAATACCTAACTTTATATATTCATGTTGCAATGTATATTTTTTTGGATTTTAGCAATTCTTGGATTGGGTTTTTTTACTTATAATATTTTAAAGATTAAAAAAAACATATCCTATGGAAGAGATATAAACCGTAGTGATAATAAATCCAAAAGATTGAAAACAATGCTTCTTGTTGCATTTGGCCAAAAAAAAATGTTTTCAAGATTTATTCCAGCATTATTACATCTATTCATCTATGTTGCTTTTATGATTACATCTCTTGAGTTATTTGAGATTTTTGCAGATGGATTATTTGGTTATCATCGATTGTTTCGTTCATCTTTATCTTCATTTTATACTTTTATTGTTAGTTTTATTGAGGTATTATCTGTTCTTGCTTTAATCGCCACTTTTATATTTTTATCTAGAAGAAATTTACTTAAGATTCCTAGGTTTCAAATGTCTGAAATGAAAGGATGGCCTAAGTTAGATGCCAATTTAATTTTGTTTGTAGAAATTGTTCTTGTTTCTTTTATTTTTACTATGAATGGTGCAGATGAGGTTTTGTATAACAATGGACATGCTCATGGAACATCTGAATCTGGTTCATACAATTTTGCTGTATCTCAATACTTAGGTCCTTTATTATTTGATTCATTCTCAAACGATCAACTCCATGTTTTAGAAAGAATAGGGTGGTGGGGTCATATTGTTTTGGTTTTGGCTTTTCTAAATTATTTACCTTATTCTAAGCATTTTCATATCATGCTTGCCTTTCCAAATACTTATTATTCAAATCTTGATAAAAAAGGGAAATTTTCAAATATGGATTCTGTTACTCAGGAAGTTAAACTCATGATGGATCCAAATGCAGATCCATATGCGGCTCCTCCTGAAAATGCACCGCCACCTCAAAGTTTTGGTGCAAAGGATGTTAATGATTTAACCTGGAAAAATCTAATGGACTCATATACATGTACAGAGTGTGGAAGATGTACTTCTGCATGTCCAGCCAATCTAACAGGTAAATTATTGTCTCCTAGAAAAATAATGATGGATACTCGTGATAGACTCGAAGAATATGGAGATCACAAAAGAAAGAATGGAGCTGATGCTGATGATGGTAAAAGTTTATTAGGTGATTATATTTCAGAAGAAGAATTGTGGGCTTGCACTTCTTGTAATGCATGTGTTGATGAATGCCCTGTTAATATTGATCCTTTGTCTATAATTATAGACCTTAGAAGATATCTTGTGATGGAAGAATCAAAGGTTCCTTCTGAATTAACCGGAATGTTAACAAATATTGAAAATAATGGAGCTCCATGGCAGTTTTCTCCAACAGATAGACTTAATTGGGCAAATGAAGATTGAAAATTATGAAATTACCTCTTAAAAAAACTACTGAAAATGGTGAATCTGTTTCACCAGTATTATCAGATGAGATTAAAAATTATTTAATTGATATAGATGGTACTATATGCGATGATGTACCCAACGAGGAGCCAGAAAGAATGGTTACAGCAAAAATTTATCCAGATTGTTTGGATATAATTAATGGTTGGTATGCTGAAGGTCACGTGATTACTTTTTTTACCTCAAGAATGGAATCCCACAGGGCTGTTACTGAAGAATGGTTAAAAAGACATGGATTTAAATATCATGGTCTTCTTATGGAAAAACCAAGAGGTGGTAATTATCATTGGATAGATAATCATATAGTTAGAGCAACTAGATATACTGGTAAGTTTACTAACTTAGTAGAAAAGACTTCTAACATTCAAGTATTTGATGAGTAATATGGAATTGAAAGTACCAACGATGGCTGATTGCCTTGCAAAAGGACAAACCCCTGATATTTTATTTTGGGTAGGTTGTGCTGGTTCTTTTGATGATAGGGCTAAAAAAATCACAAAAGCAGTTGTCAAAATTTTAAATAACTGTAATGTTGACTTTGCAGTTTTAGGAACTGAGGAAAATTGTACTGGTGATCCTGCAAAAAGAGCAGGTAATGAGTTTACTTTTCAAATGCAAGCAATGATGAATATTCAAATTTTAGATGGATATGAAGTTAAAAAAATTGTTACGGCTTGTCCTCATTGTTTTAATACTTTAAAAAATGAATATTCTGACCTAGGTGGAAATTATGAGGTAGTTCATCATTCCGAGTTGATTCAATCATTAATTAATGATGGAAAACTACAATTAGAGGGAGAATCAATTTATAAAGGAAAAAAAATCACTTTTCATGATCCATGTTACTTAGGAAGAGCAAATGATGTATATGAAGCACCAAGAGAGATGATTGTTAAATTAGATGCTGAATTGACTGAAATGAAAAAGTGCAGGTCTAAAGGTTTGTGTTGTGGTGCTGGAGGTGCTCAAATGTTTAAGGAAGCAGAGCCAGGAAAGAAAGAGATCAATATAGAAAGAACAGAACATGCTCTTGAAACTACTCCTGATTTTATTGCAACAGGTTGTCCTTTTTGCAATACAATGATGACTGATGGCATTAAAAATGCTGAAAAAGAGGATGAAGTGAAAGTGCTAGATGTAGCAGAATTAATAGCAAATGCAGCAGACTTATAATCAGTTATTTAAGGAATTACCAGATCACTCTAGAGTTTGGATATATTCATCAAGCCGTCTTTTAAATGATAATGAAACTAATTTTGTTATTGAAAATGTAAATTACTTTACTGAGCAAAAATGGGCATCTCATGGTGAAAAAATATTTGCTAAAGGAACTCTAATTAACAATTCAATTCTTATTCTCGCTGTAGATGAATCTCGGAAAGCGGCTTCAGGTTGTTCGATTGATTCTTCAGTACATATGGTCAAACACCTTGAGAAAGAATTAAAAATTGATTTTTTCAATCGTTTTTATGTTTTTGTTTTAAATGGTCAAGAAATCAAAAGAGTTCATATGAATGATTTATCAGATTATAAAGATTGGGAAATTTTTGATCCTTTAATCAGCAATCTTGGAGAATTGAGAAACAATTGGCTAAAGCCTGTTTCTAGTCACCCATTATTATAGTCAGAAATGCAGAGGTCCTATTACTTTTACTTTTACTTATTCTTATTCTGTATATTTTTTTTCATTCCTTTTTTAGGTTCTTATCATCTATTTGACTGGGATGAAATCAATTTTGCAGAATGTGCAAGAGAAATGATTGTAACAGGGAATTTCTCCACTGTGCAGATTAACTTTGAAGCATTTTGGGAGAAACCACCTTTATTTATATGGATGCAGGTAATAGCCATGAAAATATTTGGCATTAATGAGTTTGCTGCAAGATTCCCTAATGTAATAGCTTCTATATGTACACTTTTTGTGTTGTTTTTTTTAGGAAAAAAAATAGTCAGTCAAAAAATGGCTATTTGGTGGGCGATACTTTACGCAGGATCATATTTACCTAATATTTATTTCCATTCGGGTATTATTGATCCATGGTTTAATCTTTTTATTTTCTCTTGTATTGCTTGTTTTTTTATTGCGAATCAACATAAGGATTCCAATCCGACTTTATATTATGTTTTTTCAGGTGTATTTGCAGGTCTTGCCATACTAACAAAAGGTCCCGTTGCTTTATTAATTATAGGGGCATCGCTTGCTATATGGATTGTTTGTAACAGATTTAAAAATCTCCCATCAATGTTACATCTTTTATTTTGGGGAGGTTTATTATTATTGATTGGTTGCTCGTGGTTTATATTGCTTTTTTTTCAAGGAAATATAAATGTTGTTTACGACTTCATAATTTATCAAATTCGATTATTTCAAACTGGTGATGCTGGTCATAGTGGGCCTTTTTATTATCATTTCATTGTATTGTTAATTGGATGTATTCCTGCTTCATTCTTAGCATTAAAGATGCTTATTAAAAAACAAGAGAAATCATCTTTTATATTTTTAATGCAAATACTTTTTTGGTTTACATTGATTTTGTTTACGATTGTTAAAACTAAAATCATACATTATTCTTCCCTTTGTTACCTTCCTTTAACCTTTATGGGGGCTTATTATTTGACAACTATTGAATTAAGTAAATTTCCAAAATGGATATTAAGTTCTATTTCATTACTTAATATCTGTATATCATTGCTATTAATTTCTTTAACTTATATTTTAATAACTGGGGAATTAAGCAGCTATGTGTCCTTAAATGATCCCTTCGCGACTGCTTCTCTTAAGGCAGATGTTTCTTGGAATATGATTCACTTTATTCCTGGTGTTGTTTTGTTAATTGGAGCTATTGTTGCTTTTTATTATCGAGTTAAAAATCCATTAAAAGCTCTTTCGTTTGTAATAGTTTCTCAATTGATTCTTATCTTTTCTCTAAAGATTTTATTTGTTTCTAATGTTGAACAATATTCTCAAGGTGCTGCCATTGAGTTTTATGAAAATAATAGGGGGGAAGGGGTTGTTTTTACGCCACTTGGCTTGAAAAGCTACGCTCATCTTTATTATGGCAATGTAATGCCTTTAAAGGGTTCAATAAAGAAAGAATACGCCTTAAGTAAGATTCAGGATAAAGAACGTTTTTTAAAGCATTATCAAAAATTAAAAATGATTGGTGAGAAAAACGGATTTGTTTTTTATGAATTTGAATAGCATCTATAGGTTTCAGTTTTTAACTGTTTATTGAGTTTAAGATCTATCGTCTTTAAGCATTCTGGAAAATCAAAAAAGATAATTTGATCATTTTTAACTCTAAGTTTCAAAAAAATATAATTGTTGCTTTGATTGCCAACAAAACAAAAGGAGCGGTTTCTTATTTTAATATCACATCCATCATCTGAGCAATAGGCTTTGTAAGCAATTAATTTTGCATCTCCACTATTTTTAAATTGATTAAAAATATGATTAAGTTCCTCTTTAAGTATTTGTTGATTGCCAATATTTTGTTTCGATCCCAAAGAAGATAAAAAAATCAGATCATCAGTCATCATTTTACTAAAATACCAAGCAAAAAGATTTTCGATTGTTTGTCCATGAAATTCAATCTGATCTGAACTTAATGTTTTGACTTCACCAACTAACTCATCAAGATTAACCATTTCTTTTTCGTCAAGAGCACTAAGTCCTAAACATTCATTATAAGGTTCGCATCGTTCACAAAAACCTGCTTGAACCCATATTCCAAATTGTGATTTTGAAGGTCTAAGGTAATATTCTAACTTACCTGTTTCTTTATTAATCCTTGAATTATTCAATTTTGTGCTGATGTTTTAAGATAAAAAAATCAAAATTAAAGATAGAGAAATTATTTCACTCTTTTCATAAATAGCAGCCCCTCCAAGAATCGAACTTGGATCTAACGTTTAGGAAACGCTTGTTCTATCCGTTGAACTAAGGAGCCATTTTTGAGGATCAAAAATAGAT
>MDSW01156270.1_pt1 | contig 10503 bp, 9 predicted proteins | sample 811171 | NCBI WGS metagenome assembly MDSW01 (sample SAMN05326641, study PRJNA326480) | marine metagenome | isolation source: seawater | place: Atlantic Ocean: North West | collected 2012 | reverse complement strand
TTTAACTATATTTCCTTCAGTTTTTAAGAATTCTGTAAAACTTTTCTGTTTACCAATTTCTAAAAATTTTTTCTTTCTTTGTTCAAAAACTTCTTCTTTTGAAAAAGATGAAAATTCATCTAAATAATTTTTGATAGATTCCCTAATTGATTCTGTAATTTCAGTTCTATTTCTATGTGCGCCACCTAAAGGTTCGTTTACTACTTTATCTATGACGCCAAGCTTTAAAAGTTCAGTAGCTGTAAGCTTCATAGCTTTAGCTGCTTCAAGGGATTTACTTGGGTCTCTCCACAAAATAGAAGCGCAACCTTCTGGAGAGATAACGGAGTAAATTGCATTTTCTAACATTAAAACTCTATTTGCAGATGCTAATGCTATAGCCCCACCGGAACCACCTTCACCGATAATAATTGAAATTATTGGAACTTTTAATGACATACAACACTCTATTGAACTAGCTATTGCCTCAGCTTGACCTCTTTGCTCGGCCCCAATTCCTGGGTATGCTCCTGGAGTATCAATAAATGAAATTACTGGAATATTAAATTTATCCGCAACCTTCATCAGCCTAATGCATTTTCTATATCCTTCTGGCCTCATCATTCCAAAATTTCTTTTTAGTCTACTGTCTAGGTCGTCTCCTTTCTCCTGGCCAATAACTAAAACGGACTTTTCCTGAAATTTTGCAAAACCAGCTATTACAGCATCATCATCAGCAAATTTTCTGTCTCCCGACAAGCTAATAAAATTTGAGAATAAGTTTTCTATAAAAAATTTAGCTTTAGGTCTTTCTTCGTGTCTTGCAACTTGAGTTTTTTGCCATTCATTTAGATTTGAATATGAGGATTTTAATTTTTCATCAATCTCTTTTTGTATTATTGCTATCTTTTCTGTATCTACTTTTGATATACCATCTTTATTAAAAGGATCTTTTAATTTTTCAATCTCTTCCTCTAAAACTTTAATATCTTTTTCAAATTCTAAATAATTTTTCATTTATCGTTTTGATCTATGTGTCTTTTGCATATCTGGTATATAATATAATACTTTTATTAAAATCACTTGATAAATTATATATATATATAAATATTATAATTTATAATAATAAATAAGAATATAAAAATAAGTGGCAAAAATTAGACTGTTTATGGATTATATAAAACAAGGCAAATTATCAATATCTAAAGAATTGCTAGAGTTTGTAAATAATGAGCTGCTTCCGGGAACAAATATTAAATCAGAAAATTTTTGGTTAGGTTTAGATGAAACTGCCCATGAGCTATCACCTATAAATAAAAAACTTCTTTCTATTAGATCTGAAATGCAAAAAAAGATAGATGATTGGCACATTAAGGAAAAAGGTAAAGAATTAGACTTGAAAAAATACGAAAACTTTTTAAAAGAAATTGGATATTTAGTTAAAGAGGGTGAAAATTTTTCAATAGAGACAAAAAATGTAGACACCGAAATTTCTAGTATACCAGGACCTCAACTTGTTGTTCCGGTAAAAAATGCCAGATATTCTTTAAATGCTGCTAATGCAAGATGGGGAAGTTTATATAATGCTTTATATGGTACAGATGTAATTTCTGATTCTGGTGGCGCGGAACGTGGTGAAAAGTATAATTATGTAAGAGGTGAAAAAGTAATCGAATATGGACGTAATTTTTTAGATTCTGCGATTCCATTAGAAAAAGGAAGTTGGAAAGATATTACTGAGATTCCAAAAATTGATAACAACAAATTAAATTTAAAACTTAAAAATCCAAAGCAGTTTGTGGGTTATGCTAAAAAATCAAATGCTTTGTCTTCACTCTTATTTATAAACAACAATCTTCATATAGATATAAAATTTGATTTAAACCAAACTCGTGGAGGTCTTAAAGATAAAGCATCAATATACGATATAGTTTTAGAATCAGCTATCACGTCAATAATGGACCATGAGGATTCCATTACTGCGGTAGACACTGAGGACAAGGTACATGCTTACAGAAATTGGCTTGGATTAATGAAAGGTGATTTAGAATATAATGGTCAAAAAAATGGAAAGAAACTAGTAAGAAAGCTTAATCCTGATAGAGAATATATATCTCCGGACGGCGATAAAATTAAATTGCATGGTAGAGCATTAATGTTAAATCGAAATGTAGGACATCTAATGACCAGCTCTTCTATTTTATTAAATGATAAGTCAGAAATACCTGAGGGTATAATGGATGCATTTATCACAACCGCTGCAGCAATGTATGATTTTAAGAGTAAAAGGAATTCAAGAAAAAATTCTTTTTATATTGTAAAACCCAAAATGCATGGCCCAGAGGAAGTTAAATTTACCAATTTAATTTTTGAAAAAGTAGAAAAAGTTTTGGGTTTAAAAAAGTATACAATTAAAGTTGGAATAATGGACGAAGAAAGAAGAACAACTTTAAATTTGAAAGAATGTATTAGAGCTGTAAAAAATAGAGTCGTTTTTATAAACACCGGATTCTTAGACCGAACCGGAGATGAAATGCACACCTCTATGGAAGCTGGACCAATGATAAAAAAGGGAGATATGAAATCTTCTAAATGGATAGCAGCTTATGAGAATAATAATGTTGATATTGGATTGGCGTGCGGCTTTTCAGGAATTGCGCAGATTGGAAAAGGAATGTGGGCAGCTCCAGATAAAATGGCAGATATGATGTCTCAAAAAATTAACCATCCAAAATCAGGAGCAAATTGTGCATGGGTTCCTTCTCCGACAGCTGCTACACTTCATGCAATGCACTACCATCAGGTAGATGTTTTTTCTAAACATAATGAGCTTAAAAAAAGAAACCCTGCAAAACTAAATGATATACTAACAATTCCAATTGCTGATAGAACAAATTGGTCCGTGGAAGAGATTAATAAAGAACTTGAAAATAATGCGCAGAGTATTTTGGGTTATGTTGTTAGATGGATAGATCAAGGTGTAGGTTGCTCAAAAGTACCTGATATTAATAATATTGGACTGATGGAAGATAGAGCAACTTTAAGAATCTCGTCACAACACATTGCAAACTGGCTTCATCATGGAATTTGTAAAAAAGAACAAGTACTAGAAGTTATGAAAAAAATGGCAAAAATAGTAGATAAACAAAATATTCGAGATCCTGATTTGAAAGGATACCCTTCTTATACACGTATGTCCGATGATTTCGATAAATCTATCGCATTTAAAGCTGCTTGTGATCTAGTGTTTAAAGGACGAGAACAGCCTTCGGGTTATACTGAACCAATATTACACAGTAGACGCTTAGAAAAAAAAGCTAACTATTAGCCACTGGTTTTCTATTTTTAAAGGCCGAAAACAGAGTTCCATCATCCAAAAATTCTATTTCTCCTCCAACCGGAACACCTTTGGCTAGCCTTGTAATTTGTACTTTTGCATCTTTTAAACTATCAGATATATAATGTGATGTAGTTTCGCCTTCTATACTTGCACTTGTTGCAAGGATTACTTCTTTAACTGAATTTTTTTTTACCCTTTTGATTAAAGAATCAATTAACAATCCATTTTCAACACCCTGATTTTCAAAGGAAGGTAATGTTCCTCCTAAAATATGATATTGACCTTTATATATGCCTGTACTTTCAATAGCCCACATGTCTGCAATATTTTCAACTACACAAATTTGTTCATATTTATTGCTCAAACAAATACAGTTTGAGTTTGCTGATTTAAGGTTGCCACAATTATTACAACGCACAATATTTTTGTAAACTTGGGCCAAAGTTTTTGCTAAAGGTTTAATTAATTCTTCTCTATTTTTTATTAACTTTAATACAATTCTTTTTGCAGATTTGGGTCCAAGGCCAGGTAACTTTGAAATTATTTTTATCAAATCTTCGATTTCTTTTACGTTCTTATCACTCATTTTTTTAAAGGGGAAATTTAAACCCCGGAGGAAGATTTACTCCGCCAGTAATTTTTGAAATTTCCTCAGAAGTTTTTTGTTTTAGTTTTGATTTTGCATTATTATGTGCCGCAACAATAAGATCTTCCATAATTTCTTTTGAATCTTTTAATAAAGAATCATCAATAAAAATTTTTTTAAGCTCCCCTTCGCCATTCATAATTACCTTCACTGCATTGCCGCCCGCTATTCCCTCTACTTCAATTTTTTTTAAGGCTTCTTGAGTTTCCTTCATTCTGTCTTGCATTTTCTTTGCCTGTGATAATAAATCAGAAAAATCATTCATAACTTAATCGCTTTTATCTTTCATTACATCAATCAACTCTAAATCATTAAATACATTTTTAAATTTAAGATGGACTTCGCTATTTTTTTCTTTCTCTAATAATTCTTTTCTTTTTATATTTTTTTGTTCTAAAAAAGTTTTTTGTCCTTTTTCTTTTGTTAAAGAAATCACCCATCTCTGTCCTGTCCATTCTAAAAGCTTTTCCGAAAGATTTCTTACAAAATTTTTGTTTAAATTTTCATTGAACCCTATATCAATTTTTCCTTGCGAAAATTTTATTAAGTTCACATTTCTTTCTAAATCGTATTTTAGTTCAATTTCTCTTTTTTTTGATGAAAGATTAACAAGATCTTCAAACGAATTTATATTTTCCTTATTCAAATTTGGTGCTGTTTTATGAATTGAAGAATCAATTTTTAACTTAGTTTGTAAAGTATTTTTAATTTGATTTTTTGGTTTTTGACTTACTTCATTATTTTTTTCAGTAAAATTTTTTTTATTATTCATATCAATTGAAACATCGCTAGATCTACTTGCGCTACTTTCATCCATAGTTTTAATCACTTCTTGAAAAGAAGGCATACTTTTTAAATGAATTAGCTTCATAATTAACATTTCCAATGATAATATTTGATTTCCAACTATTGAAAGCTCTTCTATACCTTTCAAAATAAATTGCCAAAAAATTACCAATGTAGATGATGGTACTTCTTTTGAAATTGATCGTATCGATTCCAATTCTGATTCTGATATTGATAAATCGCTATTGATTTTACCTAAATTTTTTTCTTGAAGTAAAAAATATATAACTTCTAAAAAATCGTTTAAGAATGTTGAAGGATCAATTCCTTCTTCAACCAAAACTCTAAAGCTTTCTAGAGATTTTTTTAAATCTCCTTGAAAAATATAATGTATTGTTGTTAAAACTTTTGATCTATCGGCAATGCCTAACATTTGTCTTACTGCAGTTTCGTCAATTTCTTTTTCTGCAATGTGATAACTAACTAAGGCTCTGTCCAATAAAGATAGAGAATCTCTTACTGAGCCTTCTGAGGCTTTGGCTATTAGTCTTAATGCCGAATCTGAAATTTTTCCGTTTTCTCTATTTGAAATTTTTTTTAAATTTTCCAATAAAATTGTAATTGGAACTCGATGTAGATCGAATCTTTGACATCTTGATATAATCGTTACAGGTATTTTTTTTACCTCTGTTGTTGCAAAAATAAATTTTAAATGAGGAGGTGGTTCTTCTAAAGTTTTTAGAAGGCCATTAAATGCTTGTTTAGAAAGCATGTGAACTTCATCAATTATAAATATTTTATATTTTGCACTTGTTGGATTATATTTAGAAGAATCTATTAATTCTCTTACATCATCAATACCAGTTCTTGAGGCTGCGTCCATTTCTAATACATCAAGATGCTTTGAATTTGAAATTTCTTCACAATGGTTACAGTTACAACTTTCTTCTTTAAGAAAATTTTTTGTACAATTTAATGCTTTTGCAATTAATCGCGCTGTTGTTGTTTTTCCAACTCCACGTATTCCGGTTAATAAATATGCATTAGGTAATTTATTTAATTTGATTGAATTAGTAATTGTTTCAACCATTATATCTTGACCTATTAATTCTTTAAAATTTTTTGGTCTATACTTTAACGCTAGAACTTTTTGTATATTTTCTGACATATCCTAAATATTTTACTAAGGAGACTGAACAGCAACCTGAAATATTTTCGTTGCGGCTGCTACGTTTCCGTCCTGACCGGGTTATTCGAAAAATTCCACCCGCCGCCAGCCTCCTGTTTTATTATATCAATATAAAATTGATAACTACAATATACCTTTAGGTTGTTTATTAGTTCTTAAATCTGAATTCATGGGCCTCATAAACACCCAAAATATCCAGTTTCTGTGTATGAAAGCCCAGTTCTTCAAGAGCTTTTTGTAAAGAAGGATCTTCAATATGCCCTTCTATATCAATATAGAAATTAACCTGATCAAAAGTATTTTTTACTGCAAAACTTTCTAATTTACATAGATTTACACCATTGGTAGCAAAACCACCTAGAGCTTTATAAAGCGCAGCGGGAATGCTTTTAAGTTTAAATATACAACTTGTAATATATTTTTTACTTTTCAAATCAGGGTGGCTCGATTCTCTGCCCATGATTAAAAATCTTGTTACGTTTCCTTTTTCATCTTCTATGTTTGGTATTAAAATCTGCAAACCATAAATCTTTGCTGCTAAATCTGAAGCTATAGCTGATTCGCTTTTATCTTTATTTTTGGAAATATATTTTGCCGAACCAGCTGTATCAGCTGCAACAATAGGTTTTAATTTATTTTTTATTATTATCTTTTGGCATTGCCCGATCGCGTGCGAATGACTTCTAACAGTTTTTAAATTTTCAATTTTTGAACCTTTTATACCAAGTAAATTATGGGTTACTTTATGAAAATGTTCCGCATGTATTTGCAATTTATATTTTGGAATTAAATAATGTATATCCGCAACTCTCCCAACTAAAGAATTTTCAATTGGTATAACAATTTTATATTCAGAATTTTCTTTAGCTAAGCGAAATGTATCTTCAAAAGTGGCACATGCTTTTATTTCTGCATTAGGAAAAACTTCTAGGCTTGCTAAATGAGAGTAAGCTCATTTTTCGCCTTGAAAAGCAACTTTAATTTTTTTTGACATTAACGATTCATCTCCTTCGTAACTTTTTCCAAATCTTTATCTGTATCAACGCCAAGAGGATATGAGTCTGTATAGCCCGTCTTTATTACCATATTATTTTCCATAGCTCTCATTTGTTCTAAATTTCTTTCAATTTCTAGCTTAGATCTATCAAGCTCTACATACTTCTTTAAAGCGGTATTTGTAAAGGCATAAATTCCTATATGATGATATATTTTTTTATTATCTAAATCGTCACTTTTACGAAAAAAATCTTTAACGTCTAAGAATTCATTGTCTTTTAAATCTTTACCAACGTGAAGCTTTACAATATTTATATCTTCGAGCTCTTCTTTATTTTTTATAGAAGAAGAAAGTGTTCCAATATCACACTTATTATTTCTCATTAACTTTTCTAGCTTAATAATAGAGTTTGGTTCAATATTTGGCATGTCGCCTTGAAGATTAATAATTAAATCAACTTTATTTTCTAACATCTTTAAATATGCTTCATAAACTCTATCGCTTCCGGAAGGATGTTCATTTTTTGTTAAAACAGCTTGGCCTCCATTTTTTTTTACAATATCAATTATTTCTTGATCTGGAGTTGCTACAATAACTTGACCTACAGATGCTTCTTTAGCTCTATTAACTACATGGACAATCATAGGTAAGTTTTTAATTTTTGCTAAAGGCTTGTTTGGAAATCTCTTTGCTTTTAATCGTGTTGGTATAATTATTGCTGTACTTTTCATATATATTAAAGTTATGCGTCTAACAGTCGCAAAATAAACTAGTATAAGCTCGTTTCTTTCAACCAATTCATAGTATATCTTAGTGAAGTTGTACTAAATTTGTAACTTTTTTAAAATGAATAAAATTATAGTCTCTATAGTCCTTACTCTGATCCTTGTTATGGGAATAAACAAGATTGCAGATGTAATATATAGTGTAGAAAAACCTGAAAAGTCTGCCTATCAAGTTGCAAATGTATCTAGTGCAAATGGTTCAACATCTGAAACAAGTACGGAAAATACTACAGCTGGTGATGTTATGACTTTATTTGCATCTGTAAGTTTATCTGATGGAGAAAAAGCTTTTAAAAAATGTGCCGCATGTCATAGCATAGCTAAAGGCGGAGCAAATAAAATTGGACCAGCGCTATATAATGTTCTTGGAAGACAAGCGGGATTTTTGTCAGATTACAAATACTCTAAAGGAATGATAGCCTATGGAAAAAAATGGTCACCTCAAGAAATGGATGGATTTTTAGAAAATCCTAAAGGCTGGGTAAAGGGGACTAAAATGTCTTATGCTGGCCTTAAAAATCCTAAAGAAAGAGCAGCGTTAATTTTATTTCTTAACAAAAATACCGATAATCCTCTTTCATTACAGTAGTAGATTATTCAAGACACCACTCGATAATACTTTTTTGCACATGCATTCTGTTTAATGACTCCAACCAAACAGCAGATTGTTTGCCATCTATTACTTCATTAGTAACTTCTTCTCCACGATTTGCTGGTAAACAATGCATAAAAATAGCATCAGATTTAGCTAAATTCATAATTTTCTTATTTACCTGATAAGATCTTAATAATTTTTTTTTATTAATTTTGTTTGATTTGTCTCCCATAGAAATCCATTTATCAGTCATCACACAATCTGCCAAATTCGCTGCCTCTTTTGGATCTCTGGTGATTAAAATTTTTTGATTTTTATTTTTTGCCCAATTTAATATTTTTTTATCTGGATGAAATTTTTTTGGTGAAGCAATTACAAGTTCAAAATTAAATTTAACTGATGCCTCAATTAAAGAGTAAACAACATTATTTCCATCACCCAACCAAGCAATTTTTTTATTTTCAATGGATCCCTTCAATTCTTCAAAAGTCATAATATCAGCCATAATCTGACATGGATGAGAAATGTTTGTTAATCCATTAATTATTGGGATATCCAAATTTTTTTGAAATTTTAAAAAATTATTATGGTCATTTGCTCTCATCATAACAATATCTCCATACTGAGAAATAACTTTTGCTGTATCATAAATACTTTCACTTCCACTGCCGTAATGACTTTCTTTTAAATTTAATGTTAAAAGTTCTCCACCTAATTGTTTCATTGCAATTTCAAATGAAATTCTTGTTCTCAACGATTTTTTTTCAAAAATCATAATTAAAGTTTTTCCTTTTAAACGTTTTGCTGATTCTATGTTTTTTTTATCTTCTTGTTTTCGCTTTTTAGCAAGATCTATAATTTTTCTTAAATCTTTTTTATCTATGTCTGCTAAATTTACAAAGCTTTTCATAACTAACTTATTTCTTTGCAAACTATTTGGATTTTATTAATTGCTTCGTCCAATTCTTTATTTTCCACAACCAGAGAAGGAAAAAGTCTTATAACATTTTCTTCAGCTTTTACTGTAAGCATTTTATGATCCATTAATTTTTTTATAAATTCAGTATTGTCTACTAATACTTTTATTCCCTTCATTAATCCAACTCCTCTTACTTCACTGATAATTTTTGGAAATTCTGTCTTGATTTTATTTAATCCTCTGTCAAAATATTCTCCTTTTTGTTTTACTTTCTTAAAAAAATCTTTTTCAAAAAGAATATCTAGTACTGAATTCCCTATTGCCATGGCTAAAGGATTGCCACCAAAAGTTGATCCGTGCGTACCGGGCGTCATCCCTGTTGCTGCTTTTTTTGTAACTAAACAGGCTCCTAACGGAAATCCTCCACCAATACCTTTAGCTATTGGAACTATATCAGGCAAGACGCCAGATTTTTCAAATGCAAAAAAGCTCCCCGTTCTATAGGCGCTTTGGACTTCATCTAAAATGAGAAGTAAATCATGTTGGTCACATAAATCTCTTAAACCCTTTAAGCACACATCGGGAACAACTTTAATACCTCCTTCTCCCATAATAGTTTCAACCATTATTGCAGCAGTATTTTTATTAATAGCTTTCTTTATGGCTTCATGATCGGCAAATGGAACTTGATCAAAGCCATCTATTTTTGGTCCAAAGCCTTCAATGTGTTTTGGATTATTAGCAGCAAATAAGGCAGCTAATGTTCTTCCATGAAAAGCTCCTTTAAAAGTAATAATTCTATTTTTTTCTGGTTTTCCAATTTTATGGAAGTATTTTCTTGCAATCTTAATACTTGCTTCCGTTGCTTCAGTGCCTGAATTTTGAAAACACACAAAATCTGCAAAGGTATGATCGGTTAGTCTTTTTGCTAGCCTTTCCTGCTCTGGAATAACAAAAGCATTGGATACGTGCCATAATTTTTTAGATTGTTTTTGAATGGTTTCAACTAGATGCTCATGACAGTGTCCTAAAATATTTGTTGCAATACCCTGAACAAAATCAAGATATTTGTCTCCATTTTCAGCAATAAGATAGCTACCTTTTCCTTCTTTAAAAGAAATAGGTTTTCTCGCATATGTGCCAAGAACTGAACTCATAAACTAATTAAGATTTTATTTTATAACCTCTTTTAAACAAAATATATGAAGCAAACCAAGAAACAAAGCTCAAAGCAACAAGGTACAAAAGTCCAATTTTTATTGAACCA
>MDSW01155934.1_pt1 | contig 10503 bp, 9 predicted proteins | sample 811171 | NCBI WGS metagenome assembly MDSW01 (sample SAMN05326641, study PRJNA326480) | marine metagenome | isolation source: seawater | place: Atlantic Ocean: North West | collected 2012 | reverse complement strand
TCCAATGGTCAACTTGTTTTTTTTTTAAAATATTCCCTTTAAATTTTATAAACTTATATTTAGAATATTTTTTTATTAAATATCTTCCTATGAGACCTGTGCCCCCTGTAATTCCAACTAAAATTTTTTTATGAATTTTTTTCATTTTTTAAAATTATATATTTTTTTTAAATTTTAAATTTAATAATTTGATATATAAAATTGAATATAAAATAGCAGCAATAGTTATATAAATAATAAGTGTTTGAGAATGTGATGGGGTATTTGAACCTACTAATAAAATAATTAAATTTACAAAGTTTATTATGCAAGAAGTTAGATTGTTAGACATTAAAATACTAAAACTGTATTTTTTTCTAATATAGAAAAAAATTAGTTGATGAAGATGATTTTTGTCTGCTAATAAAGGTGATCTTTTAAAATTAAATTTTCTAAGAATAGAAAATAAATTTTCAAAACAAGGATACCAGAGTAATAATACAATTAAAAAAGGTGATAATTGTGGATTATTCAAGTATAAATTTATTAAAATAATTGAAAATATAAAACCTAAAATATATGAACCAGAGTCTCCTAAAAATATTTTTGATTTAAAATTTAAAAAAATTAAAACTATTAGAGATAAATGAAACATATAAAAAGAATTTTCTTGAATAATAAAATTATCAAAATATTGCAGTTTATATAAAATTGCTAAAACAATAATGTAGTATGTTGATGCAAGAGAGTTCATGCCGTCGATAAAATTTGAACCATTTACAACGATTAAAATACAAAAAGTGACAAAAAATATATTAAAATAATAATTATACAAAAATCTATCTATAACTTGAACCCGAGTATCGTATATTTGTAAATTACTAAAATAAATATAGCTAATTATAATTATTGTTTGAAACAAGAATCTTAAACTTGAAGATTTTATTACTTTTAAATCTGAAATAATGCCTAATATAAATAATATGCTAATAGTGATTAATATATCCTTAAATACAAAAAAATCATAAAAAATACTTAATAATAGTAAAATTCCTCCAGTTAACGGAACCGCTTTTTTTGTAGCAAAATTTTGATGTATTTCCCCTGTTTTATTTAATAAAAATTTATTTTTTTGCACATAATAAGTTAATAATGCAAATGTTAAATTAATAATAATAAAATATAAAAAGACAAACATCGAAAATTATTTTTTTAAATCTAAATAATTGTTGTGTACAATCTTAAGGCCACGCTCAAGTTTAACTTTTGGTTTCCATCCAAGTCTTTTAATTTTTGAAGAGTCTAAACTTTTTTTTGGTGTTCCATCTGGAAATTTTTTATCAAATATAATTTTACCTTTATATTTACAGACTTTTTTTATTTTATACGCTAAATTTTTAATTGATATTTCTTCTCCACTGCCAACATTTATTATAGGAAAATTTTTAAAAATTTTTTTATTTTTTTTTAAATTTATCAGATAAAATACTGCTCTAGCTAAATCATCTACAAATAAAAATTCTCTTTTTGGTTTTCCTGTACCCCATAATTTAACATATTTAGTATTTTTTTGTTTTGCCTTCAAAATTTTTGTTAAAATCCCTGGAATTACATGGCTATTAAATTCATCAAAATTATCGTTACCTCCATATAAATTTGTTGGCATTAAGCAAATAACATTAAACCCAAACTGCTTATTCATTGCCTCACATAGTTTAATGCCTGATATTTTTGCAATTGCATATGGTTCATTAGTTTTTTCTAAAGTTCCACTAAGTAAATATTCCTCTTTAATAGGATTTTTTGCAAATTTTGGATAAATGCATGAAGTTCCTAAAAATATTGTTTTTTTCACTTTGTAATCTAATGCGGCTTTTAATAAATTTGATTGTATCATTAAGTTTTCATAAATAAATTCTGTAGGATAAGTTGAATTTGACATTATTCCACCAACTTTTGCTGCACAAATAACTAGATATTCAATTTTTTTTTTTTTAAAAAAATTATTTACTTTATTTTGATTGATTAGATCAAGTTGTTTTCTATTTCTAACAATTAAATTTTTAAATCCTTTTTTTTTAAATTTATTAAAAATAGCATTGCCTACTAAACCATTATGACCAGCAATAAAAATTCTTGAGTTTTTTTTGATCAATTTTTTACACTTATTTTTTTTTTTGCAAAATAGATATCGCTTAAAATCATATCCTTAACTAAATCTTTAAATTTATATTTTATTTTATATTTCAAAATTCTTTTAGCTTTAGAAGGATCGCCTTTTAAGTAGTTAATATCTAGGGGTCTAAAATATTTTTTGTCTATTTTTATCATTAATATTTTTTTATTTTTTTTAACTTCATAAGCCTTTTCATTAATTCCTTTTCCAACCCATTTTATTTTAATATTTAGCATTTTGCAGGCAGTATTAATAAATTCTTTAACACTGTGAGTTTGTCCAGTTGCAATCACATAATCATCTGGCTTTTTTTGTTGCAATATTTTCCATTGCATTTGCACATAATCTTTAGCGTGCCCCCAATCTCTTTTTGCGTATATATTTCCTAACTTTAATATTTCTTTACTGCCTGATATCCTGTTGCCCAAAAACATTGTAATTTTTCTAGTAACAAATGTTTCTCCTCTTCTTGGACTTTCATGATTAAACAAAATTCCACTGCAAGCAAAAATATTATATGACTCTCTATAAATTTTTGTGATATGATGAGCAAATAGCTTTGAAACTCCATAAGGTGATTTAGGATTGAGCTCAGACTTTTCATTAAAATTATTATTAGTTTTTTCACCAAATAGTTCTGAAGATGTTGCTTGATAAAATTTAATTTTTTTTAACTTTAAAAATTTAATAGCTTCTAGAATTCTTAATGAACCTAGGCCAGTAACTTCAGCTGTGTAAACAGGATTATCAAATGAAACACCTACATGGCTTTGTGCGCCAAGGTTATAAATTTCACTCGGTTTAATTTTATTGATAATTTTAACCAAACTTTCTGAATCAGTAAGATCCCCATAATGAAGAAAAAATCTTGATTTAAACTTATTTTGGTCAATAATATGGTCTATTCTATGAGTATTAAATGAAGATGATTTTCTTTTTATTCCATGAACTATATAATTTTTTTTTAATAAGAATTCAGCCAAGTAAGAACCGTCTTGACCAGTGACACCTGTAATCAATGCAACTTTTTTCATAAATTTTTGTTTTATATTCTATATATGTTAAACTATTACTATCTTCTGCAAGAATTGTGAATAAAAAAATAAAATTATATATTTTCAGTCCGTATTCATTAATAGGTGGAGATACATTATCAATATCAAGATTAATTAGTAATTTAAACCCAAAGCATTATGACGTATCATTTATTTGTTTAAAAAAAACTAAAATTTTAAATTATTTAAAAAAAAAAAATTTTAAAATAGAACGTGTTAATTCTTCAAGAGCTCTTTTTTCAATTTTTAAAATAAAAAATATAATAAAAAAAGATATTAAGAAAAATTACAAAAAATATATTTTTTTATCAAATCAAAACTTTGCAAATGTTCTATCTGTAATTTTTTTTAAAAAAATTAAAAAACTTAAAATAATATTAATTGAAAGAAATCATATAGATGAATTTAAATACAATCCTAGTATAAAAAAAAAATTTATAAAAATTTTAATGAAAATTTTTTATAAAAAATCTGAAAAAATTATAGGAATAAGCAAAAAGTTAAGTAAAGATTTATCAAGTTTAGTTAATTCAAAAGTTCATACAATTTACAATCCAGCTTATGACAAAAAGATTTACAGTTATTCAAATAAAAAAGTTAAATTTGTTAAAAGAAAAAATTTAATTTTAAGCGTAGGGAGATTTGAAAAACAGAAAGATACACTTACAATACTTAGATCATTTTTACTTGTTTTAAAAAAAGTTGAAGCAAATCTACTTTTAATTGGTTATGGTTCTCAATTAAATGAGATCAAAGAATTTGTTAGAAAAAATAAAATACAAAACAAAGTTAAATTATTAACAAATGTTATTAATCCTTATCCATATTATAAATTTGCTAAAATTTTTGTTCTTGCATCAAAATATGAAGGTTTTGGAAATGTAATTGTTGAAGCTGCTATGTTCAAAGTGCCCATAATTGCCTCGGATTGTAATTCTGGACCTAGAGAGATACTTTTGAACGGAAAAGGAGGAAAATTATTTCCAGTTGGAGATAGCAAAAAGTTATCAAAGATATTACTAAATTATATTAACAAAAAAAATAATAAAAAAATAAAATTTTTATATAATTCTTTAAATAGATTTAATATTAAAGTTATAACAAAAAAATACAAAAATATTTTTGAAAAAATATAATGAAAAAAAAAATTATTTTTTTTTGTCCTTCAATAGAAAAAGGTGGTGTGGAAAAAAACTTTTTTTTAATAATAAATAATTTGTCTAATCTGTTTAATGTTGAATTAATTACTGCATCTAATATTAAAGGTAGAATTAATTCAAAAATTAATTGTACAATAAATTCATCTCAACTTATTTATAATTTTCCTCGTTTTTTTAAATCTATTTATTGTTTTATTTTTACTTTAATAAGATTAAATAAAAGAACTTTATTAATTTCATTTGAGTCTAATATTTTTGCTATATTAGCTGCAAAAATAATTGGAGCAAAAGTTATAATAAGATCAAATGCTGCCCCAATAGGTTATCTAAATTTTTTGAAAAAGAATATATTTAAATACCTTTTTCAAAAAGCAGATTTAGTTTTAGTTAATAGTTACGATTTTAAAAAAAATATAGATAAAATATTTAGAATTAATTCAAAAGTTGTTTACAATTCTTTACAAAAATTATCAAAAATAAAAAAACTATCGAATAGAAAAGTAAAATTAAATTATCAACATAATTCTAAAAAATTTAAGTTAATTTCAATTGGAAGACTTGTTCCACAGAAAGATCATTTAACCTTGTTAAAAGCGCTTAATCTTTTAAAAAACAAAATAAATTTTCAACTAATTATTCTAGGAAATGGAAAATTAAGAAATATTTTAGAGGAATTTTGCATTAAAAACCAACTTATTAATAATGTAAAATTTTTAGGTTATAAACCAAATATTTACCCTTATTTAAAATGGTCCGATGTACTAATACTCACATCTTTGTTTGAAGGATCTCCTAATGTGATATTGGAAGCAATTTCAATGAAAAAACTTGTAATTTCCTCTAATTGCAAAACTGGACCGAAGGAAATTTTGCAGAATGGATTGGGTGGTTATTTGTTTAAAACTTCAAATTATAAAGATCTTGCAAAAAAAATAGAATATAGTTTTTTAAATAAAAAAAAAAACCAAAAGAAAATTAATAATGCCTTCAAAACTTTGCACAAATATCAGCTAAGTAATAATTTAAATAATTATGTAAATTTAATTAATAAGCTAAAATAATTTTTTCTTCCAGGTTATTGGAACTAAATTATTATTCATTTCTATATCATAATTGTAAGTAAATTTTTTTGGTCCTTTTTTTTTAATATAATCAATAACCTTTTGAATGGAATCTTCCAAATTAACAGTTGTTTTATAACCTAATATTTTTCTTGCTTTGTCAGATGAGCAATATGCATGCTTCACTTCATTTGGTCTATCTTTGTAATATTTTGCTGCAAGATTAGATTGTAGTTTGTTGGAAAGTGTTTCGTATAATTCATTAATAGTCATAAAATTTTCGTCAGGTCCAATATTAACAACTTCTTTGTTTATTTTTTTATTTAACATTAATTTATCAATACAAAATATACAATCATCAATATCTGAAAAAGATCTTTTTTGTTCTCCATCTCCATATATGATTGGATTTTTTTTTTGTAAAATTAAATTTGTCATTATTGAAACTACGTTTCTAAAAGGATCATCATATTTTTGCTTTGGTCCGATTATATTGTGTGGTACAGCTATGTTATATTCAACTCCATTAGTTTCGCATAAATTTATCAATATTTTTTCAGCTGCAAGTTTAGAAATTCCGTATGGATCAACAGGTTTTGGGTATTCATTTTCTTTAAAGGGAGCTTTTAGATTACCATATCGTGCCATTGATGAACAAAAAACAATTCTTTTTACACCATTATTAATTGCTGCTGTAAAAACAGATACTGAACCAACAAAATTATTTTTTGAGAAAGAAAAAGGAGAAAAGTTTGATAGCCCTTCATGGGCATATGCAGCTGCATGACATAGCACATCTACCTTTTTGATAATTTGATTTAATTTATTAAAATCTTCTATATCAGCTTTATAAAATTTTACTCTTTTATCAATATTTTCTAAAGATCCTCCTATTAAATTATCGCATCCTGATACCTTGTATTTTTTTTTTAAATAATAGTCTGCAAGGTTAGATCCTAAAAAGCCAGCAACACCAGTGATAAAAATATGCATTTTGTGTTTTCTTTTACGTAAAGTACAAAAAATAGCAAGAAAATTTTTATTTTTTACTGATTGATAATAGTTTATCCACCAAAAATTTAATTTTCAAATTATTAATTAATTTTGTATGTAGTCCAATAAAAAATCCTCTATCTTCTACAATTTGAGCATTTGGAAAATCATTTGGTCTTTGTTTAAAATTATACAATTTTGATGCAGGTTGGTTTAAAAAATTTCCACTGATAATAGGTCTGCTTTCAATTCCTTTTTTATCTAAATATTTTAAAAAATTTTGCTTTAAGGTTTTATATTTTTTAGAGATAATAATTGGAAATCCAAAAAAGCTTGGATTAACATTTTTATTTACTTTTAAAAAGGTATATTGATTATCCCATTTTTTTGATTTTTTAAGAGCATGAATAATTTTATTTCTATTTTTTTTTCTTATTTTAATAAAATTTTTTAAATTTTTAAATTGATTGGCGCCTATTGCTGCTGAAATATCTGTAGGTCTTAAATTAAAACCTGAATTTATAAAAATAAACCTATTATCTAAATTAGGGTATTTTTTTTCAATTTTTTTATTATTGATTAAGTTTCTTGTCCATCCGTGTGCTCTCAAGGATGTAAGAATATTATAATCAGACTCAGTATTACAAACTACCATTCCACCTTCTCCAGATGAAATTTGATGGGAATAATAAAATGAATAGGTTCCAAAATCTCCAAATGTACCTAGAAATTTATTTTTGTATTTTGCGCCCAATGACTCACACGTATCTTCGATTAAAATAATTTTTTTTTTTTTTGCCGCTTTTGCAATTAAGTCAACATCTGTTGAATTGCCAAGAACATGAATAAGTAAAATAACTTTAGTTTTTTTTGTAATATTTTTAATTATATCTTTAGCATTAACATTTAAGGTTAAGTGATCAACATCTACAAATTTTGGCTTTAGTCCAGCTTGAACTAAAGGCCAAAGTGATGTGGGCCAGCAAAGAGCAGGAATTAAAACTTCATCACCATACTTAAATCTAAATTTTCTTTGAGGATTGCAAGATGCAAATGTTGCTAACAAATTTGCCGAGGAACCAGAATTTACCATTACCGCATATTTAGAGTTCATTTTTTTTGCAAAATTTTTTTCAAATTCAAAAGTTTTATCCGACATTGTAAGTTGACCAGATAGAATAACTTTTATTCCTTCTATCAAATCTTTGTTTGAAAAAGCATCATCAAGAATAGGATATACGTATTTATTACTTTTTTTTCTATATTTGTTTAATAGAAAATTAAAATTTTTTAATACTGGTTTATTTTTCATTTATCGATTAAATCTTTAGGAAAGTTATAATATAATATAATTATAAATTTCCAATTCTTTTATTATGAATATATCTATAATAATTCCCACCTACAATGAAGAAGAAAATATTTTAGATTTAATCAATAGTATTAAAAAAAATCTAAACTACAATAAAATTAATTATCAAATAATAATTGTTGACGATTCGTTAAATAATAATATCTCTAATATTTTAAAAAATTTCTCAGAAAAAATAAAATATATTCATAGAGCAAAAAAATTGGGCAGAGGAAGCGCTGTGCTAGAGGGAATTAGATTTTCTTTAACAACACAATTTACAGACTTAATTATCGAAATGGATGCTGATTTATCTCATAATCCAAATGAATTTGAACAAAAAATAGAATTTTTTAAAAATAACAAATGTGATTTACTGATTTCAAGTAGGTATACAAAAAATAGTAAAATTATAGGTTGGCCTTATTCAAGAAAATTATTATCGTTTTTTTCAAATAAGTTTGCTAAATTTTTTTTATCAATTCCTGTTTCTGATTACACTAATGGTTTTAGATTTTATTCTGAGCCTGCAGCAAAACATGTAACCAACTTTTGTGGAAAAATAGGTGATGGTTTCATAGTATTATCTGAAATACTTTTAGAACTATATCTTAATAAATTTAAAATTTGTGAAACTGATACAATTTTTAAAAATAGAACAAAAGGAACGAGTACGGTTAGTTTAAAATTAATCATATACTCAATAGTAGGTCTAATAAAATTATATTTTATAAAAACTAAAAAAAAAAATAAAAGTTAAATTTAATGTTAAAAAATTATGAAAATAAAAATAATTTAGTAATTATATTTTATTTATTTTTATATATCTTGCTTTTAGTTGGTTTTTTTTATGGGGAAGATCCTTCAGGAGGATCAAAGAGAGATTACTTTCTTCTACAAGACCACATGATGAAGAATGGTTTTAAACTAGGCGTAAAAAATTTTCTTTTTGAATTCTACCCATATGGAACATTAATACATTCCCCTATATATTACGTTTTAATTCATTACCTTCAAAATATTTTTCACGTTGATTTAGTAAGACTAATAATTTTGCACTTATATTTGCTGGTGCCAATATTTTTTTTTAAATCTTTAAATTGCATATATAAAAATAAAAACTATTTAGTATTTCTTATACCGGTAGTTTTTTTTATTGTACCCACTTTTAGATCTATATCCATTTGGTCGGGAAGAGAATGCTTTACTTTAATTTTTTTATCTATTTCTTTTTTTTACTACTCAAGTTTTTTAAATAAAAAATTAATTAAAAATATTTATTTAAGTTTTTTTTACTTATCACTTAGTAGCTATATTTCCCCTGAAATTGGGCTTTTATCTATTTTATATTTATATGAATATTTTAAATTTTTAAATTGGAAAAATTTTATAAAATTATTACTATTTTGTTTTTTTTTATCAATACCTTTTTTCTACTACTACTTCAATTTTTTAATTGATAGAGAATACAATAATCAGTTTCATATAAATTTATTAAATAATTATCCATTATTTCTTTGTGCTTTTTTATTTTATACATTTCCTTTTATCCTTTTTAAAAATTTAAAAAATTATATTATTTTTTTAAAGAGAAATATTTTTTTAATATTGTCGATTCTATTAACTTCTTATTTTTTGTTAAAATTTGGATTCAATTATAATCATAATTTTGGAGGTGGGGTAGTATATAGATTATTAAAAATGTTTGGTATGGACCAAATGTTATTTATTTTTTTTTCTTGGGGAATTTTAAATTTTATTTATTTATTTAAAGAAAATATATTATTTAATATTTTGTTTTTACTAATTTTTATAATTCAAACTTGTTTAAATTTTTGGTTTTTTCAAAAATATATGGACTTATATTGGATATTTTATTTCTTTTTTATTTTTCAAAATAAACAATTATTAAATTATTTTAAAGATAAAATATTTTCATACATGCTTTTATTATTTTATACTGCCTACTATCTAGGAAGTTCTATTTATCATTAAAATTTACAATAAATAATAATAATTTTTATACCAGTCATAAGTTTTTTTAACAGATTGTTCAAAATTATTTTTAAATCCATGTTTAGTTAATTTTAAAATTTTTTTATTACTGCCATGTGTTTTTAGAGACTCAATTTTTTGTCTTTTTAAATATTTTATTTTATTAAAATTTGTCATTTTAATTAGCAAATTAATAATATTTGATAATTTTTTGGGTTGACTTGAACAAATATTAAATATTTCATGCTTTGATATTTTTTTTGAAATTAAACTTTTCAATACTTCAACAACATCCTTTATATAAGTAAAATCTCTGTAATGATTTCCCTTATTATGTACATAAAATTTTGCACCATTTTTTGCACATTTAAAAAATTTTAAAAAAAGCATATCTGGCCTTCCCCACTCTCCAAATACAGTAAAAAATCGCAAGCCAATTATTTTTAAACCATAAATTTTACTAAAATGCTCAGCTATTTCTTCGTTATGTTTTTTTGTTATTCCATAAATATTTTTTGGCATTAAGTTGTAGCTTTCTTTTGATGGATATTTTTTTTGATCTCCATATACTGAACTTGATGATGCATAAAAAATCTTTATTTTTTTATTTTCTTTAAAATTATTAACAATATTAAAAAATCCTACTTCGTTGCTAGAAAAATATTTCTCAGGAAACTTTTTGGTTTCCCTGACACCTGGTTGAGCAGCTAAATGAAATATATGTGTGAATTTA
>MDSW01025572.1_pt1 | contig 10503 bp, 13 predicted proteins | sample 811171 | NCBI WGS metagenome assembly MDSW01 (sample SAMN05326641, study PRJNA326480) | marine metagenome | isolation source: seawater | place: Atlantic Ocean: North West | collected 2012 | reverse complement strand
TTCTTTTTGAGAGATTGAAGAGAGTCCCTTCCTCTGACAACGCACTCTGTAAGGTTGCAAAACTCTCGACTTCGTAGAATGATTTCACTGCAAGGATTTGTGCCGAAGTCATCCCTGGCATCTCTGCGAATAATGTTTTGGCCATCTTTGTCCTTTTCTTGATTTAATTTTTCGGTTGTTTGTTTGGCAGACATACTATTGTAGATACCTCGTTCACCCGATTTGGAATCATAAAGGGATAACCACTCTCGCATGAAAGTTCCAACGTCTGGTTTTTCTTTATAATTGACGGAGTTGTTTGCGAGAGCCCTTTGCACATTTTGTTCCCACCAGTTTCCAGACTTGGCGTATCGCATCTCTCTATCGCCGAGGTCACTAAGACTAATAAGAGCGCTCCTCCGTACACCACCAACCACCACAATCTCTGCGGTTTTACAAACCAAGTCATGAGCTTCGACGGCTTTGAGTTTTCTTCCTTTTGCATTTTGAAATAAGTTCACTGAGAATTGAAATAAGCTATCCAATGGCTCTGGACCCGATGCCCTACCACCAAAGGTTTTTAACGGAGTTCCTGCTGGTCTGACTTTAGACATATCCCACTTAGGTATCTGTCCTATTACCAACATACCAAGAAGTTCTTTAAATGCTTTTGCCCACCCTAGTTTTGAATCTCGTACTACAATTGTTGTCTCTGTCTCATAAAATTCTTCTGCAACTACTGGTAACTTATTTACGTACTCTTCTTCTACAGAGAAACCTACACCTGTTCCATTCATAAGAACGTACAGAACTTCATCAAAAGACCTAATTGAATCTACTTTAATATACGAACAATTATAAGCTGCAACATTCTCTCGTTTAAGTGCATCTCCAGCTGTCATCAAACATCTCATTGATGGCATAACGTCTAGTTTTAGTACTGCATCTCTTAACTCTTTTGTTTCCTCTTCAGTAACATCGTAACTATAATTCTCCTTGAGATGCTCTTTAAAAAAGTTAAAATATCTATCTACTGTTTCTTCCCATGTTTCTCTTCGTTTTTGGTCATAATCCCATCTTGCATATCTTGAAAGATGTATAAATGATTGGTACTCGGTGGGTAATTTCATATCTTTTTCCATTTCTTGATTTCTAGGTAAGCCTCCAGACCTTTAAAAGTACGAGATTCTATGAAACCCATAATATCCTTATAGTCTCCAGACATTACCATGTCGTTAATATCTTTACAATCCAAATCACTTGGCCATACTACAACATTGTAATTTCTATCCACCGACTTGTACATACGCTCTACTGTATGCTTGTTTCTTGGTTCATTGTCGTAAATTACAGTTGTAGTTGTAGGTTCTAACCTGAGTAAGTTCAGGTCAGCTCCAGCAACCGCCAAACAGTTGTCTATAAAGAGAGAATCAATTGGACCTTCAACCACAAAGACATGAGAATCAAAGTCAATGCGTTCAAGTCCATAGATTTTCTCTTTTTCCGAAACAAGTTTTAGTGTGATGTATCTAGGAGTTTCGTTACCAAAGGCACGACCTTGGTACGCAAACATTTTTCCTGACTTGTCAAAGAAGGGTATGACGAGCCGTGGATAATCTATATTTATACTCCTAAACTTTTCAGAAAACATTCTTCGGGACCACTCATAGAATTTATCTGAGAGATACAATCTGTCCCAATGTTTCTCAGGAATTTTCCGTTGTTTTATATAGGTGAGTGCTGGATGGTCACTTTCTAAATCACTAATCTTCTTGAGTAGTGACAATTCCTTGTTTTGCGGTTTCTCAAACTTCGGAGCTTCGAACTGGAAAGGAACCTTATCTGGAATTGGAGTGTTACCTCTGGTCTGTCCTGACTGATACTTTTCTAATACGTACTCTTTATGCAGTAAGGCGTCTATGCTTTTGAGGAAATTATTGAATGTGTGACCAGCACCACAGTTATGGCACTTGAAGAAGTACTGAGTCTTTTTCTTGTAGATGTATCCTCTAGCTTTGTCCTTTCGTTTGTGGGAGTCTCCACAAACTGGACATCGAAAATTCCAGAGGTCATCTCTTACTTTTTTAAATCTTTGAAGCCTAGATGTGCATAGATTGATATACTTTAGGTCAATATAATTCATTATGTAGGGGGAGTGTTACTGGAGCGCTCCAACTGTTTGCAACGCTGTCATTATAAAGGTAAGGGTAAGTATAATACCCCCGGCGGTCCATTTCCACTTCTCCAGACCACCTATGTCTCGTTCATTTTCATCTATCTTATCACAGAGTTTTTCAAATGTCAAGTTTATTTCATCAGAAATTTCTCTTTTCATTGTAGACATTCTGGAGTGTACCTCCTTGAAGTCTTCTCTGTTTTGATTTACGTGCCCCTCAAAAGATTCTGATATCTGTTTGATTTGTTCTTTTAGCACTGCAATTTCAGCTTCTACGTTCATTTAACACTTTTCATAGCAAATGCTTGCATTGCCATAAAACTTTTTTTGTCCTTATTAATCATATCTTTGAATTTGGTTTGATTGTCCTTATTCAAAGCATCATACACTTTTGTCATGGCACTTGCAGTAAACATATCTATGGAAGCTGATTTACCATCCTTAAATTTGACTCTCTGCATTTGTTGTTTCTTCACAATATTTCTCATAATATCTAAAACATCTTCATTCAATCGGGTAAACTTTTCTGTTGCATTGAGAACTTGTTCTTTCAGTCTTGCAACTCTACCCCATTGTCCACCACCATTTCTATTGAACCGAACTCCTCTTATTGCACCAGTTGTGGCATTTTGAAGAATGATTACACCATTATGATGTTTTTTTGCATAATCATATATCTTTTTCTGAGAAGAATCTGAGAGGTCCAGATACTTAGACCATCTCTCAAACTTGGTTTTACCATTACGAAATTTAGAAAATACATCGTCTGAGACTTTGAATGTCTCATATTTTCTTTTTTTCTTTTTACCCATGTTAGGTGCAAAATCTATTCCACCACCACTGGCGGTCATATCCGCTTCTACTATAATCTCTATCATTGGATGTCCTCTAACGATACGTAAATTTTCTTACTTGTGTTTTTATGAATCACTGGAAAGATGTCTACACCCAAAACTCTATCGCTTGGTGGTGTGTCTTCATGTGCAATAACAACATCTCCTTTTTTAGCTCCAATCTCTTCGTCTTCTGCCGTTACAATATCTTTTAACTTGTATGAACCAGCTGGCAACATATTACCAAACCCCATGACATCTTCAGATATCATGTTGTCAAAACCTATCATATTGTTTTCCATGAGGTAACGTGTTACTTTACGTTCATCTACCTTGATATGATAATGTTCTTTCAGTAAAAACAGAGCGGTTGCGTATGTTCCCAATTGTGTACGAACTAAGGGAATCTTGTTCATAATTCGTTTACAATTGAAAACCAAACGATGAAGAAGTGTAAAAGACGATTTCTCATCTTCTGTCTTCAGGTCTTTTGCTCTTTTCAGTAAATTTCCGTTTTTATCAATTATACCTTGTTTGAAGGCTTCTTGTTTGTTCCAAGGTGTAACAAGCAATTTGAGAAACCTATAAACAACGAATAAATCAATTGCACGATTTTCCTTGAGTATTCTCATATGTTCTTCAATTTTTCTTCAACCAATGGGTCTTTCTTTATGTGTTTTAAATCATTCTCTGGCATGAGATTAAGAAACTCAAGAAAACTTTTGAGTGCAGACCAATACTCTGCCTCTATTTTGAAGAACAACAAAGTAGAGGCAGCTTCAGCTCCGAATAAATTGTTAAGAACGATTATGTGATTAAGCAGTAATCGTTCTTTGAGTTCACCAGTTTCTTTGTATTTACGAAACAATCTCTTGACATACTTGAATCGTTTCATGTCATCATAAAACTCTTCAATACCCTGACAAGATGGGTTTTGATAATTCTTTATAGCATATAAAAGAATATTATCTTTTGTCAAATTGTCAAACATGGATTATTCCATATTTGACATATCCCTATTCCTTACGATTTCAGCTTCAACTGTTGATTTTCCATGACTAACAGGAGTGACTGTCACCATAAGGGAAATGCCACCTTCAATATGATTTGAAATCCCATCCTCTTCTACAAACTCACCCATTGGATTTTCATCTCTGTCTACATGAAATGTTCCAGACCCATACTTGAGAGGAAACATTGTAGTTCCCTCTTTTTCCAGAGCGGCCATTTCAAAATGATATCCAAACTTATGGAGTTGTGTTTGTAGTCGATGAACGGCAAGAGAAGGATTCAAAACATCTTCCATAGAAACACTTCCTACAAACGAATTAAGAGCTTCGATTGCAGTTAATGATGATGGTGATGTTTCATAATCATCAAAACCTTGTTGAGTTGAAGCGTATCTACTACCTTCACTCAGATGTTGTTTGAATGTCTTCATTTTCTTCCTGTTCCATTAAAGAAAGGAAATGGTCACATTGTTGTTCTGCACCAGATAGTGCATTCAAGTTATTGACCAATTCCTGTCTTTTAGTGTCTAACTGAGAGATTGTCTCTCTTAGTTTTTCTATGTCGCCTTGAATGGCGATTTTACGTGTTTCAATCGTTTCACGTTCTAAAATCATAATGTCTCCATTATATAAGGTTAATTATTACGATGATACTCCTGCACTTCCAGCAATCATATGCCACTTACTGTTTACAAACATTAAAGTCGCAGAGTCTCCAGTATTGTCAAATGTAAGTATAGTACCACCATTTGGCAGTTGTACATTAGACTGACTTGTAAATGTCATACTACCACCAGCAATGTTAGTTGCCACTAATATTTTTATTTGACCATTAGTTCCATTTGCAATAGTCAATGCACTTGCACCAGATGTATTTGTCAAAAAGGTAACTGGTGTAGTAACTCCGATTGCTCCAGCACCAGCTCGTGTGTCATTAGTTGAAAATGACAACCAACCAGCTGATTGAATCGAACCACCAGTTGTTGCATCAGCAATAACATCCAGCATGAAACTTGCACTTGGAGTTGCAGTTCCAATACCCACTGAATGGTCTGGTGCATCTGTATGAATAAGAATTCCAGTATCACTATAGACTTCAAAATCTACAGCTGCAGAATCTCCATTAATTTTGACATAGTTTACGTTTCCGGCACCTGAATCATCTGAAGAATCAACAAAAATTGCCTGTGTAGAGTTATTTGTTTCTACACGAAAGTCTACAAACTCATTTGCGTTTTCATTGACAACTACAGTTGTCTCTGCACCTGAGGCTGGAGTTACATTTGGTACACTTACCTTCAACCCCGAAATTGCAGTTGTAGGTGCAACCTCAAAAGTTACTGCACCAATACTAGAAATGTTTGTGTCTGCACGACTAAAAAGATTAGCGACTGTAATCTTCTTGTTTACAGGCGATGCACTGAAATCAATAATATGAAGTAAATCTTGTGCAGAATCTTTACCTGTATCTGTTAAAGCGGTTAAAGCAGTTATTTTCTTATCTGCCATTTTATCTCCTTAAAAAATTATGTGAACCCCCCTAAATCGGGGGGAATTCTACTCTAGGGACTCTAGATCAATTACGCCGTTACTGTAATAGTTCCAGCTGCAGTACCGATTGCGGCTGAATTTGTAATGGCAACAGCTCCTCCTACCATTGAACAAACATGATTGTCTTGTTGCAATCCTGTTCCTGCGAAACTAATCTCAGGGGCTCTTGTGTAGTTAGTACCTTGGTTTCCACCTGAACTTACTGCAACAGCAGATACTCCAAGTTTTACATTGACTGTCAATGAACTACCAGAACCATCAGTGGATTGTTGTGCAATTCCAGTAACACCACCACCAATTGCTGTGTATGCTCCTGCATTCACTATCTCTAATGCAGTCGCAGCTCCACTATCAACAGCAGTAACTTTATATGTTGCATTTGTTCCAGTTCCAAAACTATTTGCAATGGTAACTATATCGTCAACTGCATGACCACTTCCACCACCAGCAACTTCAACGGAAACTACCTTTGCGGTAACTGCACCAAGAACGGCAGTTGTTGCAAATTCAGCACTTCCATTAACTAAAGTTGCGGTTGGAAATGTTGTTGCACCAGTATCTACTCCAGATGTAACTGTTTGTGTGGTAGCAACTCTGTCACCAGAATTATCGAGAATAGTTCCACCATTCAGTGCCATTGCATTTGCACCGATTGATAATATATCTCCTGCACTAGTAGCTGAATTAGCTGCACCAATCACAAGTGTAAATGTCAATGCATTTGTTCCACTTCCAGATGCATAAGATAGAGTGTGATTTGCTCTATTGTTATTCGTAACTGTCAATTGTGGTGTACCTGTTTTTACGACTGCTTCGTTGAAGTTAGCAGTGACGCTCAATGTTCCACCATCAGACTTATCAAAAGCTGAGATATTCCAATCAAAACCAATAATATCACCAGTACCGATTGATCCAGAAAGTCCTCTGATAGCTACAAGAATTTCTGGGTCAGCACTTGTATTTCCGTTTCCTGTACGGGCGGTTCCCGCTTTTTGTGCCCAACCACTTAAAGTGGCGATACAATCTTCTTTTTGCTCTGCTGTTAACCACTTGGGCGAATCTTCTGTGGCGTCAGATGCTCCCCATAATGCCATGGTGATCTCCTATGTAATTTAATGTTAATATTTATGCAAAACCTAGTTCTTTGAGTTTTGCAATTGTTTTATCCACACTTGTATGATGGATACCAATACCACCCTTCGCTTCCCATTCTCTAATATTTTTAGCGTGGTCATCTACCAAAATATTTGGCATCTGTGTTCTTCCATCTCTTGCGAATCTTTGTTTATCTGATCTCATGACCAGATTAATGCGACCCCTAGACATGGGTTCAACATTCTTTTTTAACCATTCTTCCTTACCCTTTGCAGAGTTTGGTTCCGACCTAGCGTATGCAGACATAATAGATGGTGCATACGGCTTCAAAAAGTTCCAGAGTTTCTTTGCACCAGGCATCCACTCTAAATCTCTCCAAAAGTTCTCTACTTGAGAAATCTTGTCCCACTTCATAGGTTTGGGAACTTGGTCCAAAGGTTTACCATGAACCTTTTCAGCTCCCTTCATAAGATTTACTAGAACACCATCCATGTCAAGATAAACATGAGGTAATCTTGTTTTTATCTTTTGTTCATATAGAAAGTGTTCTAGTGTTTTCATGCTTCGTTTTTAGGATTTACTACTACAGTTTCTTGTGGTTTTTTTGTGAAAGTTTTCTTTCCAGAAACAGGTTCAGGGTCTTCTCCGTCCTTTGCTTCTGCCCAAAGATTAGTAGTTCTACCCTTGGATATGGCATTCATATATGCGTTCATCTCTAATGCTGAATCGTGATCTTGTTCTTTACTCATTTTCCTTTCTCCTTGTTATATTGAGCCCATGCAATTGCATAAGGTGCTGATGGGTCATCAAATTTCTTCTTTAACGCCTTTACCACTTTCTCCTTACCAGGCGGAGCAACCTCACTAATCTTCTCATCCATAAGATTCATGTATGTAGTGAGAAGAGAACTATAGTTCTGGATTTTCAATGGGTCTAGTCCATTGTCCACCATCTTCTTGAAGATGGCTCCAGCAACATTCATTGGTATCTTAAACTTAGATGCAAACTTTGATAAAGATTCTTTGTATATACTCTTATACTTAACCTTTAAAGTCTCGCCAGGAGTTATCTTCTTTGTATGTTTTGCATACTCATCTGTTCCTGCAAGATAAGATTCCCTTCTGTACTTCTCCCAGAGATTTCTGTTCTTGACAAAATGTATAGCATCTGGAAGTTTGTTTGTCTGTTCCTTGATTGGTTTTGCATTCTTCAACCACACCTTGTGTAAAGAGAAGTCCTCTTGTACTATGGTTACATAATTTGTTCCACGTTTAACAACCTCTCCCTGTATACCTGTTTGCATATCCTCAACCCATTCTCCAATAGTGAAAATGAGATTTTGAAAATACTGTTCTCGTTTAAACTCTGAGTCATTCATCTCAGCTACAGGTTTATCTGGTTTTATTTCTCTATTGATGCCCATACCTTTACGAACATCATTGAAGAGTTTTGTACCATCATAACCTTTTGGTAATCCTAACTTGAACGAATCATAATCCCCGCTACCAGCTGCAGCTCTCATCTTCGATGCAGACATTCCTGTAACACCTTCTGCATCTGGGTCTCTTTCTCCAGCACTTACTACTTTGATTTCTGAGTAGTTATAATACCCATGACGAGCTTCGACTCCATTATACTTTGTGAGTAGACTCTCGAAATCATCAACTCTATCACTACCCACAACCATAACCAATCTGTCATAGTCATTTAATCTAACCGCAATGTCAATTGCAGTCTTCAAGTCCGTTACTAATTTCTGACCTCTCATTTCTTTTGGAAACATCTGAGTCAGATATGTCATCTTTTCCTTGTATGACAAGGGATTCTTTTTCTTGTCCTGAGAATGACTGCCAAAAATGAAAGGTTTTCCACCCTCACTCCTGGCAGTTCTCAAAACTGCTTGTAAAAGTTTCTGGTGTCCAATCGTAGGTGGATTGAACCTACCGAATGTAAATACGGCAGTTTTACTTTTAGCTTCTACAAATTGTCCGAACCTTTTCATTATTCTTTCTTACCGGCACTTGCTTTTGCCTGATTATGTTTTTTGATAATCTGTTTTGCAAATTTCTTTGCAAGTGTTTTATATTTCGCACCCATAGATTTTATGCGTTTGTCAGTCTTAACTTCTACCTTCTCTTTTTCTTGTGGAGACATTCCTGCAAGGTCTTTACCCTTTCCAACCACTTTTTGCATTACCATTTTTCTTGCTTGTTTTTGTCCCTTTTTGAGTGCAACATCAAGAGGCATGGACTTCTTTTTGTTCAACTCTTTTTTCTTTTGAGTTGACGCTTTCTTAGACAGAATTCTCATCTGTCTACCCTTTGCCTTTCTTTGTGCAAGAGAGATAGCTTCGTTAATAGCGTTAATAGCTTCGTCCGTATCAGTTCCCTCAAAGGTAACTTCCTCAATGTACATATTGAGTTCATATCTCTTGTTGTCTAAATTTGCAACTTGAATATGGACTTTTTGTTTTTTATCTGTTCCCAGAATGTATCGGTTTGTTTTTCCTGCCGATGGTTTTTTGGGTCCAGTTGCGACTTTGTTATCAATCTCATCTGGGTCTACTGTATATCCTTTTTTCTTTGCGTGAGCGTATGCGTGCTGCATTGCCGCTGAGAATGTCTTATGATAAAGTTCATAGTCAGACTTTTCATCAATGGTTTCTTCATTTGGACCCAAAATACCTAACTTTTTCCTCTGGGCCGCTCGTCTATCTTCATTATCTTTCTTTGCTTGTTTACCTGAGAACTTTTTTCGTCCGTCCATCTTTTCATCAACATGGTCCATTGCACCACACTCACCACAATGTTCCTCAACGCTCTCGACATTCTTCAAACCTGTCTTCTGAAAACCCTGAGAGGCTTTCTTATCTCTGATTCTCTTGAACATACCTAGACGTTTTTTAACATCATCAGAAGCTTCACCCATCATCTTCTCAAGTTCTTCTTTGTCTTTTGCATCTAACTCAGCTTCTTTCTTCTTCATGATTCCAAGTTTCTTCATGAAACCCTTTGTGACTTTATCAATCTTTTTCTGATTGGGTTTGTCTCCCTTTTGAATCTTTCCACCCTTTGCAAGATAGGCTTTGATTTGGTCTTCGTAGTCAGATTTCTTTTCGTCAATCTCAACTTCTTCTCCCATCGTCTTCAAAAGGTAGTCTCTTGGGTCTGTATCCAAAGTTTTAATGAATTTCAATGCACCTGCTTTATCACCCTTCTTCAACATGGAAGCGGCTTTCATCATATCTTTCTTATCAATACCCCCATGTTTTTTTGCATAGGTTTCGATGTCATCTGCAGCCATCTTCATCTGTAGAGCTGCACTTTCTTCAACAGCTTCTTTCATGTGGTATCCCTTACCATCACAATGTTCACATCCCTCACCTTTGCACTTGGGACATTCTATTTTCTCTTCTTTGACAGGTTTACCACCCTTGGAAATGATTCCATTCATTCCTTCTTTCTTGACTTGTGCAAGAAACTTTTTGGCATCCTCCAAAGACATAAACTTACTGACCTTGATTGGACCCTTCTTTGAGGATGCATACTTGACCTCAAACTCAGGTTTTGCTTCCTGAAGGTCTGGTGTAACTCCGTCCACAAAATCTACTTTGCGAACACCTACTTGTTCTTGGACCTCTTGTAGAGCTTGTGTCCAACTTTTACTATATCTCATGTGACTCCTATTTGTCCCAATTTTTAATGGCGGTGAAATTATTGTAAGAAAATTCCAACCGATCTACTAGTTTGACAGCCCTCTGATCACTGTCTGCGACAACATACCCTTCGGGTGATGTAACTTTAAATCCGTTCTTGGTCTTTATGAATGTTCCTATTCCTAACTGCTTTATACTATTTAA
>MDSW01200098.1_pt1 | contig 10504 bp, 10 predicted proteins | sample 811171 | NCBI WGS metagenome assembly MDSW01 (sample SAMN05326641, study PRJNA326480) | marine metagenome | isolation source: seawater | place: Atlantic Ocean: North West | collected 2012 | reverse complement strand
TTTGTATAACCCGTAAAAATTATGCCAAAATTAAAAACAAAAAGCTCTGCAAAAAAAAGATTTAAAATTTCATCTAAAGGCAAAGTAATAATGGCCCAAGCTGGAAAAAGACACGGAATGATTAAGAGAACAAATTCTCAAATAAGAAAACAAAGAGGCACAACAGTAATGTCAAAACAAGATAGCAAGATAGTAAAATCTTACATGCCTTATAACTTAAGAGGATAATATGGCGAGAGTAAAAAGAAGCGTTACAAGCAAAGCAAAACATAAAAAAGTTTTTAAAGCTGTTAAAGGTCAATGGGGTCGGAGAAAAAATACAATCCGTGTTGCGCGTCAAGCTATGGAAAAAGCCATGCAGTACGCATATAGAGATAGAAGAAATAAAAAAAGAGATTTTAAATCACTTTGGATCCAGAGGATTAATGCAGGCGTTAGATCTGAGGGACTTACCTATTCAAAATTCATTAATGGTTTAAATAAATCAGGAATAAAGATTGATAGAAAAATTCTAGCAGAAATAGCATACGACAATCCAGAGGCATTTAAAACCATAGTTAAAAAAGCACAATCTGCTTTAAATTAATCTTCACTATTGTTTTTCTGAAGTTAACAAATAATCTACAAGAATGTCCGATATTAAAAAAATAAAAAACGATTATATCCAAAAGTTAGATGAAAAGTTATCTTTAGAAAATATCAATAAAATTAAATCTGAACTATTTGGAAAAAGTGGACTTATTTCTTTAGAATTTAAAAAACTAGGTTCAGTTCCAGCTGTTGAAAGAAAGCAGTTTGCTTCAGAACTAAATAACATAAAGGATGAACTTACTGAAAAAATTAATAATAAAATTAAATTAATTGAAATTGAGGAAATTAATTTAAAACTTGAAAATGAAAAAATTGATGTAACTTTGCCAGAAAGAAGTTTTGATAGTGGAAAGATACATCCAGTATCACAGGTAATAGATGAAATATCTTCGATTTTTTCTGAAATAGGATTCAGTGTAGAAGAAGGTCCTGATGTTGAAAATGAATATAATAATTTCACTGCACTTAATACACCCGATAATCATCCTGCTAGAGATATGCATGATACATTTTATTTGGATAATAAAAGAGAATTTTTATTAAGAACACACACATCTCCAGTTCAGGTAAGAACAATGTTAAAAGGCAAACCTCCATTCAAAATAATTGCCCCAGGAAGAACCTACAGGTCTGATAGTGATCAAACTCATGCACCTATGTTTCATCAAGTAGAGGGATTACACATCGATAAAAATATAAATATGGGGCACTTAAAAGGTTGTTTAAACTATTTTATTAAGGAATTTTTTGAGATTAAGAAAATTAAAATGAGATTCAGACCTAGTCATTTTCCATTCACAGAACCTTCTGCAGAAGTTGATATTGGATATAAAATAATAGACGATAAAATAGTAATTGGTGAGGGAGATAAGTGGTTAGAAATATTAGGTTGTGGAATGGTCCACCCCAATGTACTTAAAAATGTAAAAGTTGATCCAGATAAATACCAAGGATATGCATTTGGAATAGGTATAGATAGACTAGCAATGTTAAAGTATGGGATTAACGACTTAAGAGCTTTTTTTGAAACTGATTATAGATGGCTAACCCACTTTGGTTTTGACCCATTAGATGTTCCTTCAAGTTACAGAGGATTAAGTAGATGAAATTTACATTTGATTGGATCAAAGAGCATTTAGAAACTAAAAATAAAGAAAATCAAATTATTCAAAAACTTACAGATATTGGTCTAGAAGTCGAAAAGCATGAAAGTATTAACTCTAATACTGATGATTTTATTGTAGCAAAAATTATTAATATCGAAAAACATCCAAATGCAGATAGACTAAAAGTATGTGATGTGGATATAGGGAAAAAAAATAATGTTAAGGTAGTTTGTGGGGCACCAAATGCAAAAAATGGTTTATTAACAGTTTATGCTGGTCCTGGTACAACTATTCCAAAAAATCAAATTAAGCTTTCAATTAGCAAAATCAGAGGTGTTACTTCATATGGAATGCTTTGTTCAGAATCAGAACTTAATTTATCCCAAGAGAGTGAAGGAATAATTCAACTTGAGAATAAAAAGTACTCAAGAATGATTGGGGAAAGATATTTTAAAAATAATAGCCAAAAAGTTATAGATTTATCTATAACCCCCAATAGACCTGATTGTTTGGGAGTTAGAGGGGTTGCCAGGGATCTTGCAGCAGCTGGGTTGGGTAAATTAAAAAAAATTCCAGTCTATAAATTAAAACAAAATGGTACACAAAAAATAAAGGTAAAAATAACTAAAGATAAAAATCAAGGATGCACAATGTTTGGTAGCTGCCTAATTAAAGGTGTAACCAATAAAGAAAGCCCAAAATGGTTAAAAGATAAAATATTATCTTTGGGACAAAAGCCAATCTCGGCAATTGTAGATATAACTAATTATGTGATGTTTGATTTGAATAGGCCTTTACATGCTTACGATGCAGACAAAATTAACAAAGAAATTATAGTAAGAAATTCCAAAAAAGGAGAAACATTCGAAGCACTTGATAACAAAAAATATACTACTGATGAACAAATGTGTGTTATATCTGATAAATCTGGCATTTTAGGCTTAGGAGGAATTATAGGTGGAGTACGTTCTGGAACGGAAATAAGTACAAAAAATATTTTGTTAGAGGCAGCATATTTTACCCCTAGATCAATTAGAAAGACTTCAAAAAAACTAAGTATTGATACTGATGCCAAGCATAGGTTTGAAAGAGGAATTGATCCAGAGTCAATTAAAATAGGATTACAAAAAGCAACAAAATTAATTATAGAGATTTGTGGTGGTGAGGCATCTAAGTTTGATATTCAAGCAATAAAGATAGATAAAAAAAAATACATCAATTTTCAACTATCATTATTTAAAAAAATTACTGGTTTTAAAATTAAAGATAAAGAAATTTTCAAAATTTTAAACGATCTAGGATTTGAAATAAAGAAACAAAAAAATAGTTTTAATTTATTAATTCCTTCGTGGAGACCTGATATAAGTCAGCCAATTGATATAGTTGAAGAAATAGTAAGAGTTAAAGGTTATGAAAATATAAAAATAATCGAACCAGAAAAAAATAGAGTTAAACCAACTTTAAATAAACAACAGAAGTTGTTTCATTTTCTTCAACGATCCGTGGCTTCAAAAGGTTATTTAGAAAGTATAACATGGTCCTTCACGGACTCAAAAATTAACGATTTTTTTAAAGAGGATAAAAAAAATATAGAAATCGTTAATCCAATTAGTGCAGATTTAAATGTTCTTAGAAACTCAATCTTTTCAAATCAAATTATCTACTTAAAAAAAAATTTAGATAGGGGTGTTAGAGATATATCTTTTTTTGAAATAGGACCAATATTTATTGGAAATAAACCAGGGGAACAACTAACTGTTCTAGGTGCTTTAAAAGCTGGGAAAAATAATAGATTAAGTTGGAACGAAAAAGATAGAAATATAGACTTATTTGATGCAAAAAAAGATGTAATTAAAACCTTATTAGAGTCTGGATTTGACAGAGATAAAATGGTTGTAGTCGACAAAAGCCCTTCTTATTACCATCCTGGTAAATCTGGATGCATCTATTTAAGCAAAGATGAAAGTAAACCAGTGGCTTTTTTTGGAGAGATTCATCCTAATATAATAAAAAAATTAGAAATTAACACAGAGTCATTAGTATGTTTCGAAATTTATTTAGATTATATTAAAAAAACTAAAAGAAAACTTAAAGATCAAAAAACAAAATATAAGTATTCAGATTTCCAAAAATCAGAGAGAGACTTTGCATTTATAATAGACAAAGAATTTAAAGTTGAGGATTTAGTAAAAATTATATCTTCAGTAGATAAAAATTTAATTAAATCAGTAAAAGTTTTTGATGTTTATGAAGGTGAAAATATACCTTCAGATAAAAAATCTATAGCTTTGAGTGTCACAATACAGTCCCATGATAAAGCTCTTAACGATAATGATTTGGAAAAAATTAACAACTCTATTATAAGAGCAGTTGAAAATATTCCGGGCGCAAAAATTAGATCTTAATTATGTCTAATATTATTGAAAATATAAGAAACTTCGCAATCATTGCTCATATTGACCATGGAAAATCAACTATTGCGGACAGAATAATTCATAAATGTGGTGGCCTTACTGACAGAGAAATGAAAGCCCAAGTTCTTGATTCAATGGATATCGAAAGAGAACGAGGAATTACAATTAAAGCTCAAACTGTTAAATTAAACTATACTTCTAAAAATGGAAAAAAATATGTTTTGAATATAATTGACACACCTGGTCATGTTGATTTTAGTTATGAGGTTAGCAGGTCATTATATGCATGCGAAGGCTCAATATTAATTGTTGATAGTACTCAAGGAGTGGAAGCACAAACTTTAGCAAATGTTTATCAAGCCCTTGATACTAATCATGAAATAATACCAGTATTAAATAAAATTGATTTACCTGCATCAGATATAGATAGGACAAACAAACAGATAGAAGATGTAATAGGGATTGATACCTCAAATACAGTTCCTTGCTCAGGAAAAACCGGAGAAGGGATTGATGAAATTTTAGAACAAATTATTCAAAATCTACCAGCGCCTACTGGAAAAAAAAATGATAATTTAAAGTGTTTATTGGTAGATAGTTGGTACGATACTTATCTTGGAGTAGTTATATTGGTAAGAGTTATAGATGGTAAAATTTCAAAAAATATGAAAATAAAAATGATGTCTACAAATCAAGAACATTTTGTAGAAAAAGTTGGTGTTTTTACCCCAAAAGCCAAAGACATAGACGAACTAAACGCTGGTGAAATTGGATTTATTACCACTGGAATAAAAATATTATCAGATACTAAAGTAGGAGATACTATTTGTGATGCAAACAATCCTTTAAAAGAAGCTTTGCCAGGTTTTAAACCGAGTAAACCTGTAGTATTTTGTGGGTTGTTTCCAGTAGATAGCTCAGAATACCAAAAACTCAAAGATGGTTTGGCCAAACTTCAGTTAAATGATGCAAGCTTCTCATACGAAGCAGAATCTTCATCAGCTTTAGGTTTGGGTTTTAGGTGTGGATTTCTTGGACTTTTACACCTAGAAATTGTTACTGAGAGACTCGAAAGAGAATTTGACATTAATCTTTTAACAACAACTCCGGGTGTTGTTTATAAAGTTCATATGAACGATGGTGAAATAAAAGATCTTCAAAACCCCTCAAGCTTACCAAATCCAACAAAAATTAAATTTATTGAAGAGCCATGGATAAAAGCAACAATAATCACTCCCGACGAATATTTGGGTTCAATAATTAAATTATGTCAGGATAAAAGAGGTGTTCAAACTAATCTTAGTTACTCAGGTAATCGTGCTGTATTAAATTATAATATACCTCTTAATGAAGTAGTCTTTGATTTTAATGATAGATTAAAATCTATGACAAGTGGTTATGCTAGTTTTGATTATGAAATTTCCGATCATAAAGAGGGTGATCTAGTCAAACTTGGGATCTTAGTAAACGGTGAAGCAGTTGATGCACTAGCTATGATGGTACATAAAAGTTTTGCTCAAACAATAGGTAGAGAAGTGTGTGAAAAATTAAAAGACTTGATACCGAGACACAATTTTATGATACCAATTCAAGCAGCCATAGGTGGTAAAATTATAGCTAGAGAAACAATTAAAGGTTTTAAAAAAGATGTTTTAACAAAAATTCATGGAGGCGGAGCAAGAGATAGAAAAAGAAAACTTTTAGATAAACAAAAAAGAGGAAAGGTGAGATCTAAACAGTTTGGAAAAGTAGAAATACCTCAAGAAGCGTTTATAGGTGTACTCAAAATAAATAAAGAAATTTAATTATTTTTAATTTTATCTAAAAATTTTAAAATATTAAGACTTTTTATATTCAATACTTTATGATTTTTTTTACTTAAAAAATATTTAAATGTCTCATTGATTTGGTTAAATTTTTTGACTTTTACTTTTTTATTTGATTTTTTTAAAAATAGTTTTATCTCTCCTTCTTGAACTACTTTTTTTGAGAAAAAAAAATTTATTTCGATACACCCTTTTTCACCCAAAATGCTTAAGTTATTTCTATAGGGAAGATTAAAACCCCAATGAAAACTTCCTAAGATTTTTTTTTTTATTTTTACGGTCAAGGAACCCGATGTATCAATTTTATTTTTTTTTGAAAAATTAATATTTTTTTTTATTATCTCTAAATTAGGATTTTTATATAAAAAAAATGGAAGAGATATAGGATATACTCCAACATCCATTAAAGCACCACCTCCAAGTTTTTTTTTAAATCTAAAATTTTTTTCGTCATTCAAGGGCACTGTAAAATGACTTTCAATATAATTTATATTTCCAAGAATATTTTTTTTTAAAATTTCTTGCAACTTTTTAAATAAAGGATGATGAATGTAATGATAGAACTCAAAAATCTTTACCTTATTTCTTTTGGATAATACTAAAAGTTTTTTAAATTCTTTAGCTGTATTACATATTGGTTTTTCACATATGACATTTTTTTTAGATTTAATTACATCTTTACTATTTTTAAAATGATTTTTTGTTATTGATGATATGTAAATATACTTAATATTTTTATCTTTTAATAAGTTATTTTTATTTTTTGTGATTATGGTCGAAGCCAGATATTTTTGTCTAAGTATTTTTCTTTTGTTCGAAAAAATCATATAAGGCACTATTTTCTTATTATCCTTAATGCTTGGTATTACTTTATTTTTGAGGTGATTGCTAAAAGACCAGAAACCTAAATTTAATGACATATATAAACTAAATAAATGAAACTAATCCCCTAAGATGCGGATTAACAATTGCATTTTCTAATATTAATGATTTTATTTGTTTTAAAGTTATCCATTTAAAATCTTCATCCAAAATAATTTTTTCTTTTGAATAATTGTTAACTATAATTCCACAATTTCTTTTTTGATTTAATCTTCCACCTTCTTCTGAAAACCACTGTTTAAATAAAATATCACACTTATTTTTTTTTGGATTTATAAAATATTTGAGAAATTTTGGAGTTTCCCCCTTGTGAGCCTTTGAAATATTACTAAAGGTTGCTTGTAATGTTGGGCTAAGTTGTATTAATTTATAATTTCCAGGTTCAAATTTTGCATTAACTAAATAATGTGGAAATCCATTTATATTTTTTCTCATCAAGCCAAGTATACCACCTTTAAAATTTGGTTCAGTTAACAAAGGTTGATCCCAGCCACTTTTAACTTCTCTTTTAAAAGATTTTACCACCCTCACACCTTCGACTTTAAAAAATTTATTTGATTTATGAACAATTGAATTTTTTGAAAATTTCCAGCCTTTACAATCTTTTAATTTAATTTTTTTAACTTTAACTTTGGAATTTTTAATTATTTCATTATACCATTTCTTTATTTCATTATTAGAGTTTAATGGTTTTTGTTTTAAATATAATTCTCTTCTTAATTTTAAAATTACTTTATTTTTTGTTTTCATAAAATCATTGGTTTTGGAACATGTGTAATAAATTTTCCACCCGTTTCAATGTATTCTTTTTCTTTTTCAAAAATTTCATTTTTAAAGTTCCAGGCTCCTAGATAAGCATAATTGACATTTTTTAGAATGTCTGGCAAAGGTTTTTTAATTGGTATATGAGTTCCCGGTGTAAATTTACCTTGTTTATTTTCCGTAGTATCAATAAAAAATTCTATAAAATCTGTATTTAAACTACAATAATTTAAAACTGTAGACGATTTATAAGTTGCACCATATCCAATTACTCTTTTTTTATCTTTTTTTAAATTTTCAAAAATTTTAAAAAGTTCATCTTTAGATTTTTTTACACTTAATGAGAATTTTTGATATGTTTCAATTCTATCAATTCCTATTTCTTTCTCTTCATTTAAAGTTTTAATTACACTTTCATTTATAGTTTGGTTTCCATTTTTTTTTTTAATAAAATATCTATTTGACCCACCGTGGGTTGATAATTTTTCAATATCAAATATTTCCATATCAGATAGATTTAATAAGTTTTTTATTGATGTTGCTGAAAATACATATGCATGTTCATCATAAAATTGGTCATAAGAATTTTTTTTTAAAACTTCTGACAAAGATGGGTCTTCAATAACAAATGTTCCGTTTTTATCTAGCAAACTTTCAACTGCTAAAATTGCTTCGTTTAAATCATGAATGTGACTTATAGTGTTGGCTGAGTAAATTAAATCAAACTTACCATGTTCTTTATGAATTTTTTTTGAAAGGTTTAGATCCCAAAAATTATCATATGTTTTTATATTATGTGAATTTGTAATTTCAGCAAGATTCTTACATGGCTCAACACCAACTACATTCTTTGAACTAAAATTTCTTAAAAAAACACCGTCATTACTTCCAATTTCAAGAATTGACTCTGTATTAAATTTTTTTTTTAATTTATCTGATAGATTTTTATAGGCAATTTGCATAGTTTTAGACACAGATGCTCTATGAGCATAGGTTTCATTAAACATTTTTTCTGGTGGCACAAAGTTTTTAAGTGAGACCAGTTTACTTTTTTCATCAAAAACAACTTTCAAATTATAAAAAAATTCATCTTTTGGATACTGTGTATCTAAAAAATTATTTGTAATAGGTTGTTTACCTAAATCTAAAAATTCAATTTTATTCATTTATTTAATGGAGGTAATTTTAGATCTCTATTTGAAATAATAGGTTTTGTAATTTTCCATTTTATTTTAAGTGATTTATCATTCCAAATAATTCCCCTACTATTTTTTTTATTATATCTCTTTGTTAAAAAGTAAATTAATAGGTTTTTTTCACCATAACATCTGTATCCATGTGCATATCCTTTAGGAATCAATATTGCATCCCCTGATTGAAGAACATTATAAAATTTCTTTTTAAAATATTTTCCTTTTGATAAATTAATACAGACATCTAAAATTTTTCCTTCTAAAATATAAACTAATTTTTCTTCTTTTAATTCTAAATCATAATGCATTCCTCTAATAACATTTTTTTTGGACTTACTAATAATACTATAAATAAATTTTTTATTTATAGATCTTGGCAATAACTCTACTAGCAAACCTCTTGAATCTTTAAATTTTTTTAATTTTACTTTTTTTGGAAACATTTAATTTAGTTTTTAATAATATCTCTTAAATATTCTGAATATTTGGAATTTTTATACTTCTTAATTCTGTTTTTAATATTAATTTTAGAAATCCATTTATTGTTATAAGCTATTTCTTCTAAGCAACCTATTTTATAACTTTGTCTATCCTCTATATTTTTTACATAATTAGAAGCACTTAAGAAATCGTTGTAGTTTCCTACATCTAACCAAGCTGTCCCCCTGCCTAATTTAATTAATTTTAAAAGATTTTTTCTATTGTACATTTTAATTAAATCTACAATTTCCAACTCGTTTCTTTTTGATGGCTTGAGTTTTTTTGCATATTTAGAGGCATTCTTATCAAATACATATAGACCTGTTATTATTAAATTTGATTTTGTAAATTTAGGTTTTTCAATTATTTTTTTTATTTTACCTTTTTTATTTAACTCCACCACTCCATATGCTGAAGTATTTTTACTAGGATATAAATAAATATTTGATCCTCTACTTTTAAAAAAAGATTTTTTAATTAATGGTGTTAACATACTTCCATAAAAGAAATTATCACCTAAAATTAATGCAACAGATTTTTTTCCAATAAATTTTTCACCAATTATAAGTGCCTCAGGAATCCCGCCAGGTTTTTTTTGCTCAGCAAATTCTATTTTAATCCCAATGTCTTTTAACGGACTTAACAATTCATAATATTTTTTTCTTTGGCCTGGATTAGTAACTATTAAAAAATCTTTGATACCTGAAAGCATCAGAACAGATAGAGGGTAAAAAAACATTGGCTTATCATAAACAGGCATAAGATGTTTGTTTGTGGCCAAAGTTGAAGGGAACATTCTTGATCCGGTTCCACCGCAAAGTATAATTGCTTTCTTAACCATTTAAACCTAATCTTTTTCTAGTAAATTTTTTTAAGATATAATTTAACCACATCTTGTTATTTAAGTACCAATTTATGGTATTTTGAAGGCCATGATCTAACTTAAAATTAGTTTTAAAACCAAATGTTTTTTTAAAAAGAGATGAATTTAAAGCATATCTTAAATCATGTCCTGGCCTGTCCTTAACAAATTTATAATAATTTCTGCTAGTAAGCTTTGTTAAATTTTTTGTTTTAATAATTTGAAATATTTTTTTTGCAATATAAGTATTGTTATATCGCGAATTTGATCCAATATTAAATCGAAAACTTTTATTCTTGCTCAGTGCAATCTTAAATATTGCTCTGCAGGCATCTTCAACATGCATCCATTCTCTTATATTTTTACCTTTTCCATATAAAGGCAAAGG
>MDSW01073359.1_pt1 | contig 10504 bp, 7 predicted proteins | sample 811171 | NCBI WGS metagenome assembly MDSW01 (sample SAMN05326641, study PRJNA326480) | marine metagenome | isolation source: seawater | place: Atlantic Ocean: North West | collected 2012 | reverse complement strand
TGGATCCACCCTTCCTCGAATCCGTATGTCGTCTCGAGTTCTTCGTTGGTAACAACACGTTCAGGTACGTAGGCACCGATACCACGGATGCCCACGCCCGTGAGGCGGTTGGTGCGTTCGGAGAGCTGAAAAAGAGGTCGATTTTCAGGTTGGGACGCGTTGGGGTCTGCAACGCTACGATTCATCGCAGGTTCAGCGGGTGCAACAGAATTTTGGGGATTCATGAACGAGTCCGATGCAAAATGCTCCCAGCACTTTTACTGCCCGAGCCCCTCAGTCCTCCCAGCCAGCACTCAGGCACTCTCCCTCAGTCTAACCATGGTTAGATCCGTTGTGAACCTTAACCCTGTCCCCTGATTCAACTCTCTTGCCACAATTGATTGCCGACGATTCTCAGGAAAACTCCACAAACATTAGGGTTCGTACGGGCGCCGGCCCCTCTTATGCAGCCGGACCAGCCGGAATCACCCGATCAATCAGCAGGAGTTTTTGCCGCCGGCCTGCGTCTCAGGATATCCTCTCCTCCCCTGCGTTTCGGGTGTCGATGTCGGAATTGCAGGAGTCTGGTCACCTTCAGACCGGTCAAATCACGCCCTGCAGGCGTTTGCCTCGTCTCTCTTCCTGATCACTTCAGGACGATTTTTGGACTGCCGCACCGGACGCGGCCAAACTCAGGAGAAGCAGGATGCGACAGGTGCTCCTCATCGCCTTTGTCCTCACAACCACCGGCCTTTGTCAGGCTCAGGACTCAGATATCAAAGTGGCCACAGCGGCCCCTGACATGACTCATGTGGGTATCGAAAAGGCCCCTGCAGACAGGCCCCAGGTCAACGGATTCGATCAGTATCGCCGTTCGCCTGATCCCGGCCTCCCGGTCTCTCCAGGCTACGGCTACAAGCATTTTGCCGGCCCCCAGCGAAACTACACGAACTGGTATCGTCCCCGGGCTGCCACTCGATCTCAGTGTGTTCGCTGCGAACCTGCTCCGTGGCGTCCCCGAGGCTTCGGAAACCTGTTCAATCGGCCGTGCGACAACTACCGCATGGAATACACCCCGTACGTCATCAACGGACACTATTCTGTTTACGGCCCGTCGTACCTCCGACGAGCTCCAGATCCACGTTGTGCTGACTGCGACAAGTAAGTCGCGATCAACCCACGGGAAAAGGCCTTTCGAATTTCGATTCGGGAGGCCTTTTCCTTGCGCGGACCATCCGACCGCCCTACTTCCGGCCGATCGCAAACAGAGATTCCTGCCGAGCGGCGCCGCTTCCGAAGGCCACGCGTAGATAGATTCGATCGTCAGTCACGACCGGTGATGCAAAAGAAGACACGCCCAGTTGATTCTGACTCACAGACTCAAACCGCTGAGGGTTTGCCTTGAAGACATACGTTGTTCCCAGTTCGTTGCTGGCATAGATCGTGTCGCCGACAAGAATCGGAGACGCAGAGACAGGCCCACGCAATCGTGTCTTCCACATTTCACGACCACTTCTGGCATGCCAGCAGTACGCGATCCCATTATCGTCGAAAGCATAGAGATGTCCGTCGTGGAGCAGCATCGACTGTTCATAACATTTAACACCGTTTCTCCACAGAATCTCCCCTGACCCGTCGGCCTTCACGGCCACTGTCTCCTTCCTGGGGTAACCACCACTCGCATAAACAACTTCGTCATCCCATACCACAGTGCCGCACGTGGCCATCGTCAGACAGGGCTGACTCCAGAGCGGTCGCCCCGTGGCTGGATTGTAGGACGCAATCATCTCACTTCCGCTGATGAGCAATTGTTCCCGTCCCGCAACGCTGGCCACGATCGGAGACGACCAGTTCAGCTTCTGAGGTCTTTGTTGCTGCCAGCGAACGTTTCCGCTCGCGGTATCCAGCGCCACCAGCCATGCTGCTGTATCGCAGTCTCCTGAAACAATGAGGGTGCCTTTGTATAACGTCGGTGATGCCGCATAACCATACTCATACTGTCGCGGCACAAACCGCCCGACGTCACGCCGCCAGACGACATCTCCTTTGAGACTCAGAGCGACAGCCTCGACCTTGTTGTGGTGACAGAACGTGGCGTAGATCCTCTCGCCGTCACTGCAGGCAGTAGCTGATGCGTGAGTATTCTTGTTATGCGTCTTTGGGAAACCGCCCTTGCTGATCACAGTTCCCCACATGCGTTTTCCGGTGGCTCGGTCGAAACCAAAGACGCCCTGCTGCTGGCCATTTTCATCAGCGCTGGTCAGGACAATCAGATTCCCGATGATGCACGGGGAGGAATGGCCACGACCTGGAACGTTGACGCGCCAGACGACGTTCTGGGTGTCTGACCACGATGTCGGAACGCTGGCTCCGCTTTCTGCAATATTGTTGTTGTTGGGTCCTCGCCACTGAGCCCAGTCCCCGGCGGACACATTCAGGCAGAGAACAGCAAAGAAGAGGAAGCAGGTGCGAAGCATTGAAGAACTCCTGGAAAACTGAACGTGCCAAACAGCGGGCTTATATTGTTGGAAGTGTCATGGCAGACAGATTTGAGTCAACCATCCCACGTAAAATGGACCACAGGCAATCAGCCTTTCGCGCTTTCCTGGAATTTCACAGGTTTATGCTCAAACAGGATCGGCCCCACCCTCTCGCAACTGTGTGGAACTGAGGTCCACCCGAAAGTCAGATTCACTCAATACAATAAACAGGCTCCGGAATTGCTCGGGAACATCAAGGCGTTCTGCGGTGCGAAAGCCGTCCTGAACGGACACACGACCGCCCACCACAAAGCGATGCCCACCGTCCGCAAACCGGCTCATTGCAGCAGTGAGTCCCGCAGTGCCACCATAGTATTGTGGGTTCAACAGTCGTTCCGCAGTATCCATTCCAACCACGAACGCACACCCGGGAAAGATCGCCGCTTTGTCGGTGAACAGAGGCGCGTTTGTCAGCAGCACCTGAGAATCCGGGAACTGCTGAAGTCTGGTGCTGATCTCGTCTGCCGAAAGAGCAGATTTGTCAACATTTCGCACGGAAAGCTCATAGGTGGCCGTCAGGCCCAGACACTTTCCGGCCACCTGAGCCAGCTCGCAATGTCCCTGATGCAGGGGGTTAAAGGAGCCGGGAAACACAAGCTCAGTACCCTCACCGCGAGCAGAACTGAAGCCGGTTTCGCTGCACAGGATTGCGGTTTCCTGTCCATTTGCGAGTCGAGCAAGCGCATCCCGGATGCTGAGAGACATGGTACGAGGGACTCAAACTACGGGGTTTGCGAAAAGATTTTCTGATCCGTGGACATTTCGGTCGTGTAATCGGGGAATTCCGGGGCAGGGTTTTCTCTGTCATTGATTCTAAGGGGGGGCACGCTAGTATCTCGGCTCGCAGTTCCTTTTGCGTTCGCTTTGCGCGCCGGGCCCCTGATCGGGCCAGAGCTGGGTTCCAGCAGGCCGGTTTGTAATGCCGGTCCTCCCCACAAGGCACGGGACTGAGATTAACAACCCTGTCGGAGAAACAGAAGAATGGCAGTTAAAGTAGGTATCAACGGTTTTGGTCGAATCGGCCGAATCACTTTTCGCGCACTTGCAGCTCAGGCAGACGACTTTGAAGTTGTCGCTATCAATGACCTTGGTAACCCGGCCGACCTGGCCAACCTCCTGAAGTACGACAGTGTTCACGGTCGTTTCAACGGAACTGTCGAAACAGACGGATCCAATCTGATCGTCAACGGCAAGACCATCAAAGTCTGTGCTGAAAGAAATCCTGGCGACCTGCCATGGGGCGACCTTGGGGTAGACGTCGCGCTGGAATCAACTGGTTTCTTCACAGGACGAGCAACAGACGACAAACCTGGTTTCGACTCTCACCTCAAAGCGGGTGCTCGAAAAGTTGTCATCTCTGCTCCTGCCAAAGAGCCGGATCTGACAGTTGTCCTGGGCGTTAACGACGACCAGCTCTCTGCAGAACACAACTGCATTTCCAATGCCAGCTGCACCACAAACTGCCTGGCTCCCATGGTGAAAGTTCTGGACGAGCAGTTCGGCCTGGAGCACGGTCTGATGACAACAGTGCACGCTTACACCAACGACCAGAAAGTTGCTGACCAGCTGCACTCTGATCCTCGTCGATCACGAGCCGCTGCCATCAACATCATCCCAACTTCAACTGGTGCCGCTAAAGCTGTCGGTCTGGTTCTGCCAGGCGTTCAGGGCAAACTGACCGGCTACGCTCTGCGAGTTCCGGTACCAACCGGAAGTATCACCGACCTGACTGCAGTGCTGAGCAAAGAAGTCACTGCAGACGAAATCAATGCAGCCATGAAAGAAGCTGCTGCAGGTCCCCTCAAGGGCATCATGGAGTACACCGAAGATCCAATCGTCTCCAGCGATATCGTCGGCAACACTCACAGCAACATCTTTGATGGTTCATTCACCAGCGTTGTTGGTGGCACCATGGTCAAAGTTCTTGGCTGGTACGACAACGAGTATGGTTACTCAAACCGTACTGTTGACCTGATCAAAAAGATCGCTGCACTCTAAGTCAGTGACTCGAGGCCGGCCCATGAGGCTGGCCAGACGCAACGGGAACAGGTGCTGCCGAATACGGCAGCACCTTTCTTTATGCGCTGCCCTATGTGGCTGCTATCGCCAGACGGCTGGGAACGATCAACCGACGACGCCCCACTGATTCTAACCTAACGACCTGTGATGTAGTCGCGTGCGCCTCCGGCGGCCGATTAAATAATGAGGCCGTAGGGGCAGCAATCCCATTGCTCGCGGTGCGGGATTGTATACTGCCAAGCTTCATGGCATGTGCCTAAACAAGCAGCTCACCAAGCACGCCTGTACTGTCAGCGTACGATTCCCTTTCGATCCCCATCGTCTGCAGGTACGTCAGCCACAGATTGGCGAGAGGAGTCTCGCGCTGGCAGTGAATGTGATTGCCCTGCCTGAACTGCCCGCCGCCACCACCAGCAACAATCACCGGCAGATCGTTGTACTGATGCGTGGCCCCATCACCCATCCCGGCTCCCAATGTGAAAATCGTATTGTCCAGCAGCGTCGTCCCGCCGGCCTCCTGAATGCCCTGCATGCGTTCCATGAGTCGTGCGTAGGCAGATACGTGGAAGTAGTCCAGCTTGAGTATGTTCTCTACGTGAGTCTTCTGATCGTGAGTCATCGCGTGATGACTGTACGGTTTGTCAAGAATCCCTTCCCAGTTCGTGGGTGTGGTCCAGCGTTCGGGACCAACCATCAGGGTTCCCACGTTCGTCAGACCAGACTGCAGTGCAGTCACTAACAGGTCGCCCATCAGATGAATGTACTCATTCCGCGGCAGGTGCTCAGCTGGTCGCTTGATTTGCGCCCGCAGCAGATCTGTCTTCATCTGCTCAATTCGGTCCATACGGTTTTCAATCGTTCGAATGGCATCGAAGTACTCGTCAAACCGGGCCCGGTCGTCACGACTCAACTTTCGCTGCAGACTGTGAGCACTCCTCAAAGCGAGGTCTGTAATGTTCCTGTGCTGCGTATTCTGCTGAGTGCCGAACAGTCGATCGTAGACCTTGCGAGGATTTCGCATCGACGGCGCCACATGCCCGGTGTCGTACCAGGACATATTGTCGAAATAGATCGACTCAATGTTGTTCTTGTGATCGTTACAGCTCAGTTCCAGCGTGGGAAAGGGAGTCGTCTTTCCAATGGCGTCAGCCGCAACGTGATCCAGAGTTCTGGCAAGTGGATACGCGGAACTCTTTACTGCGTAAGGAGCCACACTGGTCAGGTAACAGGATGCCGCCTGAGCGTGTGAATCTGTTCCGTGCTGAAAGATGCGATCCAGCCCGGTAATCAGAGAACAGTGTTTTCGCATCTTATGCAGCGGCGCCAGGGTGGGCGTCAGTGTCAGCGGGTGAATACCGGCCGGAACCGTCTTCCCTTCAAACCGCCAGACATTGTTCTGCCCCGCAAACTTTGGCAGCTCGCGATCACTCTCTCCAGGAAAGAATCCACGACGGACAATCCCGTTAGGCAGATAGAAAAACGCCATTCGCAGGGGGGGCTTCTCGTTACCGGCTGTTGCAGCCTGCAGACTCTCCAGCCACGGCAGACTCAAAACTGTTCCACCGGCGGCCGCCAGAAACTGTCGCCGTCCCTGTGGATGCCGATTTTCTGCCGACGGATGATTTGTCTTGAGATGTTTCATGTCCTGATCCTGACGCTTTTCTAATTGCTGGATGGCTCTGCAAAGCCCTTATGCAGAAATGAGTCACTCATGGCGATTGCCTTCAGCAGCGATCGCAGTCCATCCTCACCGTTAGCTGCTCCGTCGCTGATCTCACTGATCACCGGCCAGTCAGCCGGACCCAGCTCTCTTCCCAGGGCATACGACAGGAGATGCCCTGTCAGGCCGCGGATAAACCGAATCTTCTGAGAAACCAGCAGTGCCTTGAATTCTTCCACTGAGCCAAACTGATACTGATTGAACAGCTTTCCCTGCATGTCGACTGGACGACCGTTTTCGTAACTGTCACGCCAGACTCCTGTCGGTCCGAAGTTCTCCAGGGCAAATCCCAGGGGGTCAATCTGATTATGGCATCCCGCGCAATCGGCACGTTTTCGATGGATGGCCAGTTTTTCACGAATTGTTTGAGTCGCGGTCTGAGGCGATTCATCTTCCGGCAATGGCGGAACATCTGCCGGAGGAGGTTCCGGCGGATCATTAAAGATGACTGCATTCGTCCATGCACCACGGGTGATGGGTTGTGTGCGCGTCGGCGTGGATGTCATCGTCATCACAGCTGCATTCGTGATCACTCCCCCGCGTCGGGCACTTTCAAGCCTGACTCTGCGGAAACTCTGCACCAGAACTTCGTGATGAGACTTTGCAGTGCCCTCATAATTCTGCTTTAGCATCGGACTTTCCCATGTGAAGTCCGGCGCAATCAGATCAATGATCGATCGATTCTCCACAAACACCGTTTCAAACAACAAAAGCGGTTCAGACATCATGTGCATGCTGGTGCGATACCCGAAGTAATAGAACCATGGATACTTTTTCTGATCAGGAACAGACGTGACAAGGCGATCGAGCTGCAGCCACTGAGCAGGAAAGTTTTCGCAAAAACGACCGGACCGAACATCATTCATCATGCGGTCAATCTGCGCACTCAGGACTTCCGGACGACTGAGCTTTCCGTCTGCGGCCAGGTCCAGCAGTTCATCATCAGGAATGCTGCTCCAGAAAAACTGACTCAGGCGACTGGCCAGTTCGAAGTCATTCAGTCGCTGGCGCTGGGAAGAACCGGACGGCGATTCGTAGAGATAAAAAAACTCCGGGCTGCCAAGGACCGCTGACAGAACGCTCCGCATCGTTTCTTCCCACGATGCACCATCGGCTCTCAGTTCGGTCGCAAAGTTAACAAACTTCTGCTGTACGTCCCCCGAGACCGGACGACGAAACGCGCGTCGCAGCAGCAGGCGAATTCGCGTCTTAAGAACATCCGGCTCCGGCAGTGATCGTGCCGACGTGGCCTCAGCCTTTGGAGTCGTCACATCGATGTAATCCAGCCCAAAGAAAAAACGCGCTGATCGATCCTGTTTTCCGACACATTTAAACGTGATCCTGTGAATGCCCTCTGAAACGTCAACAGGAATGCTCCTGACTGTGTGTTTCACACCCGCATTAAAGAAGTCCACTGTCTTCCGGATCGCCTTGCCGTCCAGCAGGACATCGAACGTGCCGTAGTCGCCTGCAACGGAAAAGCCCATCCGAAGTCCATTGCCTTCCCTGGGAGCATTAAATTCCAGCTCCAAAACTCTGTCATTGCCCGGGCACTGCCAGAACAGCTGAGCGTTGCCGCTCCATGAGTCCCCAAACACACTCATGTCCTGCCGGCCAACGGCCCCCTCGGGTTTGTTGACAATACGCACGTGCTGACCGTTTTCAGCCTCCAGCCTGCCTTCGCTGGAAGCCCTCACCGGACGATCGGGGTGTGAAAAGAACTCGTCCCATGCGCGGCACTCAGCAGCATTCAGATCCGGACTGGCCGCAACTGACTGACTGAGTCCCAGAAACGACTCCATCAACAGGGGAGACATCGTCAGGTGATCCGCTCGGTTGTCGAACCCATGCTCGGCGCGTTTATCCTGAGGAAACGCTGTCACCCCACGGAAACCTTCGGGACGCTGATTGTCGATATCCTTGCTCAACGGTCGACAGGACACCAGTACGCTCTCCGGCATCTTTCCCGTCTGTGGCTGAAAGTAGTTATTCCGTCGACGCATCAGACGCTCGTTCATGCGAAAGAGTTCACGGTCCAGCTTCAGCAGGTCGACGACTGCATTGTTGTACTGAAATCGATTCATGCGACGTACGGGAATTCTCCCGAACGGCTCTTTAGTGACCGCCTTGTTCAGCTGTGTCTGAAATTGGTCAAGCAACCGGCCGCGAAGTTTGGCAGGCAACTCAGTGCTCTCCCGCGGAGGCATCCGTCTGTCCTCAAGGACCGAAATCAGCTTCCGGAGCAGATACGGATTGCTGAGGTCAGTCTTTGATGACTGGGCGGACAGGACAATCCCGGCTTCGGGAGAATCACCACTGTGGCAGTCAGCGCAATGTGACGTCAGGAGCTGCCGCAAGTCGTCCGATTCATCAGCCTCGACTAAGTCAAAAACAGGAACACACGCAAACGTGATCACAAAAAGGGAGAGTCGGATGCTCATAGGCGGTCGCTCTTAAACAGGGGCGGGCGTGTATTGTCGACCGAACGCCTGAATAAGGCAAATCTAACGCGGGCCAGCGGCCACACCTCGTTTCACCGACAGCAGCAGGTGCACGTCTGAAGCAATCTTCCCGCTACAATGCACGCCGGGCGTCCCGTTAAACGAAAACGGGCCCCATTCCTCTGACCTGCCGTCTCCCGGAATCTAGCTCAGGTCACTCAGCAGCTTCACCGCCGAATGCAACTCCTGGGTAATCTGGTCTGCCAGATCAGGTTCTTCATCCCCCGGCATCACCGGCCACGTATAGGTTTCCACTTCGAGATGAGGCGAGTAGTCCAGTGTCCTGACCTTTCGCAGGGCTGCTTTCAGGTCACCTCGAGTCGTGTTGAGTGGCCCCAGCTTGTCCGCAAAAACCGGCACATGGAAATGAATACGCCATGCTTCCGCTTTCAGAAAGCGGTCCGCTGGTTCTTTGTCGATATCCTCGGCGAGCAAATCTGTTCGGTTGAGAATCTCACCATTCCCCATCCGGGCATAAGTCTGGTGCAGATATCGTGGCTCGACGTAGTTGCGAAGCGCATCCCGTCCCTCAGGATTATCAGCCGGATTGATTAGTTCGAGGGCATTCGTAATGTGAATTTTGTTGATCCGAATTCCGGCATCCGTGAGTTCATCAATCGAGCCGGCGACGTTCTCAAAGACGACCGCCTGATGACAGACGTCAAAACAGAGTCCCACATAATGTCGGATCACTTCCTCACATCCCAGGGCATCTGCCATCTCGTATAACGCACGAAACTGAGGTACCGTGTCCTGAGTAATCGATGACATCTCACACATCGGCTCCGGTTCAACAGCAAGACGAATTGTGCGGCCGGTTTCCTTTTTCAGTTCACTCAGATAACGACCAACCTGAATCAGGTTTCGAAAACAGGCTGCATGAAATTCCGGTCCGGATGGATTCATCCGGCCACCCAGAGGAACTGTCGAGATGCTGCCTTCGCCCCCTTCCGGCAGAAGCTGAGCCAGCACGGCAGCGCAATCACGTGTGTATCGAACACGGTCTGAGCTCGTCCAGTCCGGCAGGTAGACCTGTTCCTTGACCCGGTCACTGTGAAAGTCGCCGTAAGGAAATGCATTCAGCGTGTAGCAGCATAAATCATGCTGCCAGAGTGTCTGAGCAAGTAATTCAAGTCGGTCCGGCGACTCTTTGATTTCAGCAATGGCACTGGCCGGCAGCCACAGGCCTGCGGCAATCGGCAAATCAAGTCGTTGACGGACCTTTGCCGTGTACTGCGAGACGCCCTGCACGACTTCCTCCACCGTTCGACCGGGATGAACGTTGGTGCAATAGCTCAAAGGGAGAGTGGAGAATGCCATCAGGTTTGTCTCTTTTCAGATTGTGCAGGTCGTCGGTTTCAGCGTTCCCCGCCGGCCCCGCGAAGGAACAAAGAAAGTTCCTCCCAGCCTATTTCGTCAGAATACCGCAAGGGCGTCCAGTGCCGATGACAGCGCGCATTTACGTTGAGTCCCAGATCAAGCAAAGCTTTGGCCCCCGGCATTCGGCCAAACAGAACTTCCAGATGCAGCAATGTGCGACCATCCTCGTCCACCGTCTGCAGAGCGTCAGGATTCTCTTTCAGATAAGTCAGCATTTCCTCAGCGAGGTTTTCATCGAACGTCGATGGGGGATTGGGAATGTTAACAGTGCTCGGCTCAGGGAATGGCAGTCCCCAGGCGTCGTCGTGTTCTGCTCGTTCAGACTCACTCATCCCCGCCCGCAGAACCTGAACCGTGTAGCCCCC
>MDSW01151958.1_pt1 | contig 10505 bp, 9 predicted proteins | sample 811171 | NCBI WGS metagenome assembly MDSW01 (sample SAMN05326641, study PRJNA326480) | marine metagenome | isolation source: seawater | place: Atlantic Ocean: North West | collected 2012 | reverse complement strand
TCGTTGAGATGAGCCGAGGCCGCGTTGAGCACCTGCACCAGTCCGAGGGTCAGGCTCGCCGCGCCGACCGCACCGACGAGAACGACGAACACCGTGCGCAACGTGAACCGCGCGGCGCTCGGTGAGATCACCGCCCGGATCCGGCCGGTGCGCGCCAGGAAGTGCGACGCCGCGCACGCCACGACGAGGGCGACGGCGTCGGCGGCCAGCGTGTCGGAGAGTCGGTGCGCCCTGATGATGACGGTGTAGGCGCCGATTCCCACCGCCCACGTCAGCGTCACGAACATCGCCACCCCGCGGAACCGGTACGGCATCACGATCAATGTCGCGAACAACAGCGACATCGCCGCGGTGGTGTGACCGCTGGGCAGGGTGTTGTCGGCGAACGTGCCGTTGATGGAGACGAGGTCGGGGCGCGACAGCACGTGGTATTTCAGCACCTGGGTCACGGCCTGCCCGCCGAGGATCACCCCGACGCCCGCCACGGCCAGCCACACCTGGCGGCGCAGCAACCCGATCAGGCCGACGAGGAACGCCGCGGCCAACTGTGAGGTGACCGTGATGGTGTGGAACATGTCCAGCGCGGTCTGACGGAGTTCGGCGTCGACCTGGGTGGCGCCGCGCAGTGCGGCGTCCTCGAGGCGCTGCCCGGTCCGCGTGTGGACGGCCAGCAGGTAAACCGCCACGCCGAACAACAGCGCGCCGATCAGCACGGCGGTCCAACGGTGCCGGGCGCGCCGCAGGCGCTGATCGCCGTCGAGCGCCACCCGCCTGTCGATCCTCGTTGCCACGCAAGCCCCCGTTCTGCATTCGTTCCGACATGGCACGGATGACGCCCCCAGCGTTGCACCGAGCCTACCGTCGGCGCACGGACGACCAGTTGGTGAAGACGCCGCACGAACGCTGCAGAATGGCATGTGTGACGTTCGGGCCGAGTCTTGCTACGGCGTTTCCCGCCGAACACACAGGGACCATCGCGGTGGTCGATCTGGAGACGGCATGCGAACTCTACGGACGGAACGCACTGCCGTATCCGCTCGGCCGCCGCCGACCGGTCGGATCTGTCTGGCTCGCCACCAGGCAGGTGCGGCCGATCGCCGACCGACTCGCAGATGGTGAACTGTCCGGCGTTCGAGCTTGGGTGGAAGCCCTTGTGCGAGCCGATGTCTCCGTGGAATGCCGGGTGCACCAACCCGGCCAGGACGATTTGCGTCTGCATGCGGTTCGCGCGGGCGTGCTCGGCTTCGTCGCGACCCAAAGGATCGATGATGACGGTGTCGATGTCGTCGACGTGTTCGCGGTGGCGCCGGACGCGTTGGCTGGCGTCATCACAGAATCGGTCGGACTGGTCGGCTCCGGTGCGCACCACCGGATCGCGGTGGCAGGTGGTCGGAGCCGGCTTCCGAAGCCTCCTGAAGCGATCGAGGAATACGACGACCTAGGCTTTCTGCTTCCGCGGACGGACACCGATGAACCGGCCATCTCTGTTGTCGATATCCAAGACGTCGTGGCGAGCGGAACGGTGCAGACGCGCGACCGGCCGGCGCGGCAGTGGGGTATCGATTCTTTCCGGCGAATCCTGCAGTGGGTGCAGGTGAGCGGCGACGGTGACTACCTCTACGAGGCTGACGTCGGGTACGCCGAGCCCGTCACTGCAGACATGTTGCGCGGATTCATCGAGGGATTCATCGCCGACGACATGGAGGCCGCGCGCAGGGGTCGTGGCCCGATGTCGGGATAGGAAGCTCGGCGCCAACCGGGTAGTCCGATCCTCCAGAGATGGGCTTTGTCAATGTCATTCGACGGTGAACTTTTGGTCATCAAGACGTTGCAGGCCACGACCGTCGACGAGTTCGTCACGGTACTCGGGGTGCTGCCAATAGAACCGCACCCAATCCCTAAGCGCTTCGCTGTTGTCGGTCACACAATCCGAAAGAAGGGTGGCACTTCTGCCCTCGGGTAACGCCAGCACGACCAGTTCCCGGCCGCGGAGTTTGCGCCGCAGCGGATGGTCCTGAATCTGTTCGATGTCCTCCCAGTTGGCGCGCCGAAAGGCCAGCCACGGGCCGTTCCACACTTCGCAACGATCCGGGGTCAAGCGCAGGTAGCAGTCGCCGCCGTGAGCGATCATGCGCCACAGCGTCGCCAAGCCTGTCAACAAGATGAAGACCATCATCCAAGGAGTGGAAGACCGATAGGTGGGAATGTCGACGTAACCGAACGGTGCGAAGGTGACGAAGAGCGCAGCTGCGAGCACGGCGGCACCCATCCAGAAGAGTGAAAGTACGTCGAACAGCTTGCGTGGCCGAATGGTGGTGCCCACTGAGTCGAAGTCACCCCGTGGGTCGGCCATGAACCGCATGACCGCCCACTGGGCCGAAAAGCCGAAGGCGGCCAAGGCGAAAATCGATGCGATCGCTCCTGAAAGAGCTCCTCCATCAACGATCTTCGCGAGACCCCACCAGAGAAAAAAGACTCCGCAGGCAGGGACGAGGACGAACGCTGCGAAGTTGCTGACTGATTTCATCGCGAGCAGAACTGATTTCCCAAGAAGGTACCGAGAGCGCCGATACCCTGCGATCCCGCCACGGAGATGAAACCGGCGCCGATCCATCCCACCCCGGGAAATGCCAAAGGCGCGAAACCTCCTGCTACCGAACCGACGCCGCTGTAGGTGTCGACACATCTCTCGAAAGCACTCTGAGCGCCTGCGACGTTGAACAACATCTCGGCCACGCCCACGGCAGGTCCGGCGAACTTCGCACCGACGCCGACCCCTTTGAGAGCATCCGCACTCAGCCTAGGGACGGACCCACCCTGGTCGACATATCGCTCGAATCCGGTCAGAGCGCCGCCCGCGATCGCCGTAGGGGGGTTGCTGAGAATCTCGACAGGGATGTCGCCTTCGCGACCGTCTGGTGTGTAGACCTTGGCTTCGACTCTGCCGTTGGGCCACTGATGCCTTTCCAGGAGTGTGCCGTCCGCAAGTCGCGTACTGGTCGTCGTGGCACCTCGAAGCGAGTACGTCGTCGTGTCCTTCCACGTGACAGTGCTGGTCTGGGACAAGAAGTTGCCATCTTTGTCGTAATGGGTGACCCGCAGGGTGGTGCCACGGTCCCACTGGTATTCGTTGTCTTCGGTCACCACTTGTTTGCTGCCATCCTGCATGGTGTGCGTGGTGGTCGTGATGTCACCGTCTACTTCAATGCTGGTGTCCCTGATCGTTCGTGACATGTCGATGTCACGGAGCATTGCCTGCTGCATCAGTCCGGCCGCCCCCGCCGGGTTTGGCACCTCGTCGCCGGGCCGCTGAAGTCCGGGCGTCAAGTTGTCCCAGCCGGTCGGATCAGGGGATTCGTATCCGTGCGCGACGGCCGCCGTGGTCACCGTTGCGGCGGTGGCGTCGTCGGCGCCGCCGACCGCCAGCAGTAGTGCGTTGACAGTGACCTGCTCTGCCTGTGCGCGCCGTTCCAGCGCCGCCGCCTCCTCGGCGGTCATCGCTGCCCCAGTGATCAGCACCACCCACTGATCGCTGACGTGCAGCTGGCCATTCATGTCGATCTCGTCGGCCTTGTCCAGCAGCGCTGTGCGGGCTGCACCGATGGTGCCGGCACCGTCACGCAGGGCAGCGCCGACATCGCGTGTGTATGCCGCGAATGCGTCGGCTTGGTCTTGTGCTCGCTCGAACATTCTGGTGGCCGCGGTGTGCGCGTCACCCGACCACGCTCTGGTCTCCGGCATGATGGCGATGTTGTTGGCGATCGTCGTCACGGCGTCGTCGACGGTCCGGCCGCCGGCCTCGACTGCTTGACCGTTGAAGGTCAGGGAATCGGGATTCCAGCGCTCCAGACGGGAACGCGACGGCAACACTGGTCAGAAGATCCCGTCGAAGCTGGCGGCGAGGTCGCCGTCAGTCACCTCGTAGGCGTCGCCCGCCCCACGCACGGCGATACCCATGGCGCTGACCTGGGCCTCGATCTGCTCGACGACCTGCGTCACATGCGCACCGACAAGCCGCGCCGCCCACTGGGTTGTCGATCCGTCCACGCCGTCGGCTGCCGTGGCGACGGTGTTTCCGACGTCTGCCTCGCGGATTACGCGCGCGGTGATGTCGACCTGGCCGGCGAACGCACGCAGGACTTCCGGATCGACCTCCACAGCGTCCAGATTAGTGGAGCCGGGCGAGCCGCCCGCGCACCAATTTCCAGCGCAGCACCGGGCTCACAGCAGCAGGGAGGCCCCGACCAGAAGAACCGGTCAGGGCCTCTCACCTGCGATCACACGAGTCGGGGTGGCGGGATTCGAACCCACGACCTCTTCGTCCCGAACGAAGCGCGCTACCAAGCTGCGCCACACCCCGCGTGAAGCCTCGACAGCGTATCGCACTGGCCGAGGTTGAAGCCAAACGCGTATCAGGACGCCGACACGCCGCGGGAAGGAACAGGGCTGTCGGTGGCGTTGTGCACACTGACAAACACGAACCAAAGAAACGAGGTGTGCCATGACCGGGCTGGGCGCATCGCTGTACCTGGGCTTCTTCGCATTGGCCGCACTGTGGCTGTATCTGACCTCCGACGGACCGCTGACCCGCGGCTCACGTGATCAGAGCCAGCGGCCTGACCGCTCGAACTCCGCCAGCACCTCCGCCGACTCCGACGGGTCGAGTCCGTGGCTGGTCAGCCATTCGGCGCAGAAGTAGGTCTCGGTGTAGCGGTCACCGCTGTCGGCCAGCAGCGTGACCACTGATCCGCTGCAGCCCGCTGCGGCCATCTCGGCCAGCAGGCTGAACGCGCCCCAGATGTTGGTGCCCGTGGACGGGCCGACCCGGCGGTTCAGCACCCGGCTGACATGGTGTGCCGCCGCCACCGAACCCGCGTCGGGCACCGTCATCATCCGGTCGACCACCTCGGGGAGGAACGACGGTTCGACGCGCGGCCGGCCGATCCCCTCGATCCGCGACGACATGCCGGTCACGACATTGCGGTCACCGGAGGCATAGGCGGGGAAGAACGCCGAATTCTCCGGGTCCACCACGCACAGCCGGGTGGGATGGCGGCGGTACCGGATGTAGCGCCCGATCGTCGCGCTCGTTCCGCCGGTGCCCGCGCCGACGACGATCCACTCCGGCACGGGGTGGGTCTCCTGACCGAGTTGCTCGTAGATCGACTCGGCGATGTTGTTGTTGCCCCGCCAGTCGGTCGCGCGCTCGGCGTTGGTGAACTGGTCCAGGTAATGGCCGCCGGTCTGATCGGCCAACCGCTGTGCCTCGTCATACACCTGAGCCGACTCGGTGACGAAATGGCAACGCCCGCCCTGCGATTCGATCAAGGCGACCTTGGCTGCGCTGGTCGACTCGGGCATCACCGCGATGAACGGCACCCCGATCAGCTCCGCGAAGTAGGCCTCCGACACCGCCGTCGACCCCGAGGAAGCCTCGATGACGGTGGTGTCCTCGCTGATCCATCCGTTGCACAGCCCGTACAGGAACAGCGACCGCGCCAACCGGTGTTTGAGGCTGCCGGTGATGTGGGTCGATTCGTCCTTGAGGTACAGCGCCAGATCGGCGTCAGCGGCCCAGCGCGCCGGCAGCGGGTAACGCAGCAGATGGGTGTCAGCGCTGCGCCGCGCGTCGGCCTCGATCAGCCGGACCGCGTTGTCCACCCACGTCCGGGACTGGCGGCAGGCCGACGCGGCCGGTCGGCTCACCGTGCGGAGACGGTCGGATGCGACTGTCCCTCCCGCGTCTGGATGTCCGATCCGCCGGTGGGCGCTGCCACCAGTGTCAGCAGCGTCGCCTCGGGCCGGCAGCAGAACCGCAACGGGGCGAACGGGGACGTGCCGATGCCCGCCGACACGTGCAGCTGGGTGCGCGCCCCCCAGCGCGACGGACCCTTGGCCCGGGAGCGGTCGAGTTCACAGTTGGTGACGATCGCGCCGTAGAACGGCAGGCACAGCTGGCCGCCGTGGGTGTGGCCGGCCATCACCAGTTGATATCCGTCGGCGGCGAACTGGTCGAGCACACGCGGCTCAGGGGAGTGCGACAAGCCCAGCGTCAGGTTCGCCGCCGCGTTCGCCGGCCCGGCGATGGTGGGGTAGCGGTCACGCTTGAGGTGCGGATCGTCCACGCCCGCGGCCGCGATGTGCAGGCCGGCGACCTCGAACTCGCGCCGAGTGTGGGTCATGTCCAGCCAGCCGCGTTCGGTGAACGCCGCCCGCAGGTCCTGCCACGGCAGCGGCTCCCCGTGAATGCGGCGGTTGGGGTTGGTCAGGTAGTTAGCCGGATTCTTCAGCTTGGGAGCGAAATAGTCGTTGCTGCCGAACACGAACACCCCGGGCACCGACAACAGGTCACCGAGCGCCTGCACGACGGCGGGCACCGCCCTGGGGTGCGCCAGGTTGTCACCGGTGTTGACCACCAGGTCGGGTTCCCAGCCGGCCAGCTCCCGCAGCCAGGCCTGCTTGCGGCGCTGCGTCGGACGCATGTGGATGTCGCTGATGTGCAGCACCTTCAGCGGCGAGGACCCCGGCGTCAACACCGGCATGGTGGCCTGCCGGACCACGAACGCGTTGCGCTCGATCAGCGAGGCGTAGCCGATTCCGGCCACCAGCGTGCCGACGGAGGCCGCAGCAGAGGTCTTCAGAAGCGATCCCGATGAAGCAGAAGGCATGTACGCAGCCTAGCGCCACCGCCGACCGGCCACAGGTCGTCGGGCGTGCCGATCGGGTCAGCCCGGCGGCGGTGGCGGCGGTGGCGCCGGCGGTGGCGGCGCACCGAGCACCGGCACCGTGATCGGCGGAAGGCCCGGGATCTCGATCACCGTCTGCCCGACCGGCGGCGGTGGTCCGCCCGGCGGCGCCGCACCCGGCGGTGGCGGTGGCGGGGCCGGGGCGATGCCGTTGGACACCTGGATCGTGACGATCGAACCGGGCACCGTCTGACCGCTCGGCGACGTGCCGACGACGGCACCCTGGCGGGAGCTGCTGTTCACCGGGGTGGCCTGATCGGCCACCTGGAAGCCGGCCTCCCGCAGCCGCTGCTTGGCGGTCTCCAGCCCCATCCCGGCCACGCTGGGCACCCGCGAACCGGGGGCTCCGTCGACATAGCGCGGATCGGTCGGGGGCAGCACGACCTCGCCGAAGTTGGTGGCGATCGGGTTCATCGCGGTGAACCACGTCCGGGCGGGCTCGTTACCGCCGAACAGGTTTCCGTCGCCACACTGGCGCAACGGGAACGAGCACAGCTCGCCCGGTGAGGTCGAGTCGTCGTAGATGTAGTTGGCGGCGGCCAGCTGGTTGGTGAACCCGAGGAACCCCGCCGAGCGGTGCGCCTCGGTGGTTCCGGTCTTGCCCGACATCGGCAGCGTCCAGCCGACCGACCCCGCGGCGCCGGCAGCGGTGCCCGAACCCCTGTCGTCCTCGCTCATGGCCACGGCCAGCGTGTTGGCCAGACCCTCGGGGACCACCTGCTCACAGGTCTCGGTGGTGACGGCGACTTCCTCGCCGTGCCGGTCGAACACCGCCTGGATGGGACTGGGCGGGCACCACATGCCGCCGGACGCCAACGTCGCCGCCACATTGGACAGCTCCAACGGATTGACCTCGATGGGCCCCAGCGTGAACGAACCCAGGTTCTGGCGCTTGACGAACTCGGCCAGGCTCTCGTTGCTGTCGGGGTCGTAGTCGCGGGCCGTGCCGGGCAGCGCGTAGGAACGCAGGCCCAGCTTGACGGCCATGTCGACGGTGCGCTGCACCCCGACCTGCGCGATGAGCTTGGCGAACGCGGTGTTCGGCGAGGTCGCCAGCGCCTGGGTGACCGTCATCGAGCCGCGGTAGTTGCCGGCGTTCTGCACGCACCACGTCGCCGGCGGACAGCCCCGCGCACCACCGGTGCCGAGCCCCTTGGCCTCGAACCGGGACGGTGCATCGAGTTGGGCGTTGATGCCCATACCCATCTCCAAGGCAGCGGCGGTGGTGAACACCTTGAAGATCGAGCCGGCGCCGTCACCGACCAGTGAGAACGGCTGCGGTTGCATGGTTTCGCCGGCGTCGAGGTCCAGGCCGTAGGTGCGGTTGCTGGCCATCGCGAGCACCGGGTGGGCTTCCTTGCCCGGCCGGATCACGCTCATCACGCTGGCGACCCCCGGCACGTCGGGATCGGCGACGCCGTCGATCGCGGACTTCACCTGCCCCTGGACGTCCGGGTCCAGCGTCGTCCGGATCAGGTAGCCGCCCTTGGCGACCTGGTCCTTGCTGATGCCGGCCCGCGCCAGGTAGTCCAGCGCGTAGTCGCAGAAGAAGGCCCGATCGCCGGCGGCGATGCAGCCGCGCGGCAGCTCCTGCGGCTGGGGCAGCACGCCCAGCGGCTGTGTGCGGGCCTCGCGCAGTTCGTCGGCGTACTCGGGCAGGTTCTCGATCATGGTGTCGAGCACCACGTTGCGCCGCGCGAGCGCGCCGTCGGGATTGGTGTAGGGGTTCAGTGCGCTGGTCGACTGCACCATGCCGGCCAGCAGCGCGGCCTGCTGCCAGTTCAGTTCGGAGGCGTCGATGCCGAAGTAGGTCTGGGCGGCGTCCTGAACGCCGAACGAGCCGTTGCCGAACGACACCAGGTTCAGGTAGCGGGTCAGGATCTCCGGCTTGGTGAACGTCTTGTCCAGCGTCAGCGCCATCCGGATCTCACGCAGCTTGCGCGCCGGGGTGACTTCGATCGCGGCGCGCTTCTCGGCGTCGGTCTGGGCGATGACCAGCAGCTGGTAGTTCTTGACGTACTGCTGCTCGATCGTCGATCCGCCGCGGGTGTCGAGGTTTCCCGACAGGTAACCCGACAGGCCGGTCAGCGTTCCCTGCCAGTCGACACCGTTGTGCTCGGCAAAGCGTTTGTCCTCGATCGAGACGATCGCCAGCTTCATCGTGTTGGCGATCTGTTCGCTGGGCACCTGGAAGCGGCGCTGGGTGTAGAGCCAGGCGATCGGGTTGCCCTTGGCGTCGACCATCGTCGACACCTGAGGGACCTCCCCCTCGACCAGTTGGGCCGAGCCGTTGGCAACGACATCGGAGGCGCGGTTGGACATCAGGCCGATGCCGCCGATGACCGGGAACATCAGACCCGCGGCGACGACACTGGCGAGCAGCACGCACCAGGCGAGCTTGATGACCGTGACCGACCGCGGCGGCGGTGGGGTCGGGAGCTGCTCCGGCATGGGTACAGAGTAGCGACGACGTGCGCCACCCGATCCGCCGATCGGCCCGGCTCACCCGCTGTGACGTGTGGTGAAACGGCGAAATCGTCAATTTGGTGCCGATGACGGCACGGTCGTCCCAAAAAAGTGGTCACGGATGTATTGCGCCGAACGGCCCTGACCACCTAAGTTGACAACACAGTGCGATGCAGATCACACTCACCGCACGCAATGTGGCGTAGATCGCACCCAGCGATCAACGTCGAAGTACATAGGGGAAACATTCGTCTGCGTTGTCGGGGCGCGGCCAGAACGAAGGGGACGCCGGTGTCAGGTATCAAGCCCGCCGCTCGCAGGACCACCATCAATCCGTCCGCCGATACCATTCTGCATGGTGCGGAGGCAGAAGCCCGGATTGCGTGGGTTTCGCAAGCCCGGTGTCGCCAAACCGACCCTGACGAGTTGTTCGTCCGCGGCGCCGCCCAGCGCAAAGCCGCGGTCATCTGCCGGCACTGTCCGGTCATCGCCGAGTGCGGCGCCGACGCCCTGGACAATCGCGTCGAGTTCGGCGTGTGGGGCGGCATGACCGAGCGTCAGCGGCGCGCCCTGCTCAAGCAGCACCCCGAGGTGGTTTCCTGGGCTGACTTCTTTGCCGCCCAGCGCAAGCACCGCAGTGCGGGCTAACTCGCAAACCTGAACAGAGCCGGCGGCCGGACCCCTCGGGGTCAGGCCGCTTCGGTTTCTCCGGTGATCTGGTCGGCGATGGCCTGCAGCGCCTCGAGGTCGGAGACGTCGAACGGCAGCGACGGCACCCCCACGATCGCCACGTGCGGGTTGGCGCCGGTGAACCGGGACAGCAGACGCACCTCGCGTTTGGCGGTGGAGGCCCGGTCGGCGTGGATCCGCAGCGCAGCCGCGGCGACCGACGCCGGGTCGGTCTTCTCCAACTCCTCGGCCGCCTCCGTGGCCTTCTCGACGTGCAGCTCGCACAGCGTCGGGTGGGTGCGGTTGAGGATCAGGCCGGCCAGAGGCATCCGCTCACCGGCCAACCGGTCCACGAAGAACGACGCTTCCCGCAGCGCGTCCGGTTCGGCCGCCGAGACCACGACGAACTGCGTGCCCCGCCGCTTGAGCAGCTCATAGGTGCGGTCGGCTTTCTCCCGGAACCCGCCGAACGTCGCATCCAGCGACTGCACGAATCCCGCCGCGTCGGAGAGCATCTGCGAACCGAGGACCGTCGACATCCCCTTCATGGCCAGTCCGACCGCGCCGGTGACCAATCGGCCGATGCCGCGCCCGGGGGCCAGCAGCAGCCGCCACAGCCGGCTG